>SDBV01001257.1_pt1 | contig 38207 bp, 25 predicted proteins | sample 2277081 | NCBI WGS metagenome assembly SDBV01 (sample SAMN10402039, study PRJNA504765) | marine sediment metagenome | isolation source: marine sediment core GS10_PC15, 223 cmbsf | place: Arctic Ocean: Southern Knipovich Ridge | collected 2010 | reverse complement strand
GCCGCCGGTGGACCTACGGGGAGTCTCTTAGACGGCTGGGGGACGGTCACCAGGGTGAGGCTCCATTTGCCCGGCCTTGGCCGTCGGCCTCTTGCCTAAGCTAGGCCACGACCAAAATGTGGCGACCTGGAGGTCTTGGCCCAACAGGAGCCACATCCGAAACTACGAGCTGATTGGTGGTCCTCTGATAAGCTCGTCGATGGTGACGTCCAACGCCCGAGCGACGCACAATGTTTGAGCGGGCCGAATCAACGCACGTCGGGTTTCGATGCGTTTAATGGTGGTCCTTCCCCAAGCCGGCGCGGTTCACACGTTTCGCCAGCTCCGCCTGCGTCCGGCTGAGATGAAAAGTAGCCGTGTCGGTGTCGACACCCGGTGCAAATCTAGCAGGCCGTTATGACTAGGGTGCCGAGGCGACAGAAATGACCCCTCACCTCTCGCCGATCGCTCGTTAGCGACTGGAAGAACTTGCGGGCCCTGGTACGGCATCCCATCATCACTCTGCGGGTGATCGCTGGACCCGCACTGGTTTACGGCAATCAAGGATCCAGATCGGCGAAGATCACCCCGAGCCATAGCCCCACCCCAAACGCTGAGCAGAAACGTTGAAACGCTGATGACCGATTCTTTTTCCGCTTGGACCCAAAGTCGCCTGGTACCGTCCCTGGGCACCAACAACGGTGCACCGGAATTAGCGTTTCAGACATGGCGCCACTTCAAGGAAGCCTTCACTCCGGAATTGGTAGCAAGGGCGATTACTGAGAACCCGGTCCCCGTAAATCGATGCCTTGACCCATTTGGCGGGTCGGGGACGACGGCTATCGCCTGCCAATTTCTAGGCGTTGCACCGGTCACAATCGAGGTGAATCCCTACCTGGCGGATCTGATGGAGGCCAAGCTGACGTCATATGACACAGACCGTCTGGTGCGGGATCTCGGACGGGTGCTGCGGTGGGCAGCCAAGCTCAGGGCACGGGCAACCCTCTGGTTGCCTGATGACGCACCTGCGACAATTGTGGAGCCCGGTGTGAACGGACGGTGGATATTCGACTCCGAAGTCGCGCAGCGGCTAGGTGCACTGTTGGTGGCGATCGAGGATTTGGGCGACGAAAACCATCAGCGCTTATTCCGCGTACTGCTTGGAGGCGTCTTGCTCAAGGTGAGTAATGTCGTGGTCAACGGCAAAGGTCGGCGGTATCGGCAGCGCTGGAAGGAGCGCCGGCGCGACTCTAGTGGCGTGATTCGGCTGTTCAGCGAGGCTGTCCGGCATGCCATCGCCGACATACATCGATTCGCAGTTCGAGAGCACCTCGGCTTTACGATCATAAGGGGGGACGCACGACAGTGCCTTGACGAGGCGCCGCTCTGCGATATCGCCGTGTTTTCGCCACCGTACCCTAACTCGTTCGATTATACCGACGTATACAATCTTGAACTCTGGGCCCTCGGGTACTTAGCCGACAGAAATGCAAATAGGACGCTCCGCCAGTCCACGCTGTGCTCTCACGTCCAGATTGACCGTCAGTACCCGGCACCGCCAAGTGGCTCTCCAACCTTGGACGCAGTGATGACCGGTCTGTGTGACTCTGTCGAAAGACTATGGAACCACCGGCTGCCCAACATGGTGGGTGGCTACTTTGCTGACCTGTTGGCGGTCCTGTCAGGGATTCGCTCGACCCTTCACGAGAGGGGCTCGGTGTGGCTCGTTGTGGGAGATAGCCGATACGCGGATGTGCTGATTCCAACGGCCAGAATCCTTGAGGAGCTGGCGGACAGGTCTGGTTTCCGAACGCTGTCCGTAGAGCCTTTTCGTTCTATGCGCTCATCCGCCCAGCAAGGTGGGAAGCGCGAACTGGCGGAATCCCTCCTGGTTCTCACGCCGATGTAGACGGACGCGGAGTGCGAGCATTCCTGAATCGCTTCGAACTTGAATACAGGTACCAACGGCGCAAGGCGATCTGCTTTTCGCTCGCCAGTTCAGCAACCGCGTCAAAGCACTCCGTTCCACCGTCTTCCTTGCGCATGTCGAAGCAGCACAGTGCTGCTTCGCGGTGACCATGCTCTTTCCGATACTCATGTGCTTGCTTCACGCCTGTCTCTACCCACTCCTTATTGTCAGTCTCTGAATACTTGTGGCCCGTTGCCCCGTAGCTTCGAAGAACCTTGAGCTCCAGCAAGACAAGATGAATCCAATTAGCTCGGTCAAGAGGATTGATTTCGTCTAAGCGCAAGTCGACCCGACCCGCAGTGCCTGTTGACTCGTGCTGCACGCTGCAGGTGGGGAATTTTCCCAAGAACGCTGCCTTGAGTATTGCCAGAACTCTGTGCTCCGCATCGCTCTGTGGCCAGTGTTTCTTCGCGTTCGTCCATAACCTATTGCCCTGCGGCTGAGCATCCGGCGTGACCAAATAGTCCTTGTGGACTCGGTCAATGACCTCACATACCTGTTGGAAATTGAGGTCGCTGAAGTCAATGCGCACGTCATCCCAATTGTCGACGTCGCTCAAGCCACTTGGGTAGTAACGAACACTCGTCCGCGACGGCCTTGGATCAACGATCACGGCCGGCACGTTGCCGTATCCGAGGTCATCCGTCACAGCGCGGAAGACGCCGTCATCGTCTTTGGCAACCAGTTCCTTCCTCCACCCGCATACGACCACAGGGCCAACAAACCAGAGAAACCCCGCTATGGCGGTCAGCCCGTTGTCGAGCATTGGTTCGCGACTCAGACCCTCCTTCGTCCCGGCTTCGGGAGCGAGCAAGAAGACAGATAGTTCCCTCGAATCAGCTCTTTTTTCATCAATTGTTTCGCGTGTCCGAACGAGTCTTGCCACTCCGCGTAGGAAGCGAGTGTTGGCGTCGATGTCGTGGTCCGAACCCGCGCCGTGGGACTCCCGATGGGTCCGCTGCAGCTCTTGTTCAGTCCATGCCCCGAGTGCCGACTGGGAGTCCTGGTCAGTCGACATGGATTCTCCTGTGGAGGTGGCGCACATAGAGATGAAGTTTTTCGCCAGGTGTCACCTTTGTTCCGCTAGACATGAATCGGTCGAAGTAGTTCGCTGCATTTGCGCTCGGATTCCTCTGGCTCCACTCCTCGAAGTCGAGAACATTGTTTTCACTTACGCCGGGGTCGGAATAGGTGGCATCCTCCATTGTTGCTTCTTCAAGCTCGGACTCCGCCAGGGAGGACAGGGCATAGGCAAGCTCCGTCACAAAGGACATTAAACGCCGTTCGTCGGGGAGGGTAAGTAGGTATTCGATCGCGCGCTTGGCTGTTGCTGTGTTCAGCCTAAACCTGCCTTCCAATCGCCACTTCCCTTCGGGGTCCTGAACGTGAGTAACCTCGCTGATGAGCACCATTCCCATGCCGACCAGTCGGTCCAAGTCTCGTTGCAGCACAGGATAGAAGGGCCCTCCCTTCCTCTTCAAAATCTTGCCGTCAAGTACGGGCATGTCCCAGACAGGTGCCATGACATTCGAGAGATAGGCAAAGGCATGGAGGGGGATGATGCCCATCGGTGACAGGCCGGCTTGTGCTGCACCATCCAAGAGCACAAGAATCCTGGCTTGGTGGCGTAGAGTCGCAACTGCAGTGGTGCCGAGTTCACTCATACGGTCTCGTCTGCCTGAGATAGATTCGAGAAAACCCTCCTTCTCACCGCCGCGTACTCATCGCTGAGTTGTCTTACCGCAGCGGTAGGTTCTGCGATCTCGAATAGGTCGACCACGCGCTGATCCCAATCCTCATCACCGAACTGGCCAAAGAGTTGGGGAATCAGTTGTCCGTCGGTGAGGTTGGATGTTACCACTAGGCGATTCCCTTCTTCAGAAGAGGCGAACCTCCCCAGCACTTCCGCCGCGCGGCTCACGAACACCGCATCCAAGGAAGACTCAGGAGCGTCGATAACAAGCGTTCCGCCGCTTTCTGGATCAGCTGCCGCCATGAGTGCCATCCGGAACGATAGGTCGATAAACTCTCGCTGGCTTTCCGAGACCTGCTCCGGTCCACTGCGGCGAACAGGTGACCGGAATGAGGCAGACGCCATCTCTAATTCGAAGGCAGGAAAATCGATGGCAGGCCCAGATTGCCCGACGCGCTGCTTGCGCTCTGACCACTCGAGGGAACAGTCCTCAATCAGGAAATCTCGCGCATAGGCCTCAAAGAGTCTCTTGATGAGCGGTGCTCTCTCCATCAGGGAGTTTCTCACTCCTGCGACGAAGCCGGCGAAACCCTCGCGCTGCGCCGCGAGGTCCTCCTTCAACGACTCCACGCGAGCCCGTAGCCGGGCCAGCTCCTCCCGCTGCTCATGCAGGGCGGCCTCCTCCTTCGGAAGTCGCCGTATCAGTGCGTCAATCTGTTCGCGCCTTTCGGCTACGGCGGCATCAAGTTGCTGGAGTTCACGTCGAGCGTCTTGGTACTGGTCATCTGATCGATCGAGCTGGGCCCTCGCAGCGTCCACGGTCGCGTCAGCCTGTGCGAGGCTTCGCACGGTGCGCGTGACTCTCTCGTCAGATAACCTGGTGGTTACACCCTCATCTTTACGGTCTGGGGCGAGCTGCGAGCCGCACACCACACACTCGGAATCGACAAGCCTTGATTCAAGAGCGCGAGCTACTTCCGGAACCTGATTGCCGCACGCAAGGCATTCCGATTCCGCGATTAGCTGCGCCAAAATGTACCGGGCTGTGTCTGAGGCGGACGGGAAGCGTTCTTGGAGAGCCACAAGCTTGGCATGCTCAAGAGTTCGGAAGACGGCCTCCCGGTTCTGCTCCGCTTGCAGGAGAGTGAGTCTCGCAGCCTTCCGCTCTGCGTCCAGACCCAGGACTATCTCGTCCAGGTCATCCCTACGCTGCTCGTCGCTTTCTTGCAGTTCAATGAAGCTCTTCAGTTGTTCGCTAACATCCAGGGCAAGGTTCTCCCGTGCTTCGTCTGCTGCGAGTTCTTTTTCTTCTCGCGTCAATGCGGCGCTGAGATTGCGGACCCGGCTGTCCAGCTTGAGAATCCCCCGTTCGTTCTCGGTCCATTCCTCTGCTGTGGCGGCCGGGAGGAAGAGGAGGCGCAGGATCTGCCGTTGTGCGGAGGTGTCCCAGACGAGTTCCCGCCGATCCTCGAAGTAGAAAGTCAAATGACGGAGCAGCAGGATCCAGTCCCCAAAAGACCAGACTCCTGCCATGGCTGCGATCGCGGGATGATAGAAATCGGCCTCATTCGTCGGTTGCTCCTCGTCGTCAACTGTGAACTCGATTAGTCCGAGATCCGACAAACGCCGCACGATGGAGACAGAATGATCCCCGAGACGGAACGACAAACGGGCTACGGCGTTCTCAGCGCCATCCACCACGCGGTGTGAGAACATCCGCCGCGACGCTCCTCGTAGAGGTCGCGGTTCCAGGCTGCGCCCGCCAAGTTCGCCACCGTCGTCGAGGCCGGGTATATCGTAGGGACCAGAAAGCATCCGGTATAGAATCCGCACCAACGTGGTTTTGCCCAAGCCGTTGGCCCCCAAAATGAGAGTGAGCCCCGGCCGGAACGTAGCCTTCAATCCAGTCCGCGCCGGGTCGGAGCCGGGGAATAAACCGTAGTCGTCTACCTGTAGGTAGTTGAGGACGGGAAAACGAACCGCGGTGTCAGCGAGGGCGGTCGAGAGCCGGGCGGTGATCTCGGTCATGGGGCTAAGATGGCCCGTTTGTGGGGCGTTGGCGAGGTTTCGGGCCTGTAGGGCACAACCGGACCCCCTGCGACCACGTTGATCTGGATCGGCGGCAACCCTTCGTGCTCCTGCTGCGTCGGGAGAACGGCCCGTAACCAACGGATTACCGCCAGAACATCGGCCAGTCGCAGCTTCGACACCCCCGGAATGAACGAACCGCACGCCTTGCATCGGAGCCGATCCCCGCCGCTCTCCCGCGCCGTCTCCAGAATCGCCGACGGGTCCCTTGCCGCTCCCTTCAGCTGCACAACCAGCTCGCCCCGAGCCTCCTTTGCGCGCTGCCTGGCCGTGTGCTGATTGTGCCCTGGATTGCCCGGCTTCCCACCCGAAGGCAGGGCGCCGCCATGAGGCTGTGGAATTAAGGAAAGGCCCACCGCTACCACACCGCTACCGGGCGCGGGCACAACCGCACGGAGACGCAGATCGCCTCATCGTCCAGGAGGCTGCTAGCCAGGAAGCGGCGAATGCCCTCCTCAAAGTGCTCGAGGAGCCCACGGCGAACACTACGTTATTGCTGACTTCTTCAAGTCCCGACGCACTCCTGCCAACAATCCGTTCACGCCTGGTGGCGATCCGAGTGGGGCGCCTGAGGGACCTCGGGCTGGGAGCGGAAGACGAGGCGGTCGACGCGGCGGGCCGCTAGCTCCAGCAGCTTGGACGGCGGTTCAGGAATCGTCGCAAAGCTGCTCTTCAAACGGGCGAACGGCGTTTGAAACCCGCGACCGCACTACAGGTAGACCTCACGGAGCTTCGCCTCGTCCGTTAGCAGCTCTGTCGGGCCTGAAAAGGAGACCTGGCCGTTTCTCAGGACGTAGACCCGTCGAGCGATCTTGAGCACCTCACGTACTTTCTGCTCGACGATGAGAACAGCCGCACTCCCGTCGCGGCTCATCTGCTGGATGCGCTGAAGTGCCTCGGTTACGAGTGGGGGAGCGAGTCCCAGCGAGGGTTCGTCGAGAAGGAGGAGGCGAGGCGACAGCACCAGAGCGTTGGCGAGCGCCAGCATCTGCTTCTCGCCACCCGATAGGCTGCCCGCTCGCTGCCGCAGGCGCGCCTTGAGTCTAGGAAACAGCGTGAAGACTCGCTCGATCCCTTCCTTCAGCCGCGCGCTATCCGGCAACGTGACCGCGCCCATCTCTAGGTTCTCACGCACCGTAAGGTCCGTGAACACGCGGTTGCCCTGCGGGACGTAGGAAACGCCGGCCCGCAGGAGTTTCCGCGGACTGGGCGCCTTCAGCCCTTTCCCATCGAGCGCCACCCGGCCGGTCCAGATCGGCAGCATACCGAACACAGCCTTGAGGAGTGTCGACTTCCCCGCCCCGTTGTGTCCGATAACGGCGACGATCTCGGCGGGAGCGACGTCCACGGTCACGCCGTTTAGGACCTGTTTCTTTCCGTAGCCGGTCACAAGGGCATCCACGAGCAGGAGGCGACGCGCATCGTCAGCCAAGGTATGCCTCCATGATCTCGGGCCGCTCAAGTACGTCCCGCGGTGGTCCCTGTGCGATGATCTTCCCCTCGTCCATGACAAAGACGTGGTCCGCGACCTGCCGTACCGCGCCGATGTCGTGCTCGATGAAGACGACGAGTTTCCCCTTATCGCGAAGCTGCCGCAGTAGGTTCAAGACTCGAGACGCCATCTCAGGGTGGACGCCGGCGACCGGTTCGTCGAGGAGGAGGACTCGTGCTTCGGTGGCGAGGCAGCAGGCCAGCGTAAGGAGCTTTTGCTGGCCGTACGAGAGCTCACCCGCCATTTCCAGTGCCTTGTCTTGCAGGCCGACGAACTTCAGGAGCCTCATGGCATCCTCGCGGTTGCGCGCCTCCTCCGCGGCGACCCCAACGCGCAGCAGGGCCCCCAGCAGGCTTTCTCCTCTCTGCTCTGGGCGCGCTAGAAGAACGTTGTCAAGAACAGGAATCTGGAAGATGAGGCGAAGGTCCTGGAAGGTGCGAGCGACGCCGTGCTGGGTGATCTGATGAGCCGCCAAGCGCGTAGTCTCGCGGTTGCCCAGGAAGCACGTACCAGTGTCTGCTCGGATGAATCCCGTGAGGACATTGAAGAGAGTCGTCTTGCCTGCCCCATTAGGGCCGACGATTGCGGTTATCCCGACGGCCGGAAGCTGGAGCTGGACGTCCGCTAGGGCACGGATGCCATCAAAGGACTTGCAGAGTCCATCGCAGCGGAAGGTCGGCATAGTTCTCACCGGCCGAATCCATAGCGTCCCACCAGCCCGCGCGGCCTAATGATCATCGCCACGAGAACCAATGCGCCGTATAGAATCTGCCGAACGTTCGCCGCCACAGCGTTCGGTAGCCCGACGAACCGTAGGGCCTCCGGAAGACAGACGAGGAGAACAGCTCCAATCAGCGGGCCCCACCGGCTGCCTGCGCCGCCAACGATGACCATCGAGATCACGAGGATCGATTCGACAACAGTGAAGTTCTTCGGGTCGATGTAGGTAGCGTAATGGGCGTACAGGCTCCCTGCCGATGCTGCCAGAGCCCCGCTGATTGCGAAGACGGTAGCCTTGACCTTGAAGGTGTCCTTGCCCAGCCCCGCAGCAAAGATCTCGTCTTCGCGGATGGCCAGTAGGACTCGCCCGAGCGGACTGTTGGCAATGCGATCAACAACCAGATAGGCGACTCCGGCGAGAATAGTTGCGAGCACAGCGAAGCCAAGGCTCGATTGAATCGTCCAGCCGAAGAAGGCGGGCCGCGGTATGCCCGAGATGCCGAGGGGCCCTCGGGTGACGCCTATCAAGTTGTTGAAGACGGCGAATAGGATCATCTGGAAGGCGAACGTCGCGATCACAAAGTAGTCGTCGTGCAAGCGAATGGATGTCAACGAGACCACGAGTGACGCGACAATCGCAAGGAGCATTCCGAGTGGTACACTAAGGAGAAAGGGCACACCCGTGTGGAGTGCCAGCAGGGCAGCTGTGTACGCGCCGAGACCATAAAACGCAGCATGTGCAACAGAAACAAGCCCGGTTCGCCCTGCGAGCAAGTCTAGCGACACGGCCAGGATTGTGTAGATCGCGGCGAGTACCAGGACATGGAGAAGGTATTCCATGTCAGACCGTTACCTTCCGCAATGGCTTTCCGAAGAATCCTTGAGGCCGCAACAGGAGGAAGAGAAGCAGGATGACGAATACAACTGCATCTTGCCATTCGGGCCGCAGAAACCATGCCCCGACATGCTGCCCAACTCCGACCAGAAGGCCGCCCAGCATCGCCCCAGGGATACTGCCCATGCCGCCGGCGATCGCGGCGGTTACCCCGATCAGCAGGACCGTAAAGCCCATTGTAGGCGTGGCAGAAGTATCATAGGCAAGAAGGAAGCCAGATGCGCCGGACAACGCCGACCCGACGAGCATGGCAACAGCCAAGATACCCCTCTCGTCTATACCGACCACAGACGCGAGTTCGGGATCACACGCCACTGCCCGCATTCGTTTCCCCACCGGACTCAGGCAAGTGAACGCCCACGTGAAGAGAAAGAGTGCCAGCGCGGTGATCGCTGATCCACCTTGAACCGAGGTGAGCTGAGCACCTAGCATGCGTATTGATCCCGAGTCTCCGCGTCCCGCAAACACTTGGATCTCGCTCCCAAAGAGCAAAGCCACACTGTTCTCGACGATGATGAGGATCGCCAATGAGGCCAGAAACAGAACGAGACTAGGCGATCGCCTTCGCCTTAGTGGTCGGTAGACAAGAATCTCAATTGCAATACCAAGAACTGCGCCTGCGGCAACCGCTCCAAGAGCACAGACGATTGGTGGCACACCGGACACGCGGCTCAACGACACCCCAACATAGGCGCCCACGAGGAACGTCGCGGCATGGGCCGCGTGAAGGAACCGCGCCGTGCTGTACACGATCGTGAACCCGAGGGCGACAAGCCCCCATGTCAGACCCGCCAGAATGCCGTTTAGGAGGACCTGCGATGTCATGCCGGCACAGCCTCCGCGAGCGCACTGCTCGTGGCCAGCCGTTCGCTGATGAAGCCCATGCTGGCATGTGGACCTGGGCTCAGTTCGTCGAGTCGATTCGCCGCCCACTGGAGAATCCGGAGGCGCTCCGCCGTATCCGCTCCCAGGTCAGGACAGAAATGGCGAATCCAGTGGGACTGAATCTCGTCGGTTGGGAGATCATCCAGGGCTGCAATCCACGGCTCGCGCTCACAGAGTCGAGAATAGGCCGGCGAGCCGGGAATGACGAAGAGGATCGCGCTGTTGACCCGCTCCAAGACACCTTGCTCTGCAAGTTCCTCCGCGAACCTGACGGTATTCTCCACTGAGCGAGGCGTCTCGCCTGCGCACCCGAGCACAAAACCCGCCTGGATTCTGATACCGGCATCCTGGCAGAGTCGAACAGCCCGCCTGTGTGCCGTGAGCGAGGTTCCCAGCCCGTTGAGCCGCTGGATCTCGTCGTCGGCGGAATCAAAACCGACATAGAGATTTCTCGTTCCGACTCGGCGAAGGAGGTCGACCAAGTCCGGCGACACGCGACTGCTCTGGGTGTAGAAGGTCCATCCGATTCGGTAGGACCGCCATTCCTCACTTTCCTTGATCGCTATCGCTAGGTCACGCAGCAGGGCTTGTTGCGTCCCTACGTTATCTCCATAGCACTTCAAGAGGACGTTGGCCCCCCGGCGAACACCTGTTGATCTGAGGAGGCCGAGGGTTTCCTCCACAATCGCTCTGCCGGTTCGGGTCGAGAGGGGATCGTTGAGGGAGCAGTAGCTGCACCAATTCGCAAACCGCCGACCATTATGGGGACGGTGCAGCATCCTCTCGCGGTACCCGCAGCCGAAGTGGGTAAAGACAATAAAGGCAGCATCGACGCTTCGGTCGATGTGCTGCCGGAAGGCGTCCCAATAGGCCTCTACCCCGCAGGAGAGTGCGGAAAGATCGAGGGGAACAAAGGCGTCGTAGACCCAGCGCCTTCGAGTCGGTGCATTGTGGATGGGCTCGCCCGAGGCGCTACGCCAACTCAAAGCGGGGATCGCCTCCAGCCTCTGGTCCCCCTGAAGCGCGTTGATGAGTCGCTCGAAAGCAACCTCGCCGTTTCCTCGTATGACGAAATCGACCAGCCCGCTTCTGTTCCGAAGAACTTGGTCTGCCAATTGAGTCACGTGGGGCCCGCCAAGCACAACGGTCGCCCCAGCTGCCTTGGCCTGCCGGGCTAGAGAAAGTACGTTCCGGTAATTCAAGGTGCTGCTGGCGGAGATTCCGACGACGTCGGCACACGGCCGATGCCCTGGCTCGTGGTGAAGGTCGACCACGCGAACGGAGGCACGCAGTGTTGTGCGGCGAAGGTGGCCCGCGATGGTCAACAATCCGACCGGATAGTACGCACCGTCATTCGCTCCCCGGCCGTAGTCGGCTGGGACGGACCATAGCTCAACGGATGTGGGAGTCATCGCGGTTCCTGCGGAGTCTCTGGCCGGGAAAGGTGAGGGAGAAGGCGGTTGGTCTGGGGGCAGATCTCCGCAATTGGGACCCCCTTCACCCAGACTTTGAGCTTGCCCGATGCTGAGCAGGTGATCCCCACGATCGAGTCTACCTTCATCGTGGTCATCGCTGCCTTTCTATGACGCGTACCGAGCGAAAGCAGGTCGGTGCGTTGCAGCTTCGATATCGGAACGCAATCAACACCGTCAACGCCGGCAAGATAGTCCTGCTTGACAACATCGGCAGCGGCTTTCCACGCTTCCTCATAGTGCGAAGAGATTTTCGGCCCCCTTGTTTCGAGAAGTGGAGGCGTGCCTTCAGGCAATTGCACGAAGCGGCACGCTTCGGTTGTTCCTGGCGGACGATCGACGTCGAATCCTCGCGGAGGACAAGGGCCGTCCGGATGGGCTGTGAAGACAATTGTCTCTCCGTCCATTGCAGCGGCATCTGCGAAGCGACTCCGGAAGTCCTCTGAGAACGTCTCTGGGACCTGCGATACGATTGGGAATAAGACGCCGAGCCGAGTGATCTCAACCCGGGTTTTCAGGGCGTCCGGTTTCATGAACCAATACGTGTCGTCGGCTTGGCGATGATAGACCGGACCTATGAAGACAAGGCAACCACGCTTCATCCGGCGAAGCTCGGCGATGCCGTCTGACAGCTGCGCGATCTGCCCCTCGGACAACGTCAATAGCGAAAACGCTGCGTTCTTGAACAAGTCAACGTCTCTGAGGGTGGACCGAACTAACTTGATGACCTGACACAGAGCGTCCCTGAGGGCTCCCCAATCAGGCTCGATCGTTGGCGTTGCTGTCCAGGTGAACTCTTCACCTTTCCTGTGGACGCGCGTCTCCAGTATTGGGCCTTGTGGGCCGGGGGAGAAGCGAACATGTAGGGCCATGGTCCGATCGCTCTGAAAGCCAAGTTGCAGGAGACCCTCTCCAGGGTCACCGGCCGACCTCAGCAGCTCTTGAAGGGAGGAAGTTATCTGCACCACGTGCCGCGGGATAGGAATGACCGTGGCTCCTTCCTGTGTTAGCCCGAGTTCGAAATGAAGGGCGACACGATCTCTTCCGAGGAAGAGATCGTTGGAGGCAAAATATGCCTTCCAGGTATCCCACCACCTGTTGACGTGGTCCTCCGTGGAAACGAGTGGCCCAAACTCATCGGGGTCGATCTCATGGAGCACTAATATCTGTGTCGGGCCGATCCTCAAGGCGTCAAGACCTGGTGTTAGGAGTCCACGGAGGCGAATATGCTCTCTCTCGTGATCATGCCCAATGAGGGAACCACCGAGGTCATGAGAGAACCGATTTGCGACGTTACGGAGCTGCGGCTCCCAAGGATCGTGCTCCAACGCCTCGACCTCCGTCGCCACAGGCTCGAATTCCTCCAGAACCAGTGATTCCAGACGCTGGGCACAACGTTGCGCGAAGTCCGCGATGTTTGTGCGGAATCCTTCGACGCCTTCAGGCGCATGGTCGATAGGACGCCCCGTCACCGTGCAACTCGCTTGGAGTCGGAGCCTCCTGTGAGCGGCGTTGCCCAGCGATAAGGCGTGGCTTACCCAAACGTCTCCCCAGATAGCGGCAGCGAGTGCCGTGAGCTGGATTCGCGCGAGCCACCGGTCGTCAAAGTCGCCGAGGCCTATGTGCGGGGGCACCCATTTCTTTCGTATCCAAACGGCCAAGTGCGCCGTAAAGGCCTCAGGCAACTCTTCGCGAGCTGCCAGCCGGCGGTCGAGCAACTCCTTGCGGAGCGGCCCTTGATACCTGCGTTCGTACTCGGCGGAGGTGAGCCAGTCCAACCACTTCTCATAGTTCGCTGGCGGTACGAGAGTTCTGAAACATGGGTCGCTGTCGGGTGACGACAAAGGCATATCAAGACGGAGTGTAACGGGCATCGCAGGCGTGGTAGCTCCTGAGATGCTTGGACCGTCCAAATGTGGCGCCGTCGCATCGACGATGATCTGGCAGACGTTCTCGACCTCGACGAGGAGATGATTAGCGCTCAGGTTACGTCCGAGGAGAGTGAGATAGCGGTGATGGATTTGCCGGAGACGCTCTTTGCCTCCGTATTTTTTCTCAACGCTGTCTCCGGCACTGGTCCTGGGGTACTCCAGCGCGGTGTATCGACCGGAGGGGAGATACGGAGACCAGAAGTTGATCGCGATTGTGCTGAGGAACTGCGGCGGTTCCTTCTTGAGCTCTGCGAGCAACCGATCAAGCGCCCGGGTTGCGGCGGAAGCACCCTCGTTCGCAGCGTGCAACAACGGATGGACCGTAATAAGAGTTTAGCGTCCTTCCAGGCGCGCAAAGCGCCCATTCCTGACGACGACAAGCGTAATGGGTTTGGTGACCTCGCCGTAGTTGTCGAACGTCGTTTGGCCGCCTACGCCGGGAAAGTTCTGGATCGCGTAGAGCGCGGTCTTGATTCCCTCAGCGTCTGTTGTGCCACTATTGAAGATCTCGGCAAGGATGTGGACTGCATCATAGGAGTTTGCCGCAATGAAGTCGGGGGTTTCTCCGAATCTGGTTCGAAAGGCCGTCACGAATGCCCGAACGCGCGCGTCGTGGGATTCGGTGTTGAAAGGCGCGCTCCCCGACACGAGTCCCTCTGCCCCAGCACCCGCGATATCAAGGAGTTGCTGACTAATGGCTCCCGCGCTCGAGAAGAACTGCGGAGCAAACCCAACCTCGCGCGCCTGCTTGAGGATGAGTCCGAGCTCCTGGTCCAAGCCAGCGAGGTAGACGGCGTCAGGTGATCTAGAGCGCAGTCGTTCGATCTCAGCGCGATAATCTAGCTTGCCCTCGTTGTATCCGAGCGCAAGAGGTACTGTTCCTCCGAGTCGTTGTAGAGCGTCCCGGAAGGAGTCGCGGTACGAAATACCATTTGCTGCGTTCGAGTGAAGGATTGCGACCTCCTTGAAGCCGAACCTTTGAACGGTAACTTGTGCGATCGCCTCCGCCTGGAGGCGGGCGCTCTCGCGATTTCGGAAAACGTAATCGCCCGCGTCCTTAATCTGGTCGCTTCCGGCGGCGGTAGAAAGGATGACTACCTTGCGTTCGTTGGCGACCGGCGCACAGGCCAGGACCTCGTCGCTCAGCACCAAGCCAATAGCGACCGAGACATGGTCGATATCGATGAGCTTCCTGAAAGCGGAGAGAGCCTGTGGGGTAGAGGACCGCGAGTCTTCGACGAACAGCCTGATGGGACGGCTCCGGAACACTTCGGTGGCGTTGATCCCGTCGACGGCGAGTTGCATGCCGTTGAGTGCCCGTTGACCGAAGGTTCCGCCGCGACCCGTGAGCGAGAGCACCACTCCGATGCGGTACGCCGTCGGCTCCATCTGGGAGTACCGGGAGTTGAGGATCAGGGCGACCACGGCGACACCGACGGCCAGCACACCAAGCCCTGAGAAGATGATCTTGCGCCGATTGGTCATGCTCGTCTCCTCGCGTCGGAACGCGGCGCAGTCAAGTCGGATGGGCTCGTGCGCCGCATCAAGTGCCCTCCCGCCCGCGTGTGATCCTGTTTCTTGAGCCAGTCATCGATCAAGCTCCTCTGGAAGCGCCAGCGCCGCCCGATCTTGGTCGCCGGGATGTGGCCTTCCTGGCAGAGCTTGTAGAGGGTCGACTTCGGTATCCGTAGCCACCGAGCCAACTCGCTCGCTGTCAGGACCGCGACGACGTCTTCTGCGCCCTTCATCTCGACCTTGCTAACTCGTTGTCTGAGTCATCCAGTTGAGAATGGTTTGAGTCCATAAACGCAGCTAGCATCCGCTTTTCTCCTCCCGCTGTCAAGCGCCGCGCCAACTTTCTCTTTCCTGTCCCCCCTTCCTCCGCATCCGGGGGCTTTTGCCCAGACGGCTCGGCCCATCAGCCTCGGCGTGATCATTCCCCAGCTAAAAGCTGGGTTATGTACCTCTTGCACATACGCCTGTCCTGTGGTATATTCCCTCATGGCGATAACCTACGGTTTTTCGGGCTTTTCGAGGTCATTCTCATGGGCTTCCTGCTTCAGTTTGTCCGCCTCACGCTTCCCGAAGACCTTCCGGATCACCTCGTCGTCCGTCAGATTCTCGACCTTCTTCGGTAGCCGCTTTTTCTTGGATTCAGGCATATGACCCGCGCCGATTCAGTGAACCAGACCTGCGTTCGGAAGTACGAAAAGCTCTACCGGACCAAGCCCGCGAGCTTGATCGACATCGTCCACCGCTTCCACTCCGAGGAAGTCTGCCGCGAATACCTCGAAAAGCTCCGCTGGCCGGACGGTGTGTGTTGCACCCGCTGCGGGGGCTGTGACATTTCCGAGATCACCACCCGCAACCAGTTCCATTGCCTCGACTGCGAGTATCGGTTCTCGGTTACGTCGGGGACCATCTTCGACAACACCAAGCTCCCGCTCTGGAAGTGGTTCGCGGCCATCTACTTGATGATCGAGGGCAAAAAGGGAACGTCGGCCAACCAGATCAAGCGGACGCTCGGGACCACCTACAAGACTGCGTGGCACCTTTGCCACCGTATCCGCGAAGCGATGCGTACTGACGACTTTGAGCCGGTCTTGGTCGGTATCATCGAAGTGGATGAGACGATGATCCGGGCCCCGCGTCGGTATCCCGTCCACGGAAAAGGCCGTGGGCACGGCGTCCCCGCCAACGAGCGGATTTGGGTTGCTGGAGCCTTGCAGCGGGACGGTCAAGTTCGGCTCAAGCGCGTCCCCGACGTGCGGAGATCCACACTGCACAAGTTCATCAAGGAGCACGTCAAAGACGAGGCTGAAGCCATCTACACCGATGCGCTCCGCTCCTATATCGGTATCGCTGACGACGACACCCGGCATGAGAGCGTCAACCACAGCAAGTACGAATGGGTCCGTGGCGACGTCCACACCAATGGGATCGAGAACGTGTGGAGTCTCCTCAAGCAGTCCCTGGTTGGCGCGTTCCACAAGGTCAGCGTGAAGCATCTGGACGCCTACCTGGAAGAGCTGGAGTTCAGGTTCAACAACCGCGACAATCCGTTCATGTTCAGGGATGTTCTCCTTCGGGTACTGGATCGGGAGGCGCTTCGGTATCAGGAGTTGACGGCGTAATACGTATTGTGGGGTCGGAAGGAATCATGACCCCTGTATTCCATTTGCGCCACAGCCTATCCCATCTGGACGGCGGCTTATCGGCCTTTTGGTTACCGTAAAGCACCGCATCAAACGCATGTCCCAAGTGCCACACCACATGTAAGGCATCGTACTGATGCGGCTTGACGTTTCGATCAACATACGCCGGCGCGTGTTCGGGAATGTCCTCCAGCAAGTCATACACACGGTCGAAGAAACCGCGGATACTGTGAAACGTTCCCTTGAGCTCATCTAGGTTCGCCTCATCTAATAATCGAGGCCACCCATTCCTCCATAGATCCTCAAAGAGATAATACAAGTCGTCGTCAACCCCAGGCGGTACCGGCAAATATTCATTCCACGTCGATGTGACTTGGCGCCGTCCTGTTGCGATTAACAAGCTTTGGACAGTCGTGAGAAACGGCTGCAAAGCACGCTTGTGATTTTCGTAATCGGCCTCAAATTCAATGCGAGCCGCTCGCCACTCCTCCTGACGTTCGCCTCGCAGTTTATCGATCTGTTTCTTGAGCTCCGCTGTTTCCTCGGTCAGGCCATCAAGCTGTTTCTTGGCCTTCGCCTGTTCGTCGGTGATGCGTCTCGTTGCTTCTTCGTTCAGGTCACGTCGCTCGCGAGCATACCTGCGAACGGCCGCTTGATGACGTGATTCCGCATTAACCCTTGCCCGTCTCTCTAAGGCAAAGGGAGCACGTAGCAAATAGATGATGAAGGTCGGCAGAAAGACCAATCCAGAAGCGGCGAGCACCGCTACAACCCAACTCATCTCGCTCCGCACATCCACCCATGGGGCGTTCCAGAACAAGACGATCGCAGCGACCACCAGTATGGTCGCCCTGGCAAGATGCCAGAAGGATAGCGGGAACCCCAGAAAAGCAACGGTGTCCCGCCATGCTTGGCGAACACACGACCGGAAGCGACCTTTAGCCATGCTCGGAACCTAGTCATTATGGCCCCCTGTGCAACAGGGACATAACCCCGGTTGTAGGCGAGGGTCTCGTGGCCACAGGTCGCACATTGCTTTTTGTGTCCCCCGAGGGCGGCGGTGCGACAGCTCGTCAGCGCCCGCAGAATGCGCCGGTGCGCGAGCGAGGGGCCGTAGGCCCGCTGGTACGCCGCTCTGTAGCGGGCGAAGACATCGGCCACCTCGGGCCGATGCCCGTTCACGACGGCGTCGTACGCGTGGTTGACTGTGCTAAGAGATCGGGCGTGCGCTCGGTCGACTGCAGCGCGCTCGTCGCCACATGCAGATACACCGCAGTGGTTTGGAGACTCTTATGGCCGAGCCACAGCTGGATCGTGCGCAGATCGGTTCCGGCTTCCAGCAGATGCGTGGCGAAGCAATGGCGCATGGTGTGGGTGGTGACCGGCTTGGCGATCCGCGCTCGCAAGCGGGCCTGCGCCGACGCCTTTTGCACGGAGGTCGGTGACAGGCTTCGGTCCCTGCGGTTGCCGGGAAACAGCCAGGATTGGGGCCGGTAGCGCTGCCAGTATTCCCGCAACTCGTGCAGGAGGGTGGAAGAAAGGACGACGTAGCGGTCTTTCTTCCCCTTACCCTGTTGCACGCGGACGAGCCTGCGCTGGCTGTCGATATCACTCACCTGTAACCCCAGCGCCTCCGAGAGGCGCAGGCCCGCGGCGTACATCGTCATCAGGATCGTGCGGTGCTTCCGGTTGGCGATGACGTCGAAGAACTGCGCCAGTTCGTCCCGGCTCAGGACGACCGGCAGCTTCTTCTCCTGCTTGGGGTAGGGGATGTGCGCGATCAGCTCGGCCCGGCCGAGCGTCACCTTATAGAGGAAGCGCAGGGCACACACCGTTTGATTGAACAGCGTCCACGAGGTGTACTTGGTCTCCACAAGGAAGATCTGATACTCGCGGATGTGTTCGGGCCCCAACTCCGCCGGCGATCGACTGAAGTGCTTGGCGAAGCCGGCCACGCAGCGGGTGTAGGTCTCGATGGTTCTGGGGGAGTAGTTGCGGATGCGGAGATCGTCGATCATCCGCTGGCGGAGCTTGGTCATGACGGACTCCTTCGTCGAGCGTGAGGATGTTTCCACTGTCCGCAGAAACACCGCCGCTCCCGAAGGAGTCGTCTAGTCTCTCAGCCGATCGGGTCGGGTGGGGTGGTTAGTTAACTTGAAGGGAAGGAGCCGAATGACCGCCACGCAAACCGCACCCTCATCGCAACCCTACCGCGAAGCGGTTTAGTTCAACTCGTTTTCGCCAGAACTCCATGACTCCCACTCCGGGCCAGCCTACTGTGGCTGTGGACTATCACTGGCTGCCCGGCCATGTGTTGCCATGAAGATTACTCCGCTGTACACAGTATCCGCCATTCGGAGCCAGCCCCACTCGCCGCATAATCGGTTGCCGTCAAGTATCCACCCCATACGCGCTCCCGACGCGCGCCCTGAGCGCCGGGTCTGTCCGTCCTTCCTGCCCCTTTATAAAAGGAAAGCGCCAACCAACCATCAAAACGCGTCAGGGGCGCCTAGGTGCGGTGTAGCTGGGGCGACGGAGTATACCTTGCCAGAGCAATCGTAGCCGGACGGCTGGGCGGCGGTTTTACGGTGTCTGTATATGCTGGAGAATGTGCTAGGGGGAACACGGCACATCGAAAAACTGTTGTTCCTGTGTTGTTCCGATACCGGTTGATTCTACAGGCCAGAACCACTACCTTGTCATTGGAACAACACAGGAACAACGAAAATGGCAAAGAAACCGTATACCGCGAGCCTCTCCCCCACCAAAGGTCGCTCGGCTTGGGCCCTGATCTTCCGGCACCCAATCCGTCAGGATCGGGCAACCGGCCGGGTTGGACGACGGGTGCGCCGAGGGCTTGGGACGTCGGACGAGGCAGTGGCCCAACGACTCTGCGATCAGCTGAACGAGCTCCTGGCCGACCCAAAGCTCCACGACGCCTCCGGACGCGCCGAAGCAGAGCGCCGGTTTGATCCTTTGGTAGTCGAGATCTTTTTCGATGGAGTTACTCCCGAGCCAGTCGACTATGTCGCTATCCGCGACGCTGCAATCCCCCTGCCCGGAATCGACCAAGAGTATCGGCGGGTGCTCTTTCTTGGCACCACGGGAGTGGGGAAAACGACCTTGGTTCGACAGCTCATCGGGACCGACCCCGGCCGAGAGCGTTTTCCTTCCACTTCGACGGCAAAGACTACAGTCCATGACATGGAGATCGTCTTAGATGATGGACCGTGGCGGGCCGTGGCCACTTTTGTGGGTGCGGACGAGGTCCGAGAATATCTGAATGAATGCATCTCTGCAGCAGTGCTGGCCGCTTGGCGTGGGGCCCCCGACCATGAGATCCTGCGCCGACTCCTGAATCATGTGGACCAGCGGTTCCGCTTCAACTACGTGCTTGGAAACGGACCAGCCACGGACGGTGGGGACTTCGCGGATGACGATGACGGTTTGGACGATGACGATGAACAAGACCAATTGGGTCTCCCCGGGGGTGCCGCTGCGCTCGATCTCGACGCCACGAAGGAGGTGTTGGAACGGGCGGTAGAAGAGGTTCGGGCAATCGCCAGCCGGCACGGGACGAGGTTGCGGACAGAGCTGGATGCCTCAGACGAGAACGACGAGCGCGTGCTCGACGAATTGTTCGAGGAAGAACTCGACAACCTTCTCCGCGATGACGACAAGGCACACCGTCTTGCCGACGAGTTGCTCGACGAAATCGAGAAACGGTTTGACCTCTTGACCAGCGGTCACGTTAGCCGGACCAAGCAGGGCTGGCTCGTCTCGTGGACGTGGGAGACGGAGGATCGAAGCGCTTTCATTCGGGAGACGTCTCTGTTCTCCAGTAACTATGCCCCTTTCTTTGGTCGTCTCCTGACGCCGCTCGTGAACGGAGTCCGAGTGGCCGGTCCGTTTGCACCAACTTGGCATGAGTCCCAGCCGAAGCTGGTGCTCCTCGACGGCGAAGGCCTCGGCCACACTCCACGGTCCACCGCTTCCGTCTCCACGACGGTCAGCCGTTTAATTCAGTCGGCCGATGCCGTGGTCCTTGTCGACAACGCCACACAACCGATGCAGGCAGCGCCCATCGCCGCGATGCGTGAATTGATCCGGACCGGTGCAGTGCGAAAGCTCATCCTCGCGTTTACGCATTTCGATGAAGTGAAGGGGGACAACCTACCCACTGCGCAAGCCCGCGCTCAGCACGTGCTCGCGGCGGCTGAGAATGTGCTAGCGTCCATCGGAGAAGATCTCGGTCCGTTCGCCGAGAAAGGCCTTCGCACCCGCATTGAGGGCGCCCGGGTTTTCCTCGGCGGTATCCAAGATACTCTTTCAACGGGCCGCAAAAGTGACGTGAGGACAGTCAAGCAGCTGAAAAGGATGCTGGTTGCCGTCGACGAAGTGGTGCAGCGACTTGAGCCTGGCGAGGTGCGACCGGTTTACGATCGGATGAATCTGGTACTTGCAGTGCGCAGTGCGGCGGAACATTTCCTCGATACTTGGTTCCCGATTCTGGGCCTCACGTCGAAGCCGGGGATCTCCAAGGAACACTGGGCCCGTATCAAGGCACTTTCTCGCCGCTTGGCCGAGGGCTGGGCGGATGAGTATAACCACCTCAAGCCAGTTGCTGATCTGCGCCGTGAGCTGATCGACGGGCTTTACGTTTTTCTACAAAATCCAGTGCAGTGGGATGGCGCGGAGCCGTCCGACGACGACAAGCTCGAGACGTTCAACGGTATCGCGGACGAGATCGGGCGCCGCATGATTGGCCTCGCCACGAAGCGGGTCTGGAACGACCGCGCCAGTGACTGGCGGAGCGCATACGACAAGCGTGGCAGGGGCTCTACCTTTGTTCGTGCCCAGATTATTGGGGAAGACATCTATCGCCATGCGGCACCAATACCGGCTGAAGTCCCGTCTCCTGACCGAAACGAGTTCCTTCGGCAGGTAGTCGCGGAGGTCGAGCACTCGATGAAGCAGATAGGAGCGAGACTGCGTTGAAGACCGCGATTGAAGCCCTTCCCGCAGCATGACGGGTTGAGACGCTTCACTTGATGCGGCGGCAACGCCCCCTGGTTCGGCCTTTTCGTCGGTAAACCTGAGCGGCACGAGGCAAGGTGGCCCCCAGAGCCGTCCCTCGGGCGGAGATGCGTGATCACTCGAACCACGAAAGGTCCGGGAATCGAAGCCGGCCGTCTTGGACTAGCCGAACTTAGGTTCAGACAACAATTTAGACCAGTGACCAGGGGTGAACATCGCCGCCAGCGTAGCGAGCCCCACACGTCTGGAAAGCTCGAAACCTGGTTGGCGAAAATGGAGGTCGGCCGATGCGTTGTAACCGGTTCATATACAGCCGCGACAGATCACCATGTTGCCGTGCGCAAGCGCTTTTGGTACGAAGCCGTGACGGGGGGCTCGTCAGTCGCAATTGTCTAAAGTGCGGGAGACCCCACTATGTCTCCATGCCGCAACTGCCTGAGCTCCGCTGTGACACGTGCTCGGCGCATTTACGGATAGAAAAAGCGGACGGGACCAACTACCACTACATATGCGACAAATGTCCACGCCAATGGAAGCTGGCCGAAGTCCTGCCTTTGTGGTCGGAACTGTTCACATACTCGGGACTGGCAGCTTACGGCGACGATGTCCATGAATTTCAATGATTTCCGGGCCTGCAACGGTTCTTGGCTCGCACAGTCCAAGTCCCTGCCGTGACTACCGGTATTCGGTAATCAGCGACGGAATGAAGTGTGATTGACTCAGATGAGGGCTGACTACCCTCAATCATTAATCGCCCATAGTGTGCAAAAATGTTTCCTGAGAGCATCTTGCGACCCCAACCACGCGCATCCTGTGAGTGACAGACCGCCCCATCGAGCTCGAATAACGCGGGATGCTTCCCTTTGACCGCTCCTGCGACTCCTCGGACGCTTCCTGAACGCCCACCTAAGATCGGTGAGCTCGTCCAAGTCCGTTCTCGTCGTTGGCTGGTTGAAGAAGTTGTTCCGGCACCAGTTCGCGGCCAGTCGTCGTTGGTAAGATTGGCCTGCGCGGACGACGACGCTCAAGGGCAATCACTGGACGTGTTCTGGGACTACGAACTCGACCGCCGGATCCTCAAGGAAGAAGGGTGGCGGGATCTTGCCGCCAAAGGCTTCGATCCACCCCGCCACTTCGCCGCGTTCCTCCACACCCTCCGGTGGAACTGCATCACTGCCACCGACCCGAATCTATTTCAGGCGCCGTTTCGTGCGGGAATCAAGATCGACGCTTACCAAATGGAGCCCCTCCGCAAAGCGCTTCGCCTACCGCGCGTCAATCTCTTCATCGCGGACGACACGGGCCTCGGTAAGACGATCGAAGCAGGCCTCATCGCACGCGAACTCCTTCTGCGAAAGAAAGTTAAAACAATCGTGGTCGCGGTCCCGCCTTCCGTTGTAGAGCAGTGGAAGTCTGAGCTCGAGGAGCGGTTCGGCCTTTTGTTTGAGATACTCGACCGACAGTACTTGACCAGGGTGCGAAGGGAGCGTGGTTTCGGGGTGAACCCGTGGCGTACCCACAGCCGCTTCCTCGTCTCGCACAACCTTCTCATTGATCCGACGTACGCTGACCCTCTCCGCGAGTGGCTCGGGCCGATGCTGCCTGGGAGTCTACTGATTCTTGACGAGGCGCACCACGCCGCTCCCTCCAGCGGTGGGCGCTACGGGATCGAGACAAAATTCACGCGGGCAGTGCGTGATCTTTGTAGCCGCTTTGAACACCGTCTCTTCTTGTCGGCAACACCTCACAATGGCCACTCCAACAGTTTCTCCACGTTGCTCGAGCTACTCGACCCATACCGCTTCACGCGTGGCGTTAAGGTTCGTGGCAAGAAGGCCCTCGAAGATGTGATGGTCCGCCGGCTGAAGGAGGACATTCGTGAGGTCCAGGGTGGTTTCCCCCGGCGCGACGTTGAGCGCGTCGTAATCGACGGTTTGCCCGAGGATGCACCGGAGCTCGAGCTCTCGCGACTCCTCGACCAGTATCGGACGGCGCGCGAGGAGCGGCTTGCGAGCACGTCCCGGAGAGCCCAGGCCGCTGCAGGGCTGCTGCTCGTTGGATTACAACAGCGTCTGCTGTCTTCTATTGAGGCCTTCGCACGCAGCTTGAAGGTCCACCGGCAGACGGTTCAGCGTCACTGGGAGAAGGCAAAAGAGATTCGGGCAGAAGCTGGCAAGGCTTTGGAAGAGGATGCTCATCTCTTCACGACCTCTGCGGACGCAGACGACGAGCGGGCCGAGTGGACGGAGGAGCAGCTCGAATCGGAAGAGACGGCCCAGATAGAAGCCGTGACTGCCGCGGCCGAGGCTGGTGCCAAGCGAGACGCTTCCACAGAAGCATTTTGGCGCCGGGAGCAAGAACTCCTCGACAGTATGCAAGAAATCGCGGAAAAGACCCGACACCTGCCCGATGCCAAAACCCGGCGGCTCATGGATTGGATTCGAAACAACCTGTGTCCTGACCTGCCACCATTCGGGAAGTCTCCAGTGGGCGCGAGCCCGAAGTGGAACAATCGCCGCGTCCTGATCTTCACTGAAAACCGAGAGGGCACGAAGCGCTATCTGAAGACGATCCTTGAACAGGCCATTGAGGGAACAGACCGGGCCGAAGATCGCATTGCGGTCATCGACGGGCTGACGAGCGGCAAGCGCCGTAAGGAGATCCAACGCAGGTTCAACGCCAATCCTGCGAAGGATCCGCTGCGTATCCTGCTCGCCACCGACGCGGCCCGCGAAGGCCTCAACTTCCAAGCGCACTGCACGGACCTCTTCCACTTCGACCTACCATGGAACCCCGGCCGGATCGAGCAGCGAAATGGGCGCATTGACCGGAAGCTGCAGCCAGCGGACGTGGTGCGATGCCACTACTTCGCGCTGCCTCAGCGCGTTGAAGATCGCGTGCTCGAGGTCCTTGTGCGGAAGACCGAGACCATCAAGAAAGAGCTTGGCAGTCTCTCCAAGGTCATCGACGACGACATCGAGCGCCGGCTCGGCGGCGGCATCCGCCACAGTGATGCCGACCGGCTGGCCCACGACATCGAACAGGCGGACTTGGACGAGGAGCGCAAACGGATCACCGAAGAAGAGCTCGAGTCAGCACGCGATCGACAGGAGGATCTGAAAGCACAGATTGAACGTTGCCGGAGTCTGCTCGATGGTTCGCGGAAGTGGGTTGGCTTTGAGTCGGAGCCGTTCCGTGACGCCCTCTCGTGCTCCCTGGAGCTGCTTGGTGCAGAACCCCTCAAGGAGACTCGAGACGATTATGGCAACCCGGTGTGGACGTTTCCCCCGCTCGATCGGCGCGCCGAGACGGACGCAAGTTGGGCCGCCACGATGGATACGCTTCGCTCGCCCCGCAAGACGGACCAGAAGTTCACCGAGTGGCGTCGTGAGGCACCGATCCGGCCGGTCGTGTTCAAGGATGCCGGCGTGCTCACCGAAGACACTGTCCACCTCCACCTCGAACAGCGGGTCGCCCAGCGGTTGCTCGCCCGTTTTCGATCCCAGGGCTTCATCTACAACGACCTCTCGCGTGCCTGCCTGGCGCAGGTCAGGGACTCGATCCCGCGTGTGGTTCTGCTCGGGCGCCTCTCGCTTTACGGGCGTGGAGCAGAGCGGCTTCACGAGGAGCTGGTACCACTCGCTGCGCGCTGGGTTGAACCGTCCAAGCGCAAGGACCCGCTGAAGGCTTACGCGCGCGACGCTGAGGCTAAGACCCTAGATCTGCTCCATCAGTCTATTGCGGATCATCAGGGTCGCATGCCGAATGAGACGATCCAGGAGAAGCTTCTCAACACGGCTGTTCAAGATATCGAGGAACTGCTGCCTCAGCTCGAGCCACGTGCTGATGAGCTAGCCAACATCGCGATCCAGCGCCTTCGTGAGCGCGGCGAGCGGGAGGAGCAGGACCTGCGCGAGATCCTTGAACGTCAACGAAAACGCGTGCTGGAGGAAATAGCAAAGCACGAAGGCAAGTATGAACAACTTGCGCTGGGGCTCGATGACGAAGATAAGCGGCAGTTGGAGATGAACATGCGCTATTGGCCCACGCGTCTCGAACAGTTCGATCGCGACCTCGAACATGAGCCCCAACGCGTCCGCGACTTCTACGAAGTCCGCGCGAAGCGGGTCGAGCCTATCGGACTCGTTTATCTCTGGCCGGAGACGAACTGAGACCCATGGCCAGACTGGACCCGCAGGTTCTGGCTCACCTCGAGTGGATCGGCTTCGTCCGGCCGACGGGCCTCGTGGTCTCCGCTCCGGCACTCGTACGCGCAGGGGCGATCCTCGACCGGCGCGACGCCGAGGGGCAGCACCTCCTCCGCGAATGCACGGAGGAGCGGGAGTTCGATCCAAAGGAGGGGCCTGCTCCCTGGCTGCCGGACTTTCGCTCCTTCGCAAGTTCAGTTCTCGGCTGGAGCTTCTCTCCCAAGGGTTACGCGGGCACCGCCGATAGTCCAATCCCACACGAGCTCGAAGTGCCGCTGCCCGACTATGGCGAGACGCTGCAACCCGATTTCGCCGTGCGCGAGCTCGAGCCGAGAGACGGCGAGTCCCCTTGGCAGCTCCTCGTGCGCGTTCTCGACCCTGGCCAGGACTTCGACCGCGTCGGCGGAGGCGGCAGAAAACTCGAAGCCTCGCCCCACGGCCGAATGGAGCGGCTCCTCCGCCGCACAGGTGTCTCCGCGGGGCTGCTCTTCAACGGCCGCTCCCTTCGCCTAATCTCGGCGCCGCGCGGCGAGAGCTCGGGCTGGATGGACTTCCGCGTTGCGGACATGGTCCAAACCGCCGGTCGGCCCATTTGTACAGCGCTTCGCCTACTCCTTGCCGAGTCGCGTCTCCTCAGTCTGCCGCGCCATCAGCGCCTGACCGCTCTACTCGAGGACAGCCGCAAGTTCCAGAACGAGGTCAGCGAACGCCTTGCCGAGCAAGTCTTACATGCGCTGTACGAGTTGCTGCGCGGGTTTCAAGCGGCGCACGACGCCTCCAAAGGTGATCTGCTTCGCGACCCTCTAGCCGAGCACCCCGACGAAGTCTACCGCGCACTGCTGATTGTCATCCTCCGACTTGTGTTCCTCCTCTACTCCGAGGAGCGTGACATGCTGCCGGAGGACGAAACATTCCTGCGGTACTACTCGCTTGCGGGTCTCTACGAAAGGCTGCGCGAAGACGCGGCGCTCTTCCCTGACACGATGGACCAGCGCTACGGCGCGTGGGCTCAGTTATTGGTGCTCTTTCGACTTATCTTCGACGGGGCCGAGTGCGGCGAAATGCACCTGCCGCGACGGCACGGAGTGCTTTTCGATCCCGACCGATTTCCGTTTCTCGAGGGTCGCACGACGGTTGGGGGCCGCCAAACGATTGAGCGCATCGACGCGCCGCTTGTTCCTGACGGGACGATCTACCGTGCACTCGACAAGCTCCTCGTCCTTGACGGCGAGCGCATTTCCTACCGCGCCCTCGACGTCGAGCAGATCGGCTCGGTGTACGAGACGATGATGGGTTTCCGGGTGGAAACCGCGACCGGCCGCTCCGTGGCGGTGAAGGCTACGAAAAAGCACGGTGCACCTTCGGTTGTGGACCTCGAGGCGCTGTTGGAAGAGCCTCCCGCCAAGCGTAGCAAGTGGGTCCAGGAGCGCACCGACCGCAAGCTCACCGACAAAGTCCTCAAAGTTGTCAAGGATGCTGCGAGCCTCGAGGACCTGCACGCCGCGTTACACCCCGTCGTTGACCAGTACGCCACGCCAGACCTCGTACCGGAGAGCGCGATGGTTCTCCAACCGAGCGAGGAGCGGCGCAAGTCGGGTTCGCACTACACGCCGCGCACGTTGACCGAACCGATCGTGCGTACGACACTCGAGCCCATCATCGAGCGCCTACGTGGAGACGAGAACCGTCCGCCCACGCCGAAGCAGATCCTCGACCTCAAGGTCTGCGACCCGGCGATGGGCTCGGGGGCGTTTCTTGTTGAGGCTTGCCGCCAGCTCGGCGACGCACTCGTCGAAGCGTGGCACGCCCACGGAGAAGTGCCCGCGATCCCGCCCGACGAGGACGAGGTGATCTTCGCGCGCAGGCTGATCGCGCAGCGCTGCCTCTACGGCGTGGACAAGAACCCCGTGGCGGTCGACCTGGCCAAGGTCTCGCTCTGGCTCGTGACGCTGGCAAAGGAGCACGCCCTCACGTTCGTCGACCACGCGCTGCGGCACGGGGACTCGCTGGTCGGGCTCTCGCGTAAGCAGATCGAGGCTTTCCACTGGGATCCGGACGCACCCCGCTTCCAGGCGGGCTTCGAGACCATGCGGGTGCGCGAGCACGTGGCGAATGTCGCTGAGCTGCGCCGGCAGATCCGTGAGGCGGACGAGAGCGTCTCCGACTGGGAGCTACGCGAGCTGTGGGACGAGGCCCAGTTCGAGCTCGCCAAGGTGAGGCTCTTCGGAGATCTCGTGCTCGCGGCGTTCTTCGACGGGGAGAAGCCGAAGGCACGGGAGGGGAACCGGGGCGAGTACGCGAACGCGGTCGTGAGCGGCGAGGCCGAGCGCTACCGGGGGTGGCTCGAGGAGCGGCGGCATGCCGAGCAGCCACTTGCGCCGTTCCACTGGGAGATCGAGTTCCCGGAGGTGTTCGACAGGAAGAATTCTGGCTTCGATGCGTTCGTTGGGAACCCGCCCTTTCTCGGTGGCAAGCAGACATCAACGGTGTTCGGTGACCCGTATCTCGCCTTTCTGATGACCTCGAATCCGCAGTCCCATGGCAATTCAGACCTCGTCGCATTCTTTTTCCGGAGGTCGTTCGGCCATCTCCGCCAAGATGGCACATTGGGATTACTTGCAACCAAGACGATCGCCCAAGGGGACACACGCTCGACAGGACTGCGTTACATATGTCAGTGCGGCGGAACGATATACGCTGCCCGGCGGCGCGTGCGATGGCCAGGCGAAGCCGCCGTGATTGTCAGTGTCGTTCACATCGTCCGCGGGACGAACTCTACCTGTATGCTCGACGGACGTGAGGTAGAACGGGTGACTGCCTTCCTGTCTCACGTGGGTACTAGCGAGGATCCGGTACGCCTCGTCGCCAACGCCAATAAGAGTCTCCTGGGGTTTAAGGTGTACGGCCAGGGATTCCTCTTCTCGGACACAGACGAAGGCTCGACGCCTATCGACGTCATGGAGTGCTTGATAGAGAAACACCCGTCGAATCGCGAAGCAATCTTCCCGTACATCGGCGGATCCGAATTGAACACCTCACCCAGTCAGAGCCCGAGCAGGTTCGCGATCAACTTCGGAGACCTTACCGAAGAGAAGGCTCGGCAGCGGTGGCCCGATCTAATGGCGCTCGTTGAAGCTAGAGTGAAGCCTCAGCGGTTGACACTCAAGCGAAAGGCGCTTGCTGAGCGCTGGTGGCAATACGGCGAGAAGCAACCGGCGCTTGCCGCTGCGCTTAGAGAAACCGAGCGGGTTCTGGTTATCGCGCAAACCAGTAACACGCTAGCGTTCGCATTCTTGCCTTCGGGGTATGTATTCGCTCATACGATCGTCGTATTGCCTGGGTTGGGCATGCCCCATTTCTGTGTGCTGCAATCACGAGTCCATCAACTATGGGCTCTGTTTTTCGCCGCAAGAATGAAGGACGACGCTAGGTACATAGCCAGCGACTGCTTTGAGACGTTTCCGTTTCCGAAGAACTGCTGGCCTGCCCCTGGACTCAAGGCCGCGGGAGAGATTTACCTCGAGTTTCGCACAAGTCTTATGCCCAGGAACGACGAAGGGCTGACCGAGACCTACAACCGCTTCAACGACCCGGACGAGCGCAACGCCGAGATCGTGAAACTTCGCGAGCTACACGCGGCCATGGACCGCGCCGTGCTCGACGCCTGCGGCTGGAGCGACATCCCGACCGACTGCGAATTCCTCCTCGACTATGAGATCGACGAGGAAGAGTGGGGCAACAAGAAGAAGCCCTGGCGCTACCGCTGGCCTGAGGCGGTCCACGACGAGGTGCTGGCGCGGCTGCTTGAGCTCAACGCCGAGCGCGCGAAGGAAGAGGCGCGCGCAGGAATTACCACAACGAAGAAACGCGCCAAGAAGTCAAAGGCGAAGCACAGGGCCGAGACGAGTCAGATGACGGATCTGTTCTCATGACCGCTCGAGCGAACGACTCTGGACCCACAACCTCCCTTGAGGTGCGCGACAGGCTTGTCGAGGCCTTGAAGTTGGATCTCGTCGGACCATGGGCGGGACACGCCTTGGCTGATGAACGCCTCCCAGGTTGGGTGCGGCCATCCAACTGGTACCTGACTGGCTTCCTGATCCCCTCGGGCACGCCGCCCGAGAAGAAGAGAGATGCCGACGAGGACGACGACCTTGGTGAGACGCCGGCGTTGGCGGGTCTCGCGGAGGAGAGCAACGAAGAGCGCAAGGCGGCGAAGAAGAGTTTCTTCCCCTCCTCGATGGGGCTGAGCTTCTTGGTGAGCGTCGAGACGCGATCAATCGAGGTCGTCGTGCGCTGGGGCGACTACGCGCCTACGGAAATCGAGGGATCGGATGGCAAGCCGCTCTCGGTCTGGCAGCGCACGCCGCGCGAGGAGACTGTCGAGGTGGCGCTCGGGGCCGGTGGAGATCCCCTCGTGAGGGACGTCCCTGATTCTAGCGGTCTCCAGCTCCATGTGGTTGAGCGGCCGATTGCCGCTGAGGATATTGGGGAGCTCCTGCCGTCCGGCACGCGGTCGGTCTCCGTGTTCCTGGTGAACCACCGCGTGCCGGTGGAGGACGAACCAGACCGCGCCTACGCCTTCCAACCCGAGCTTGAGGTGCGGGGTGACCGTCCCTTCGTTCCCCGTCCCGACCTGCACGGCGCGCGCGCCGAGGACTGGGATGACCAGGTGGCTGACCTCCACTATGCTGACACGCCAGAGTACGCGACCGGCCACGGCGTCTCGGCGGAGTGGGAGGTCGTAGATCGTGCCTGCCATGTACTGCGCACGGCATGGATTCCAAGTGCAGAGGTCGAAAAGACGGAGACCGTAGCAATCGAGGGTGTGGAACTCGCGATGGATCGGCTCGGCGTGCTCGAAGACGGTGCCGCTGCGGAAGCAGCGCTCGTACCACTTGCCGGGCAATACCGCACCTGGATCGACGAGCGCCGTTCTGCCATCGTGTCACTCGACGGCACCCGTCGCGAGACCGCGGAAGAACTGCTGCGCTTTGCAGGCATTGCCGCCGACCGTATCGAGCGCGGCATCGCACTCCTCGCTAATGACGCGGACGCCCTCGACGCCTTCCGGTTAGCCAACCGTGCCATTGCCCGTGCACTCCAGCAGCGACTCAAGATCGAGTCACCACGGTGGCACGCGTTCCAGCTCGCGTTCATCCTGCTCAACCTACCGGGGCTCACCGATCGCGGCGACCCGCATCGCGACACGGTGGACCTCTTGTTCTTCCCTACCGGCGGCGGCAAGACTGAGGCGTATTTGGGCCTCGCCGCTTTTGCCATGGTACTGCGGCGGCTTCACCACCCTGGCAACAGCGGCCTCGCAGGCGCCGGGGTGAGCGTGATCATGCGCTACACGCTGCGGCTTCTTACCCTCGATCAACTCGGCCGCGCGGCTGGGCTCGTTTGCGCGTTGGAGCTCGAACGAGGAAAGGATCCAGCGCGCTACGGCGAGTGGCCCTTCGAGATCGGGCTCTGGGTCGGCAAGGCCGCCACGCCCAATTTCCTGGGGCGCAAAGGCGATGGACGGTCGGACTCGGCGCGCAGCAAGGTGCGCGCGTTCAAGCGCGATCCGCGCAGCAATCCGTCGCCAATTCCTCTCGAGAACTGCCCGTGGTGCCAGACGCGGTTCGCGCCCGACTCGTTCGCGCTTCTACCCAACGACGACTACCCGACTGAACTCCGCATCGTCTGCGCCAACTTCGAGTGCGACTTCACTCGGGACAGGGCATTGCCCATCGTGGCCGTGGACGAGCCGATCTACCGACGCCTGCCGGCTTTTCTGATCGCGACAGTGGACAAGTTCGCCGCGTTGCCGTGGGTGGGTCAGGCCGGGGCGCTGTTGGGAGGCGCGGATCGACACGCCGCCGCCGGGTTCTACGGCGCATCCGAGCCAGGCAATGGCCAGCGCTTGGCAGAGCCATTGCCACCGCCCGACCTGATCATTCAGGACGAGTTGCACCTCATAGCGGGGCCGCTCGGAACCATGGCCGGGCTCTACGAGGCAGCTATCGAAGCGCTCTGCGTCCGCGAGATCGACGGTCAGACAGTGCGGCCCAAGATCATCGCCTCTACGGCCACCGTGCGCCGAGCGCAGGATCAGATCCAGGCGCTCTTCGCGCGACCGCTGACCCAGGTGTTCCCGCCGCCGGGTCCGGATCGCCGGGACTCCTTCTTCGCGACCACTGTCCGGTCATCGGACACGCCCGCGCGGCTGTACCTGGGCATTGCCTCCCAGGGGCGCAACCCGAAGGTGCTCATGCGCAAGGTCGTGCTCGCGCTTATGGGCGCCGCCGAGCGCGCGTACCGCGACGCGGGCGGCCATAAGAACAAGGAGAACCCAGCCGATCCTTACATGACCGTGCTCGGCTACTTCAACAGCCTCCGTGAACTGGGCGGGGCGCGGCGCATACTCGAGGAGGAAGTTCAGAACACAATCAAGAGTTACGGGATGCGCAAACGCGTGGGCGAGCAGCGCGGGTTGTTTCAGGATCGCAGGACGTTCTCTGAGGTGGTGGAACTGACCTCGCGCGTCTCGACCGACAAAGTTGCCGAGGCGAGGCGCCGTCTGGAAGCGGGCTTCCACGACCAGCAGCGTGTCGACTGCGCCATAGCCACCAACATGATCTCGGTGGGTCTCGATATCCCGCGGCTGGGGCTGATGGTCGTCCTGGGACAGCCCAAGGCACACGCCGAGTACATCCAGGCCACGAGCCGCGTAGGCCGTGACGACGAACGGCCTGGGCTGGTGGTGACGCTTCTCAACATTCACAAGCCGCGGGACCGCTCTCACTATGAGCGTTTCCGGCATTACCACGAGACGTTCTACCGGTCGGTCGAGGTGGCGAGCGTTACACCCTTCTCGGCCCGCGCGCTTGACCGCGGCTTGGCCGGTGCGCTGGTGGGTCTCGTGCGGCACGTGGAGAGCCAGATGACGCCGCCCCAGGGAGCCGAACAGATTGCGGAGGCGCGTGCAGTGATCGAGCGACGGGTGCGCGAAGTTTTCCTCGAACGCGTGCGCCAGCAGCCCATCACCGACGAGGACGAACGCGAGGAGCGCTTACGCAGCGTGCAAAACCGCGTCGTGGACCTGCTCGACTCGTGGCGAAAGATCTTCGACGATTACCGCGCGGCTGGGGTCTCGTTGCAATACCAGAAGTACGAACTCGATCAGCCACGGCCACTCCTCCGCGATATTCTGGACCGTGATTTCGAGTCTGAGCACCATCGGAAGTTTCGGGCAAACCGCTCACTCCGGGATGTGGAGCCCGAGGTCAACCTGTTTCTGAAAGAGTTGAGTGGGGTGCAAGTGGAGGAGAACTCGTGAGCCGGAAAGCGCACGGGCAGATTCGTCAAAGCCAAGTCGTCACGACCTGGGGGCCTGGTTCGCTCCTCGACCTTCCTCAGCACGCCGCGATCGTCGGCGGCCTGGACACTTGGCCCCGCACGAGCGATCTCGAGGAGATCGTGGAGCCCCGGCTGGCGCGAAAGCTCGAAATGATGACGGGGATCGCGGCGCCGCGACTCTACGCGCCGCCCCCGGCCTCGAACGATCCGCGCGAGCCCAAGAAGGGTATCGTGGTCTGGCGCTTTCCTGAGTGGTTCGTCGTGCAGGAGGAGTCGGGTGGTGATGAACGCTCGCGCTCGCGACGGATGGTCCATCGCAAGGCCCTCGACGAAAAGGGCAAGTTCGATCGCCGTCCTGTCGTGCCCACGCGCTTCGTTCGCGCGTGTCCGAAGGGGCACGTGGACGATCTCGATTGGCGCCGCTTTGTACACGAAGTTGGGGATAACTGCCGACGCCAGCTATGGCTCGACGAACGCGGGACGGGGGGTGATCTGGCCGATCTCGTCGTGCGCTGCGAGTGCAAGAAGTCACGCAGCCTTCATGAAGCAACGGCGATCGAGGTGAACCCGCTGGGCACTTGCTACGGTGAACGACCCTGGCTTGGGCGGAATGCGAGGGAGGACTGCAACCAGCCAAGCCGGCTGCTGATCCGCACTGCGGCGAACGCGTACTTTTCCCAGTTGCTGAGCGTTTTGTCCCTGCCCGATCGAGCAACCGCCGTGCAAGCGGCCGTGGCGGAGCTCTGGGATGATTTGCAGATCGTCGAAGACGCATCCGGCCTCGACTTCCTGAAGAAGAAACCAAAGGTCCTCGAAACCCTCACTCCGTTCGGCGACGATGAGGTCCTTGAGGCTATTCACGAGCGCAAGGCCGGCAGGGCAACCGAGCGGCCCGTCAAGCATGTCGAGCTCGATGCGCTGCTGGCCGCGCCGGAAGGATTTGGCGACGACGTCCCGATTGATCCGAATTTCCATGCACGGCGACTGCCTGACGCTGCGTGGCGCCGATCGAAACACAGCGACAACATCGAAGCCGTCATCCAGCTTCACCGCTTGCGAGAGGTCCTGGCGCTCACCGGTTTCACGCGCTTCGAGGCCGTAACGCGGGACATCAATGGGGAATACGAGACCGACGTAGAGCGTGCTGTACTTGCGTTGGAGCCCCAATGGTTCCCGGCGGTGGAGAACCGTGGGGAGGGTGTATTCGTCCAGCTTCGAACGGAGTCGGTCCGGGAGTGGCTCGCGCGAGCTCCGGTCAAGGAGCGCGTCGACCAGCTCGCCAGCGGACACCAACGGTGGATGGAAACACGCAGCAAGCAAAGCCAGCGCCCATTCCCCGGCGGTCCGTACGTACTGTTGCACACGCTCTCGCATCTCCTGATTCAATCACTGGCCATGCGCTGCGGCTATCCGGCGAGTTCCATCCGTGAACGCATCTACGCAGACCCGGAGGCGGCGGGCTTTGGGATACTCTTTTACACCGGTAGCCCGGACGCCGACGGGACGCTCGGCGGTCTCGTACAGCAGGCGCGACAAATTGATGCGCACCTAGCCCACGCACTCAGCGAGGCAGCGTTATGCTCCAACGATCCGATCTGCGCTCATCACGCAGCGGGTGAAAGCATGGAGGGACGCTGGCTCCATGGCGCTGCCTGCCACGGCTGCGCTTTGATCGCCGAAACTTCGTGCGAGATGCGCAACGACTACCTAGACCGCGCGCTCGTGGTGCCGGTTCTTGGGGTCGCCAATGCGGCTTTCTTCGGGGCAGCTGGATGACCGAAGCGTTGTTGGGTCTGCCGGCGCACTTGCGGAGGCGGCTTGCCGGTGCGCTCGAGTCGGGGACATTAGCCACATCGTGCTCCCTCGCATCACTCCGGTCTGTCCTGGGATTGCGGGAGGGAGGCCAGGAGGTTGTCGATGCGCTTGGTGAACTAGAGCGGATGGGCATCACCGGTCCGGCGTCTGCTGCTTGGATACAGACCGTCGACGCAGCGACCTCGCGCAAACCGAACGTGGATCTCGTCTGGTCGGGCCCGGAAGTACCGGGTCTCCACGCGCGTGACACGCGTATAGTATACGAGGAGTTGCTCGGCTCGGCCGATCGCTCCGTCTGGGCGAGTAGCTTCGCGTACTTTGACGGTCCGCGGGCCTTCGAAGTGCTGGCACGCCGGATGGACGCAACACCTGATCTGCGTGTCACTCTTCTCTTGAACATCCAGCGCCGAAGAGGCGACACGACAAAGGCGGAAGAGCTCGTGCGAAAATTCGCCGACCGTTTTTGGGGAAAGGATTGGCCAGGGACATCACGGCCGAGTGTGTACTACGATCCTCGATCGCTCGATCCTGAGGGGCCCGGCGGGGTCCTTCATGCCAAGGCCGTAGTAACCGACGACGAGGCGGTCTTTGTCACTTCCGCCAACCTTACCGAAGCGGCTCTCGATCGCAACATCGAAGTAGGTCTCCTCGTTCGAGATCGTGCACTGGCTGCCAGCGTGTCGAGTCACTTCCGAGTCTTGATTGAGCGAGGGTTACTGCGCCCGTTGCCGATGGCATGACCGACACGGCCACCGGTCAGAACTCGGTATTGCCGTGCGTTTCCGAGAGACCGGCCCCGCCAGTCCCGTGCAGACCGCCTGCCGGGGATGCATCTAGATAATTGCGAGGCCAGCCCTCATGTACCAAGAGCTACATTCCCGACGAAACGTCATCACCGTCACCGCCACATCGCGGCCGAAACGGATCGCGTTCCTCGTCGACCCAGACAACGAGGCGGCGGAATCATTCGTCGATGCGATCACCGACTATGCGATCGAGCGATGGGGGGGCGGCTATTATCCGATTGTCACGACCGATGGTAGCAGTCTCACCGCAGACGGTTGGCGGGTGCTCGGGGCCGTGGACCCGGATGTCGTCTGCGCTGTCTCGCCGATCGACGACGACCTATTTACCGAGATTGCCCGCGTCGTGGCGCCGGCAGCCATCGAGAGATTGGATGACCGCGCGCGGGACCACCTGGGGGCCTGGATTGGCGGTCATTCTCTTTCGGCCCTCAACATCATCTACGAAGCACCCCGATATCTCGTCACTGCGCAGCCGTGGGGCGTCCCACACCGGTTCTTGTGGCTCAAAGACGCGCAAGCGGCTGACCCTGCCGTTCGCTCGTTCGCACGGAGAAATTTCGGCCTGATCCAAGAAACGATCCTGACTCAGCAGGCGTTCGAGGCGCTCCCCATTAATGAAGTCTCGCTGGAAACCGCCGATATCAGCACGATACTTGACTCCTTCGTCCAGTTTCACGGCCGCACCACGACACTCCACGACTTGTCCATCTTCTCTGCCACGCGGGCGTACGCCCCTGAGCATGATCGATTCACTAGAGGATTTCACCTCGTCGTAGGGGACTCCGTACGGGACTTCATATATACGTGGAATCGCGCGCTCATGTCGGAGGGATGGGGAGGCCATGACGTCCTCTGGCTCCCCACGTCCGCGGCGGACGACCAGGCGCTTCTTGCATTGGTAGGCAAATGGATTGCCCGTGAGTACTTTAACAACCAGGACCGCTACGGCCGCGTGCTTTCCTACAGTGCAGAGGAGGATCTGCTCCAGCGGGTCGCCACCGCAGTCCGCACGACGGCGTGGATGCCGTTCAGCGCCGAGCGACTTACAACAGAACGCCTCCCCTTTCCCAAGACCAGAGCGGGCGTCTACGGATTTTTTCGCGACGCGCCTCCCCAACGAACGGAACGGATTCCCTTGGTCAAAGACGTCGGCCTGGTACCCTTTCCCATGCCCTATTTCTTGACGAGCCGCCGCGGAGCAGATGACGGATGGATGGTCGATCTCGATATCGAATACCACCTTGATCCGGCTCGCTATTCCAACGAATCTGACTCTTGGCGACTCCCCAAGCGCGCCGTACTCGCTCGGGCGTTCACGACGACTGGCGGCCTGGCCCGCGTTGTCTGCGACGGATTGCCGAGTGTTGAAGTCAAGCACGGTGACCAACACATTCCACTTCGCATCCCTTCAAAGAGAGACATTTTGTACGAGCTGCTCCAGCCGCCACACGCCGAAAACATCCAGACCCCATCTCCCAAGACTCGGTTCTCACACTTCGAGACCTCCGAACAGGGGCGCCGGCTCGCGGGAATTATCGGCCTATTCGGCACGCTCAATTATGCGGGCCGCACTTTCGACGACGGATACTGGCGAAGTGTATTCCTCCAGTTGGCTGGCGTTGCCGAAAACCAGACCAGGTCCCAGGTAGCCCGCGTCGACCGAATGCTAGAAGATGCGGTCGGAAAGGCTGGATTTGCCACCGCGGACGACCGCAAGACGCTTGCGCACCGTATCGCAGGACAGCTCGCGTACTTTTCGTCACCCACTCAGTCGATGACTGCTGATGAGTTTAGGAAACGTTTTTACGAGGTGCGAAACAGAGACACAGAGCACGCGGTCATTGCTGAAGGCGAGTCGTACGAGGAATTCAAGAAGCGAGAGGTCGAAGCGTTTCTAGAGGCTGGAATCCTGGTTCAGGGCGTGAGCCTCAGATGCCCTCACTGCGGAAAGACCGGGTGGTGGGTTATCAACGCCATCTCTTCGGAGATCCGCTGTGATGGCTGTCTCCGCGACTTCGCGTTCCCCTCAAGCCCGCCTTGGCGATTCAGGCTCAACAGTCTGATCGAGAATGGAATCACCAAGGTCGGTGTGCTCGCTGTCCTGCATACGCTGCTCCAAATGGAATCGTTTGCGCGTGACTTTTTCTATTACCTGCCGTGCCAGAACCTCTACGAGGAATATGGGGGCGACCCGTACACGGATCTCGATCTCATCGTAATCAAGGACAGACAAGTCATCATTGGAGAAGTGAAGTCGAGTCCCGATGGTTTCCGAACGGTCGATTTCGACAAGATGGAAGTAGTAACCCGAGAGATCAGACCTGACCGGGTCATCCTAGCCGCGACCGGGGCGGATTGGCCGCTCGAGGTATCGAAGGAGTTGGAAGAGTTCAAGCGAAAGGTGGCTCCTCTTGGCGCAGCAGTTGAAACACTGTTGCTGCCATGGTAGTTCGGCTTAGACTAACCATAGGGGTGCGTTTGGGGGTGCGTTTCTCCCGGCAAAGTGCGACATGCATGTCGTAAAAGTCCGGCACCGACGCCCGGAATCCCTCGAAGAACCGACATTTTGCCGTTGTTCGTTGTCCCCCCGATCTGAATGGGGTTCAGGGGGTCGCCGGTTCGAATCCGGCCGTCCCGACTCGTAATTGCCGACTGGCGTTGAGCTCGTAGCCACCGGAGGCCATCGGGTTGACGCACGGTTGTGGCCCAACGCAG
>SDBV01001256.1_pt1 | contig 38208 bp, 35 predicted proteins | sample 2277081 | NCBI WGS metagenome assembly SDBV01 (sample SAMN10402039, study PRJNA504765) | marine sediment metagenome | isolation source: marine sediment core GS10_PC15, 223 cmbsf | place: Arctic Ocean: Southern Knipovich Ridge | collected 2010 | reverse complement strand
CCCATCCACAAACGGCATCTTTTGGCCCGGAGCGGCGTTTTCGCTCTTTTGAAATCCTCGACATAGCCCGCTATGCCTGCGGTTTCAAAATTGCTCAAGCCTTGCTCTGAACCCAAATCTACCATTTGCGGACACTATATAATCATTTTTAATACTGTTTGTTTTTTATCTTTAACGCGTGTACCGTAAGATTTCACATCAAAACGATTTGCCTATCTTTTGCTCTCAGTCTGTCTGTGATTTTCGATTTCGCGCTTTGTTTTGTCAAGTGATTGCACCTGAGTGTAATTGCCGGTTCGGAAATGTTGCCGGACGGATTGTCGATTACTCCACTCTCAGCGGGCGAGCCATATTATTTGTATCCGTATATTCCGTCGGTGTGGTTGTATAATAGAATATTGTCTCTTAATTTCATGTTGCTTGAAATAGAGCCTATTTTGACCATTGTCAATAATTAATAGTCAAGATACGGCCTGAAAGCGCGGGTTAAAACCAGCGAGGTGTGGTGGATGAAAATTCCATATCTTTTATGCTTAAGGTAATTAATCATGAGCTGTTTCTTTGACTTCATCCAGCACTTTTCTCACTGTCTTAGCCAGATCAGCTAACACGATAGGCTTATAAGCAAATGCCTTGATTCCAATTTCCGCAGCTCTTTCTTCTGAGATTTGTTTGCTATACCCGGTACAAATTATTATAGGAATATCCGGCCGAATACGAATGAGTTCACGGGCCAAGATATCACCGGTCATATTGGGCATGGTCATATCTGTTATCACCAAATCGAAATTATCCGGTTTTGATAGAAACAGTTCCAATGCCGTCACACTGCTGGTCCTCGCTTCAACTAAATAACCCAAATGGTCCAGAAGCTGACTGCTGATTTTTGTGATCGAAACATCATCATCGACAAATAAGATCCTTTCTTTACCTGTTGGGAGTGATTTTGACTTGTATGGGCGGTGCTCTTGGCGCTTATCGGTTATGGGTAGATAAATCGTAAAGAGCGTTCCTTGACCTGTTTTGCTATCGACTGTAATCTTGCCACCATAGCTTTCGATAATGCCATGGACCATAGCCAATCCCATTCCTGTTCCCTCACCAGGTCCTTTTGTGGTGAAATAAGGATCAAATATTGATCCAATAACATCAGATTGAATACCTATACCCGTATCCGAAACTCTTATTTCTATATATTTTCCGTGCGTTAGATCCACTTTCGATATTATTGAGCTTCTTTTGATTGTCACATTTTTCAGGTCAACTTTCAGTACACCGCCATTCTTTTCCATAGCTTGAGCGGCATTGGTGCAGAGATTCATCAAAACTTGATGAACTTGGGTTGTATTTCCCATAATCAACGAATCGCTCTCAATATTTTTAATGATTTCAATCGTAGCAGGAATCGATGATCTCATAAATCGTAGCACTTCCTCGACGATTATGTTGACCTGAATCGGTTTTATCTCTTCGTCTGATTGTCGCGCAAAAGCTAATATCTGTTTAACAAGATCCTTCGCTCTTATACCGGCAGTATAAATCTCCTGTAAATTGGCTTCTATTGCAGAATTTCCCTCAACATCATCTAACGATAATTCGGTGAAACCGATTATTGACGAAAGAATGTTGTTAAAGTCGTGTGCAATACCGCCGGCGAGATTTCCAATAGATTCCATTTTCATTGCATGGGCTAAGGTGGCCTCCAGGCGTTTTGCTTCCTTTTCTGCAAGCTTTCGGGCAGTTATGTCCAAATACATTGCCAGCGTACCAATAACCTTTCCTTCATCATCGTACTCAGGTTTAGCATGTAATAAAGTGTGAACCACCTCACCATTTCGAGTTCGGAAACTACGTTCCTCTTTTAAGAATTCACCATTTAGCGCCCGTTTGTACCCGCCACCTTCAAAAAGTTCTTTTCTTGAAGCATCAGTATAAAAATGGTCCAGGGGAGTACCCAAAACATCCTGTCGCTCGTAACCCAGAGTTTCAACAAACATTTTGTTTACATCTTGAATATGGGGAACTTTTTTTTGATTTTTCGTTATTATATATATAACAGGCGCGTCATTGAATAGTTGCTTAAACCTTATTTGGCTTTTCTTAAGGGAGCTTTCCCATTGTTTGCGGACGGTAATGTCATGCCCTACTGATTTTTAATCAATTTAGATATTTTTATTGACAATATCATAAACTGAGGCATACTAGAGGTAGTATAAATATGGATAATACTCAATTACCCCGTCTCGAACGGATAATATCGAAAGAGGTAATTGAGTTTTTTTATTTTTGATATGGAATATACAAAGCCATCATTATCAATTCAAGACCAGTTATCTTTGCTGAAAGGTCGGAACCTAGTAATACCCGACCATCATCGAACAGAGAGATACTTGACTTTTATTGGTTATTATCGCTTATCAGTATATTTTCTACCTTTCCAGAAAAATAAGGATAAGTTTGATGATGGTATAAAATTCGATGACATCCTTAATCTTTACATATTTGATAGAAAATTGAAATTATTGGTTTTAGATGCAATTGAACGAATTGAAATAGCCATCAAGGCTGTTATTTCAAATTATATGAGTCAAAAATTTGGTTTCCATTGGTTTTTAAATAAAAAATTATTTCAAAGAAAATCTGAATGGCACTTCTTCATCAAAACACTTGAAAAAGCAATCCAGAAGAACAGAAACAAAGATCATATTAAACATTATCTTGATAGATATGGCTCAAAATCTTCGTATCCACCTTCATGAAATGTTGTAGAAATATTAACTTTTGGTAATATTTCACATCTTTTTTCCAATTTAAGAGGCAAGCATAAAAAGGGAATAAGTAGAACTTTTGATCTTACATCAAAATCATTGGAAGACTTATTGAAATCTGTAGTGGACTGTAGAAATTTATGTGCTCATCACGAAAGATTCTGGAATTCAATTGCAAAACACTCAATTTCAAAAAATTCGACTCAATTTATAGCAAAAGGATTTAGAGGAAATAATCGGACTGCATATTTCCAATTGTATATTATTGATTTCATGATGCACAAAATCACAACTCAATCTTCCTGGTGGAAAAGAGTTACTAAATTATTAGAAACACTGTCTGATAAGTTTAAAGAAGAATACATGGGATTCCCTGAGAATTCACTTCTCTGATTCTCTCCCAACAAAAAAATGAACCGGATAAAACCGGTTATTTTAAACGGTCGGATCAATACGACTACACTGTTTCACCCGATTCAATTCACCCGTTTTCATTTGCATAAAAGTCCCCCAAATCAGCCAAATTTCTTGGGTCATTTTTTTCGACTCAAAACCCTCAAACCCTCTCTCAACTGCTTGAAATTCCGAGCTTTCCAACCAAATCCAGACAAATCCCACCAATATTCAATTGTCTTTGTTCATCTGCCAAGCAGCAATTTGTGGGGACAGAGCGGGGACAAATGTCACCCAAACACACCCAGAAATAAAAAAGGGTTACGCGAAATCGCGTAACCCTTTGAAATAATTGGTGCCGAGGGACAGAATCGAACTGCCGACACGCGGATTTTCAGTCTGTTTGATAATGAAATCATTAGGTAAAATCAAGTAGCAAGCTACAATAAGATCCAATAAAAGCAGGGGATAGCCGGAATTGATTTGCATCTGGTTGTCCCTCTTTTTTTGGTGTTCGTGAACATTATGGTAGCAAAATGGTAGCAGTTTTTCATTTTGATTGTTATGGATCTGAGCGTTCGGGTGGGCCTGCAAATCAATTTTCCCGGATCATATCCCCCAACTCCTTTCCCTTAGGGATAAGGTTCAATTTAGCGATTCTATCTAATTTTATCCCTCTAAATGGCGTTTTATACCTTATTATGGTATTGTGGTCACAATCTGGTAACAATTTTCATAAAAAGTTCCGGGCATAGGGAGACGTGTCGGTTTTCCGGAACCGTTTTCCCCGGAACCTCTTCAGGTGCGACAGGAGGCGGAAGATGGCAAAAAAAAGAGTCATTCCAGGTATGGAGCTGATTCATATTGCAGGCATTCGCGATTTTCAATTGCTAGAATATATTCAAAAGGGTCAATTGCGGCCGTATGATAGATTTGGCCTGAAAGCTATGCCGCCTGATTATCAAGTTAAAAAAATAAATTTGAAAAACGCTATTAGATCAAAAGAAAACCTTGAAAAGGAGAAACAGCAAAGGCTGTCAGAATGGGATTGGATCAAGAAAGATGGTAAATTAGAATTTAAATCGCCAAAACCTATAACAGGATTTAAAAAATACTTCGTTATTTCAAAAAGAACAGGTAAAATTAAATATCGACCCACCCATCCTTCTGGTCCAGGCATGGTGCCCATGCTTAGGCCCACAAAATTAGAACCATATGAAATCGAAAATGCACTCAAAAAAAAAGAAAGAGACATAAAAAAATTAGAGAATGAAGTGAATAGTGATAACCCCTGGTCATTTTATGAGATTCCTAAATTTGATGAGCTTGCAGAAAAAGCAATGAAAGAAATTATGGAACACCATTATTGTGATGATGAATTCGTTAAACTTTTTCCTGTTTTACAAATTGAAGATAAGCCCGAAATATCTACAAAAACCAAAATTAAACCAAGGGGAGACATCGAAAGTTTTATTTCAAAACTCGAACTGCGATTTGAGAGTGACGATACGATATTACTCAGAGAAACTGGAAAAAAAGCAAAATTAGTTACATGTCAATCCTTGGGATTTCGAGATAACTCTACCAGACAATGGCAAGACTTTATAAATATTCTACAAAAACCACCACACACATATTGTGTCGGAACTTCATGGGACAAAAACCAGCGGTCAAAAAAGTATGATGCTAAACAAGGGAATTTGCGTGAAATAAACAAAAAACTTATCATTTTTCTCAACGGGCAATTAAGTTTGTCGATACCAAAAAATTATAAACTATATAAATTATGTCCAGCGGAAAAACCCGGGACATATAAGTTTAAATTTAAGATCGGATTCGATTATGGCTATGATAAAAGTTACTATGACAAACATTTTACATCTCTGTCAAAAACGGAATTGATAGATCAAATTTGTAAACTATATGAAGAATATAAAGAATCCGAGGACAAAGAGATAATGGAAAAAATTAAGTCCGCAACTATTATTGCTAATACCAAACACAAAATGTCTGAATCGGAAATTGGGGAATTAATTAAACCCGACAAGGAAGAGCATATTTATGATCCTTGGGAAAACCAGGAAGATCGCAAACCAGATTATTAAGCCCACCCAAAAACCAAATATATGTTTAATGTTGTATAACTCCAAGTATTGATGTTGTATATCGTATAATTTTTTTATTCAATAATTCTAACCCCTTCACTCCTATTTGCAACCCACTTCCTCTCCAGCCTTGTATATCTATACCCTATAAAGCATCGGCAGAAGAAATATTCTGAAAACCCAAATAGTGGAGGTTTCAAATGATTAGCAAGAGACTAATAATGGAAATTAAGCTCAGTCCTATTCCTGCATACAAAATCGCTCAAAAAGCAGGATTAGACCCCTCGACTTTATCAAAGATGGTCTGCGGGATCACTAGGACGAAAGCGGATGATAAGCGCGTGGTCAGGGTTGGACACGTCTTGGGGATTAAAGCAGATGAGTGCTTTGAAAAATAATAATGAAAGGGGATTGGTTATGGATCAAAAATTATTGACAGTGGGTGAATTGGCAGAATTTCTTAGAGTAAAGAAGTCCTGGGTCTATTCAAAAACACGGGAAAAGGGTCCCGATGCAATTCCAATGATCATCGTAGGAAAATATCGCCGCTTTTGTCCTGACCTTGTGATGAAGTGGTTGAAAGAGCAAGGTGGCAATAGCAGATGAAATACAGAACTAGGAACATAAAGGGATTCAAAATCGTCGAACTGAACCGAAGACGGGCGATTCGGGAAAGATGTTTGAATTGCTCTGGCTGGATACCGGCAGAAGTAAAGCATTGCGCATTTACTGGTTGCTCGCTTTATCCATACCGTATGGGAAAGGGTAAACAGAATGCAACGAACCGATCAAAAGGAATACGTTTCCATTGCCTCGGTTGTACGAATGAACAACCCAAAGAGGTTCGGTTATGTCAATCAACTAATTGTTCATTATATCCCTATCGCAGAACTGTCACTGACAAGTCCTATGAAATCAAATCCTTGCCAAATAAGCTCATATAGAGCAAAATTTTCAACAGAAAATTGAAATGGAATACTACACAGTCAATTAGCTTTTTGAGGCAAAAAAACTATCAAAATATTTTGGCCGGCGTCGGTGTGGGACCGGTGGAAAAATGGTTTTGACGTTCCCCTCAGAACTACCGGCCAAAACAATAAAGTGGAACGATGCCACAAAAAAAAATCATAAACAAAAAATTTTGTACCCCAACGTCTAAACCGCTGAAGGTCAGACCTAAAAATATTCCAGATCCATTAAAAAGTTATAACCAATGGGTGTGCTGGAAATCGCAAGAAAGAGACGGCAAAACAACAAAGGTTCCAATCAACCCTGTTTCCGGTAAACCCGCCAAATCTAATGACTCTTCAACCTGGGATAGCTTTGAAACCGCATACAAATCATATCTCCACAATGGTTACTGCGGCATCGGATATGTTTTATCCGATGGCGATCCTTTTATCGGTTGGGACTTTGATGATTGCAGGGATATCAAAACAAATAAGATTTCGCCTTCTGTGAAATGCCATATTGACCTTCTCAACAGCTACACAGAGATTTCTCCTAGCGGAACCGGTCTGCATACCATTGTAAAGGCTAATATACTGCCTTCCGGTGGACGCAAAAAGGGTAATATTGAAGTTTATCAATCAGGTAGATACCTCACGATTACGGGCCATCATCTTTACAATACTCAAAAGGAAATTAAGAATCGGCAAAAAGAAGTCACTGCCATTCATCAGGAGGTGTTTACTGAAATAACCGAAAACAATAAAAAGCCAATCTTTAATTCTAACCCATCAAAAGAACATTCAGTTCTCGATAAAGTCTTCAAATCAAAACCCAACGGCTCCAAAATAGAGAGACTTTATAATGGAGATATATTGGCCTATCCGTCCCAGTCGGAAGCAGATTTAGCGCTTTGTTCCCTAATTGCACCGTGGGTTAAATCTGATCCCAGTCAAATCGATAACATTTTTAAATCATCAAAGTTATACCGCTCCAAATGGGATGAGAAGCGCTTTGCAGACGGAAGAACCTACGGTCAGGCAACGATTCAAAAGGCTATTGAAAGCTCTCAGGCTCTCTTTAAATCAAATGGGAAATCTTTTCCACAGAAGAGGGAACCTGATTTGGCATTTCCTAATAGGGTCATGCAAGGTGCAGCCGGTTATTTTGCCAACATATACAAGGACTATCTGGAAACGCCTCAAACCTTCCTTTTCATGGGATATCTGACATGTCTTGGAGCATTACTTTCCCGAATTCTGACCATTAAAAGCGAAATTCAAACCCAGCCCCGTCTTTATACTGTGCTGGTCGGTGAGTCAGCTACGGACAGAAAATCCACCACTTTAAATGTGGTCACCAAGCATTTTGAGAATGTCGTTAAAGAATTCTCACAGAGTTGGGGGTTGGGAAGTGCAGAGGGGTTGCAGAGGCTCCTTAAAAATGGACCTCCAAATGGCACACCTCCCGGCACACTTTTAGTTTTTGATGAGTTCAAAACCTTTGTCTCAAAATGTCGGATTGACACCTCTGTTCTGCTTCCATGCATTAATTCTTTATTTGAAAGTAACCGATATGAGACCCATACGAAGAAGAGTTCAGTCAAAATAAACGATGCGCACATATCCATGCTGGCAGCATCGACATTACCCACTTACGAACGGATATACAACTCTTCGTTTATCGATATCGGATTTCCTAACAGAATCTTTTTAGTGGTGGGAACCGCTATGCGGAAGTTTTCTTTTCCTGAAAGGGTTCCACAGGGGGAGAGGGATGGGATGAAAGATAAACTGTTAGAAATAGTTAAGCATGTAGGTGATGGGCTTGAACTTGATATCACAAGAGATGCGAGGAAATTATTTCATGACTGGTATATGAACCTCGAACAATCAATCCATTCGAGACGAATTGATGGATATGGACACAGGCTAATGATGCTGTTGGCTGCAAATGACAGAAAATCCGAAATCGATATCGAAGTAGTAAAAAACACTATCGCGCTATGTGATTGGCAGCTGCAAATTAGAAAACAACATGATCCCATTGATGCTGATACGGAAATGGCAAAAATTGAAGAAAAAATAAGAAGAGCGCTTGGGAAAGGGCCTTTAACAAATAGCAAACTGAAGCAGGGAACGAATGCGAATAGAGCAGGACTCTGGTACTTCGATAATGCCATAAAAAATCTTCAACGAAGCGAAGAAATTGGTTGGGACAAGAAGACGAATCAGTGGCATTTGGCAGAAAACTGAAACTTTGTAGTCAATTTTGTAGTCACTCCAAAATAGCACTTAAAATACTGATATTACACAGGATGTCACAATATAGGGTGAACAGAGAGTCTCTCCCCCCCTGTGTATATAAAGAATAAGGATATTTTCAATTATAACAACAGGTTAATCCACTTTTTCATGTGACTACAATTTTGACTACGTTTTTCAATACATCTTCAAGATCGAAACAGATAAGGGCATTCTGGACACTGTGTATATTCCAAAAGGTCGGATGGCATTCGGGCCCGCATTGTTCTGGAATACGTTTCTCAGGCTGATCAGGTGTCGGCAGACGAGAATTAAAATAAGGGAGGGGGTAAAGCGGATGTTTATAAAATGGCGAACATATCAGCGTCAGCGTAACCACATAAAAGGGGACAAATATTTTCTGCAGCCGGTGCTAACGATGTCTTATAGGGTGTCAAAAAAACTAATTACAAAAATTGGAAAAGAGGTGGGTGATTCAGATCGGGGAATTCAGGAGAAATGGAGAATAGCCAAAGATAAATTTAGTAACCCTAGACATCAGCAACTTTTTCGGTTTCAGTCATTCCCCTCGTGCGCTTACGTCCACTACGACGAACCCCAATGGATAGAACACCGGCTGCACTATTGGGAAATGTTGGACATTTATTTTGAAAGAAAGCATGTGCCGTTAGAGCTTTCAGAAACAGAAAAACAGATGATTATCGATGAAATTGAAAGCATACTACCAAGACCCTATGGGAAGCTGCTTAACGTTTTAGATAAGGCCTATGAAGCCGGCATGCCAAGAGGCCGATCACCAAAGGAATACTACAGTAAAATGTAGTCTCACATGGTTTGGGACTACAAAAATAAGCAGATGATAACGATAAATGCGGCGCGGCGTGGATACCGATCAAATTTATGAAAACGGATTCAAGGATGTGTTAAGCGAATCGGTGCTGAAAATTGGCTTTACGATCAAACAGGGCGCACCGGTAATAAAAATAAAAGGATGAAAGGAATGAACCCCAAAAAACCCAAAATCGGAAACCTGCCGGCCCCTCAAGCAGCACCTGTCAAATACCCAACTGCAGAACAAACACCCGACCTACCACCCGCATCACAGCATCACTCCACAGCTAACAAAGATATTCCAATCGAATTACTGTTAGAACTGAAAAGAAAAAACCTCAATAACTCCGAAATAGCGAAAGTCGTGGGATGCCATCATTCGAATGTTTCCAGGCGTTTAGCTCCATATAAAGACAAACTTGCCAGAATCGATAATTACGATAAATACAAAGCGGACATTTTCACGCTGATGCAGATGGATGCCACTGATTCGATCAAGCCGGAGGATTGGAAAAAGGTTCCGGTCCCTTCTCGGATCCTCGGTATCTGCCAGTTAGAGGACAAGATCCGTCTCAGGAAGGGCCAAAGCACTGCAAACATTGAGATCCTGGTTAACGGCTCACCGGCAATTGTCGAAGCGGTCAAGGCTGCTGCTGATGACTATTTGAAGAGATTAATGGACGGGAACGGGGATGGCGAAAATGAGGATTAAGCGGGATTACATGCACATTCTACTGTGCAAACGGGGTATCAATATACCGAACTCGCATTTACTCTCATTACCTCGCATAAACGGCCATATACTAAAATGAACAGTTTGCATAAAGAATTATTATCGGACGTTGTGAGCTGCTGCCATGACTGACACATACTCAGTGCAGGTAGAGCGTGGCCCGTGGTGTTGGGTGGCTAAGCGTGAGGACATGGACCCCATCACTGCAATGATGATGCCCAATGATGAGGTGTGGATTCCATACATGATGGCAGCACCGACACTCCCACCCCCTTTCGAGGGTACCCATATTTATTTGAAATATGTCTGAGGGGCCGTATCCGGGTTTCGGGAGTCTCTCTATACCAATAGAATAATACACGCATCGATATGTGCGGTAGTTTAAAAACCGGTAGTGTGGGTCAGTTTGAAAATTTATGAGAGGTCTATGTAAAAGACGGTAAAATTTGCCATTTTTCCTGAGACGTTCTATATGAGCATTAAGGAGGATGGCTATGAAACTTTTCTGTAAGGATTGGTTGTTTTTATTTATTTCTTTAGCCATTGGAGGAATTGGGATGCTTCAACCCATACACCCTTGGATTGGACATGCGCTCATCATTGTTGCGTTTTTAGGAATCCTCTCTATTTTAGCCTTTAATATCTATAGAACACAATTTAAAAAACAGGCTAAAATACCAGTAGATCAAAATATCAACAACCCCAAAGATTTCCCTGCTCTCAATTTGCCTGCCTTAAAGAGACACGTTTCTTTAATAATAAACGACCCAAAGCACAGTTTTAATCGGTTAATTCGTAGCGTTGTTTTGTATCGTGGTGTTGACGATTTTAAATATGTCCTTGGAGTAGAGATACCACCTACGATCTCAATACCACCTTCAAATGATCATAAAGCGTTGACTAACCATTGGGCCTTCCCTCAACTGAGTAATTTTGTGGATGATGATTTTAGGAAGGAGGTTTATCGTAAGGAATCTGATGCAGATGCCGATTTCAGCTTAACAAATTGGATTGTTTTGACAATAAAGCCAAACAAAAAAATTCCAAAAGAAGTGGCTTTGGAAAAGTATCGATGGGTTCTTTATAAAAAACATTAAATGGTCATTTTTATTGGGCGAGATATACTAAATTTTAAAAATATTTTGTCTTTGAGCCAGGCACCACAATACTTGAGAAAATATTTTTATTTCTAATTATGTCCCTTTCTTGTCCAACAAAATCACACTTTATTTTGGTACTGAAATCCGTGAATAATCACCCGGTTTATGTATACCGTTCAAACGTCAAAACGATATGGTACCATTGAGTATTTTGCTTAGAACGTATAGCATGGATATACCATCGCAGTGGCGAACATATGAGGTCAATTTCAGGTAAATTTATCCAACTGTTTATCCAACTTTTGTTCAGTTTTGACAAAGCTACCGATTCATGTAGATAGACATAATTTCATATTTGTATTAAAGGAAATTAAACCTGTTTGGTTAATCACATAATGGTGCGGTAAGGTGCGGTAAGCGAATTGTTCGGTGGTAACTTTGCCTACCTTATCACAATATCTTTATATTTATTCATTTTCAGGTGATTCATATTCAATAGAAATGTTTGGGTCTTTGTACTTTAAAAAGTCAGTTATAATCTTCATCATTCCATCACTGTACATATTAAAGAAATGGTTTGCGTCCTTATCCTTTGAACTATTCGTTTCAAGAATATTTGAGTATTTTTCTAATTCTTGATCGATATAATCTGCTAATTCTTTATTAGAGTTGTAATATGGCATTGAAGACAACAAATAATATGCTAACGATAATCCACATAATGTCGCATAATCTTTATCATTGTCAACCAAAGCAATTTTCAAATATTCTATCGCATTTTCAATATCTGAATTCTTAATTTCATTATCAAAAAAGTCCATTCTGTTTTCATCGCGTAAAAACTCATTTACAACTGATAATCCTAATATTCTGGAAGCTATCGGACATCTACTTTGGATTTCAAGTCTTTTTATTGCATAATTCTTCGATTTGATTAAATCGTTTTCTGTGAAGAACACAATTGCCAGATCACGATAAATAGATGACGTGATGAGTTCGTTTCCTTTTTTATCTATTGAAGGGCATTCTGGTGCTTCGAGGGATAGCTTATAGTATTTGAGGGCTGTTTGTGTATCATTTTTGTCAAAAAAATATATGACTCCGATGTTTGCATAAATTTCTTTTGGATTATAGACACCAGTACCATTATCCTTATCAGCCATTTTTTTGAAGAAGTGTATGGCGTCATCTACCAATCCTGCCCGTCTGAGTGTGTTTCCGTATATTAGATTTGCCGGTCTGTATTCAGGATATTTATCTAAAACAGTTTCTAGTATTTCTATAGCTTTTTGTATTTCATTAATATTGCGATAGGATAGTGCTTTGTTTACTAAATCTTTTGCCTGTTGATGAGTACGTACTTTGTCTACTATTCTCTCTATCACTTTTTTATCTTTTCGATCTTTAAAGTAGTCGGATATTCCCATTTAGTATCATCTCCTAAAATGAAAGGTGTTTTTTTATTTAACGCCTTTTCAAGGCTTTTATAATCGCTTTTTCAAGGCTTTTATAATCAGAATATCTTTCTCTTGGATTTGGATGGATACACTTTTGAATTACAGTACTTATATTTGGGTTTCTAATTCCTTTTGCCAGTGTCCAACAAGCAGCTTCAAAATAGTCGCCCTCTAGAATTTGTCTCTCTATTGGTTTTTGAGAATTCGGATTTAAAGGAAGAAAACCAAACAACAATTCAAAAAAAATAAGCCCTACGCTATATACATCCGCCAACATATTAGAAGGTGCCCCGAATAGACGTTCTGGGCTCATATATGGCAGCGTTCCAGCAGTAGACATAATTTCAACAAAAGATGATGGAAGCCATTTTTCAGTTGGGATTTCCGGACATGCGTTTAGTTGGATATTAGAAATTCCCCAATCGCTGACATGGAATTCAACTTGTCCTTTATCTTTTTTTTGGCATAAAATGTTTGCAGGCTTAAGATCTTGGTGAACGATTCCATATTTCTTAAAAATAGTTTTTAGCGCTTCAATCACATTTAAAATAATTAACAGAGAATCGTTTAATTCAATGCGTCCTTTTTTTAATATAAGTTCAGCAACATTTTGATGATAAAAAGGCATTAGTGCATATAATTTCTGGCGGATATAAGTTGTTCTGAGAAGTTTTACAATTTTCTTATTTTCAAAAACGTTGTTATCAAAATTAAGCCAGACATTAAGCTCTCTTTCAAAAAACTGTTTATTGCTTTTTTTATTATCACCTTCTTTAAATGTTTTAGCCGCTATTTTTTTTTTGTGAATAAAATCCATTTCCTGATATTCAGAAATCCGTTCTAATATTAGAACTTCACCCATTCCGCCTAATTTTGTATCTATAATCCGATATTCAAAAATCTCATCGAATATAATTGAGTTATTCATTAATTCTGCCTTTAAATGACCTGGTTATAAATATCATTCCCTTTTAGCAACATCCTCATTACCGTTTGCATTTGCTATAGCCTTTGCCCACAGGCCATCACGACGCAATCCAGCAGATATTTCATCGAGGACATACTTATATATCACTTCTTCTCGAAGACGCTTAGCAGCTTTGGAAGTTCTCATTTTCTTAAACATATTTCCCTGCTTATTTGTGATATGGGGTTTTAGAATGTTTACATAAATACCCATGAAACGCTCTCACAGCCTGCTAGAGCGACGATCTCTCCTTGGGCTATACTTTCCACATTATTTCATCTAGTCATCGTAAAACCCCCTAAAAAGCACTAAGCCTAACCGAAAATTGGCAATAAAAGAGGGGTCGCTTAACTAATAAATTTTTTAATTGAGATTTTGTAGGTTTTAAAATTTACACTTTTTTTTTTGGTTATCTTTGGTAAATTCGGAAAGATTCCTGCTATTTGTATTGTTTTTTTATTAAATTCGCTTATATCTTCATGGTTTGGTTCCGGCTGAGCAAATCTAAAAAATATTTTTTTCATGGGCGGATCCGAGGCGTGAATTTCTAGTCCAGTTTTCATTGAAGCTTCTTCCAAATCTAAAAGAATTTGTTCTTCGTGATCAGACAACTCCCAATATACAGTCCAAAAAATAAACTCAGGTAATCCCGCTACTTTCTTATAAAAACTTTTTAAGTATAGGTTGTTTTCTAACATTCCACATTCTTCAACTGAAACTATATACTTTGTTTCTTTAATAACGAAATTGCTTACAGGAATAGTTTCTATTCTATCCTTTACCCATTGTGAATCTGGTCTTTTTGTTATCATTTTCCAAAACCGAGAAGCCTTGTTCCAATCTTCTTCTTCTCTTAAGGCCTCTTTCAGTGTACGTTCCCAACTCAATCTCTCATCTTCAGTTTTATAGTATGCTTTTATTTTTGATTCATCTTCCTTGGTTATAATTGGGAGTTCTGGGAATACTTTATATGGATCAATTCCCTTCACACCATCCCACGGCGATGGTCCCTCAAGCTCTGAGATATATACTTCTTTGTCTTCAAGAAGATAGAGGTGCCAAGCAGGATTCCCATGTGTCCTTAACAAGATATCTTCTTTTGGATTAATATCGTAACGAAGAGAAATGGTTGATATTTTTTTCATGTTTATTTTGCTATTAATCTATTAAAGTACCTAACATGGAACAAGAATACCCAATAATGACATTCTACCTATTTCTGCCTTTCTCACTCTGATGTACCTCTCTTCATAGGCAATGTCTTCCGATTAAATATTGTCTTTAATACCATCTACAACATTACCCCCCTCACTAAGAATAGGAATAAAAGGGTAAAAAATTGATGGACTAATTTTTGCTTTGCTATGCCCTAGAACCGTACTACACAATCTTGCCATTATAATATCAAGTTGACCGCTATCATCTTCTTGGAATACTATGCTTGAATCCTTTAATAATCTCTTTGTAATAAAACCACAAACTTTTTTTACGGATTTATAGATATATTTTTCAAGTTTTTTGGAAACTTCTGACCCATATTTTTTGTTTACAGCAGACAACTCAATTGTTGCTCTGGTTGCTAAAAATACCATAAAGAAAACATTCATTCCATCATCCTTGTGTTTAAAAAAACTGCTGTGGTTAGTTTTTTCTATAAGCGACCATATAGTATCGTCAAGTTCAGTTATTGCTTTTCCGGTCTGGTATCTAATATGGTTTGCTAATTGTTGGCCATTTTCGCTCACAAAAGCTAATGCTTTATTTTCTATTAATTCTTTCATTTGGTTCCCTCTTGAATACAGTATAGATTAAAAGTAAAGCCCCATCTCTCAATCGGATTCTCGATTTTGAACAATAGCATGAACGATTCACGGATGAAAAGCAATAGATGAAAGATCGATTGATTTGGGTTACTATGTGTAAAAGACAGGGTTTGGCGCTGATACAGCCCGTTAGAGCGACGATCTTCCATTGGCCTATCTTTGATAATGAGAGCTTTTACACGCACCCATTAAGCTAGTATATCTACTTTCGCCATGTTGATTCTGACCCCGAACCGCCGAGGTACATGATCCGTATGCCCGGTGGTGTGGGAGGGGGGCTCAGTGATGGGCGTTCCTATCCCGATCGGCCTCATATTCGTTTCAATTATTTTCATAGTCAAAACATCCTTTACGACGACGTGCACGATCAATTGCATCTCTTACCTTTCTTCTAATAACATATTCTGGCAGTCCATCGTTTTCATTCCGAACCTTATCAGCTACATCCAAAAGGTCATGTGGCATTGATTCGGACATCTCTACGTCTAAAACAAGAGGGAGAGTGAGGCCATTGGCCTTTCCTGCGAGATATCGACTTGGGCCAAATATCATATTATTGAGAAGAAATGAAAGTGACAATAATGGAGAGGTTGGGGCTTTTTCTTTCAATTCATCTTTAATATGATCTCGAATTTGCCAGGCGATAGTATCAAGCGTTAACAACCAGTGTCTATACCCAAGTTCAGATACATCTTCATTTTGTCTTAAAGCAATTACCCCTAAATATGTTTCAAGATCATGCTGAATCAGTATACGTTTTGTTTCTTCATCAATTTGCTGTGTATTCCTTCGGCGTCTTTTATGTGCCTCGGTCCATAAACGATCTGCCGTCCATCTGATTTCATCACTAACTTTTTTTGCTTCTTCTTCAAGGTCTTCACGTTTAATCTCAAAAGCGTCTTTCAAAAATTGGCAAAGATCATCATCTGGTCTTTCTGATCCTCGAAACAATGAAATCCATTTACGGAAATCAATAGGAGGTCTACCTGTCTGAAGGTATTGATAGTAAAGGAAAGGGATTCGTCCCCGCCATGTTCCAGGTTGATATGTAGAACATTGCACGGCATTATTCATATGCGCGTTAATTTCTTGTATCACACCAGTTGTCACTCTGAATTCAACACCAGATTTAAGACAAGTATTGAACAATTCTAAAAGTTTGCCTCGTTGATTATTTTCTTCTATTTGTTCTGCAAATAGTGGAAGAAGAACGGTAGTATCGAGCCAGACTGCACCATGGGAAAATAGTTTTTTTGTTGCATTTTGCACATCTGGTGTTTGATTCAGGAAGGATAAAAGCGTGTATGAGTTTGCCAACCGCCGCAAGTACAGTTGGGTTGATTGATCATGTTGAGAGAGAAGACCATGAACAACGGTATTTATTATCTTTGGATAATGTTGAATTATCCTGCTATTCGCCGGTTGGTCTTGAAGATCTCTTAAAATAATATCCTTCAGATCTTCAGAATCAATGCGAGTCACCCGATCAGATAGAACAGAGGATACGAAGTTTTCTCCTCGTTTAAGTAGTAATTTTTCTATAATTCGTGGAACTCTGGAATACAAGTCTTCTTGATCGGACTGATGCCCTTCAGCAACTTCAAGAAGGCAATCACCACAATGGCATGAAACACTTTCAAAAAAATCTGATTCTTGATTTTCTATCTCCGCCAATCGTATTATTATCCGTTGATGCTCATCATGGGTGAGACAAAACTCATCCTCCTTCCGCCAGTGCCTAATGTATCGTTTCGTTAAACGTGCAAGGGCGGTGTCGATAAGTTTATGAAGGGATTTTTCGTCATTTGAAACAATTGCAGAAAAGATAGCCTTATGGATTTCTTGTCGAGACATTCGCTTATCTGAATGTGTGTGACGGAGTGCAGCACGTACCAGGGCATCAAACGATAATTTTGTGAGTCCTTTATTGGTAATGTCATCTTGCCACTGAAGGCCCAGATATAAGAGTGCTGCTTTAGCCTCGCCTGAGGTAAGAGGTGAAGATCGTTTGTTAATCAAATCTTCCCCCTCTAAATACGGTCGAGCAATACGATCAATTAGTTCAAGTGCTGCACTTTCTCGAATCTCATCAGTTTCAACCCTCTCTAAAAACCAACTCCTATCTCTTGTATCAAGAGAAATGCCTTGATCGAGAAGTTCTTTTTTTAACTTGTCCGCCTGCCCTCCGATCTGACGATTAGACATGTAAACAATAATTCGCACATCAGGAAATTCTGATTTTAATCGTTTTGCAGTTTTTCTAATTTTAGTTTTCCAATCTGTAGAGACACTGTATTGAGCTGAAATAAATGTCGGATTATCTGGAGAGAATAACTCTGAATCTCTACCTCCATCGCCAGCTGGATGCGCCATTGTACGTAAGTTTGCAAACTCTGAGATAAGAAATGATGAACATAATTGTTCAAAATGAGCCCAATCTGAGGATTCAAGCTTGTCTAATGCCATTTTAAAAAGATTTGGATTCATAAATTACTCCCTTGAGGCCCGAATAAGTGATTATGTAGATCTGGATATCAAAACTTTTGTAATGTTCTCCGCCAAAATACGCGACATCGAATCACACTACAGATACTTAGAATATAACAACCCTGGCAAAACCATCAACCACACTATTACCGTGCTAACAATCCGGCTTGCTTTAACCATGGCACTCCTTCATTCTCCTATAGAAATAGAGGATCTCCTTACGTCTCAAATACCCTGTGAAATGCCTCCACAGCCTGCTAGAGCGACGATCTCCCTTTGGCCTATAACTTTGTGTGTAATGATGTTTTTCGCTCGTCCCACAAGCTAGTATAACTACTTTCGCCATACTGAATTGGCAATCGGATTTCACTCAATTAACTACAATATCAAAACTTACCACAATTAACAGTTACTCTAGTATTATGAATAGGGCGTTGCATCAAACTTTCATCTGCTTTTAGTAAAATATAATATTTATTTGAAACTTATATAGTGCCTTTTAATGTGGAAAATTTGTATCCATTGGTATATACATACACTCACATTTGTACTCGGAAAAAGATCTGGGGGTAGGTTGATACATATAAAAAGATAGGAGTACTCTTTTTAATCATATACGTGCCTATCTAGACGGCCTCCACCTAAGACCTATGTTGAGTATGCAGAACCTCTTGGAGCGAATGATAACAAATAAATATGATGCTTAGTTTCATCAGGTTGATATATAAGGCGGTAATCGCCAATTCGATATCTCCAAAAGCCTTTCATATCACCGGTCAATGGTTTTAACGTGTTACCGATTGGTTTATCGGGTGATTTTGATATCTTACCGAGAGCATCAAGGATTCGCCCCTGGAGTTTACGATCAATTTTGCGAATTGAATCGGTGAAATTATTGGTCATGGCTAGATACCACTCAGGCTCAATCGTTTTAAGGCTGAACATCGTTCTTTGCTCTGGTGGTTCCCCTCTCTCACGCCGTAGCCGACTTTCTTCCTCCGCCTGCTCCATCTGTTTAAGCCGTCGTTGAAGTTTGCGATCGGCAACACGTTTTGGATACCAGAGTTTTTCGAGGGAATTTTCAATTGAATGGGAAAAGCCAGCGATTCGGTTGAATTTCGCATGGTAAAAATCTGAAGCCGAAGCTCTTATGCATTCAACTTCAATGGGGGTAATCGTGCCAGAAGGCAATCCCTTGACCAGTTTTCTAATTTTTTTTGTTAAACCGCGGAATTGTCCAGCGCCAAATAATTTAACAAAGAGAGATGGCATGGTCTAATCGAACCTTCCATAAGTTATTAAATTTAGAACGTTAAAAAAGTTAAAATGATAATCCCTTGATGTGTCGATCAATCAAATACAAAAACCCTATCTCTCTATTTGAGAAAACAGGGTTTCCAATTCAAATCATGGCATCCTCTTATTTAGGTTGTAAGTTTGGACAGGCAAATTCACATGAGACCTAAGATACCTAAAAAAAGATAATATAATATCAGAAAATAATCAAGCTATAATACAGTTTATTAATAACTCGCCTAATAAAATCAAACAGTTGGTCATTTTCAATAATATCAAGAAGTTTAACCACTGCAAGTTTTTTCAGGAAGGGCTTGACATTATACATTAGTCATATTATTTTAATAATAAATAATAGAAAGGAGGGTTTTAATGGCATGGTAACAATAAATATTAAAGATTTCCCGCAAGACCTTCACAGACAGGCAAAGTCAGAGGCCGCCCTGATGGGCATTTCATTGAAAGAACTGATAATCAGGGCAATTACCGAATTTCTGAAAAAGAAGAAAGGAGGCTAAATTATGGCATGCATAGCAAAAAGACGTGATAGATGGGTTTTAGATTTTTATGACAACACCGGGAAACGACATTGGAAGACCTTGCCGAAAGGAATTACCAAGGGAAAGGCAAAAGAAGCAATGCGAGAGATTGAGGATCAAGTCCGGCGGGGAATTTATTTGCCTGATAAGAAGATTCCTAATTTTTCAAAAGTGGCAGAAGATTGGCTCCTACATAAAAAACAAAATGTCAGAAACTCTACTTGGACTGGATACCAAGGACATTTAAAACATCATTTTGGCGACCTAAACTCGATGAGAATAAATAATATCACAATTGCAAAGGTTGAAAAATTTATCGCTGAGAAACAGAAAGCTGGAATGAATTTAACGACCCTTCGCAAGATCATTGTTACCTTTAACCAGGTAATGAGTTATGCGGTCAGACATCGATATATTGACTATAATCCCGTAAGAGACGCAGAAAGACCGAGAGATCAGGGTGGGGAGGAGAAGCTAAAAATAAAAATCCTATCTTCATTTCAAATCAATTCCCTCCTGGAAAGCATAAATGATCCAAAATACAAAACCCTTTTTATGTTGGCCATAATGAGTGGGGCCAGGCAGGGTGAATTATTGGGGTTAAAATGGGCGGATGTCAATTGGTTCAGCAATCAAATTCATATCAAGAGAACATTCAATAAAGGCACATGGTACAAACCAAAGTCCAAGGCTTCAAATCGAAAGATTGATTTAGGTCCTAAGATGATTACCGATCTGAAAAAATGGAAAATGGCATGCGCGGCAAATGATTTTGACCTTGTTTTCCCGAACAAAGCTGGAAAACCGATAAACCATGCCAACATGTTGAGCAGGCATTTTTATCCAGCACTAAAAGGAGCCAACCTTCCTAGAATACGATTTCATGACCTGAGGCATACTTATGCCAGCCTTTTAATTGAGCAGGGGGAAAACATTAAGTACGTTCAAACACAACTGGGTCACGCGAACCCAACAGTCACTCTGAATATTTACGCCCACTTGATGAAACCAGTCAACCAGGAGTCTCCGAGAAGGCTGGAAAAGGCGGTTTTTGAAACAACCGGTAGCAAAATGGTAGCAAAAATAAAAAAAGGATCACACGAAATCGCGTAACCCCTTGATATTACTGGTGCCGAGGGACAGAATCGAACTGCCGACACGCGGATTTTCAGTCCGCTGCTCTACCGACTGAGCTACCTCGGCATGTGGTGACTTTTAGATAACTATTGAACGCACTTTTATTAAAGGCCTTTAAATTTGTCAATAGCTTTTTGTCACATATCTCCAAAATGGTATTGCAAAAGGACTCCTGAGGCGATGGTAGCGGTTTCAGCTTTTAATATTCGGGGCCCGAGCGATGCTGAAACAAAGCCGACCGCACGGGCCTGTTCAACTTCATTTGAGGTGAAACCGCCTTCCGGCCCCATCATGGCCAGAATGGTTTTGCAATTCGATTGGGCCCGGGCCATGGTAAGATCAAAAGCGCGGGTTTCATTTTCCCAGAAAAGCACCTTCAGGTCAAACTGTTGATCTTGCATTAAAATACCGCTAAAAGTTTCCAGCGGGTCAATTTCAAGGGTTCGGCTTCTGTGACACTGTTTCATGGCCTCTAACATAATTTTGCGCCACCGGTGCATGCGGGTTGCAAAACGGTCGGGGTCGGGATTGGGTATGGAACGCTTGGAGATATAGGGAATGAAACGATAGACGCCAAGTTCGGTCAACTGCCGAATCAGGCGATCCATTTTCCGGTCTTTCAGCAGGGCCTGGGCGATGGTGATCTGAAGTGGAGATTCCGATGTACCCGGATACCGGCCGGTGATGGAAAGCTCAATTTGTTGAGTAGAAATGGAATTCAAAATAGCCTCGTATTCATTGCCTTTACCATCAAAAAGCCCAATTTTGTCACCGGCTTTTAGCCGCAGCACATTTGCAATGTGCCTGGCCTCCGATCCAGTGAGTACTTGGGGCGTCTTTTTCAAGTGATCCGGATGAATATAGAAGCGTCGCATAAACTAATTATATTCGCTAAGTTAGTGACATTGCAAATACTTTTTAAGGAGCAGGGGAAAAACCTATTATCTTGACAGGGTAGACCTCGTTTGGTAGCCTCGCGTGATAATTTTAAGCGGTAGGAATATTATGGATTCAGTCATTAAACCGGATACCGACAAAAAGGATGTTTTGTTGACAAACAGCGATGAAAATTCTGATTTGAGTCACTTATTTGATTTCAATGAAAATGATGATGATGATGGTGTTATCATGTTAACGGATACGCTTGACGATCCGGATGAAAACGACCGGAAACGCATTGGATCAGACAGCCAAAACAGTGTTTTAATTGATGCCGCAGAAGTTTCAGTATCATCCCCTGGGTTCGAAAAAGCCCTTGAACGGGTTATCGATAAACTATTTTCTGAAAAGATTGAGGGTATGATCACCGGTATCATCGAAAAAGCGCTCAACCGGGAGATTGTAAAATTAACGCGCTCGTTGGTAGAAGATGTTACTGAAAAAGAAAAAACGGACGAACCGTAAATAACGAATTGATTTTCGGTTACGTCCTATAATACAGACAAAGAGACGGAAAAAACCGGGGATTATCTGATAATCCCCTTTTTACATTTTATAAGTCAAAAAAAATAAAACCACAGGAGCAAATATAGATGTCTTTTCAAGAACTTGACAAGGGTTATGACCCTCATCATGTTGAGAAAAAATGGTATTCCTATTGGGAGGAAAATGGTCTGTTTGAAGCTAAGGAAGATGGCACACAACCCGCTTACTCTATTGTAATTCCTCCCCCCAATGTTACCGGCGTGCTTCATATGGGCCATGCTCTCAATATTACCATGCAGGACATCCTCTGCCGGTATCGAAGACTGATGGGGGACCATGTGCTTTGGGTGCCGGGAACCGACCATGCCGGCATTGCCACGCAAAATGTGGTTGAGAAAAAGCTGGCCGCTCAAGGTTTGGACCGGCACCAACTCGGTAGGGAAAAATTCATTGAGGCGGTGTGGGAGTGGCGCAAGGAGTATGGGGGAGCCATCATCAATCAATTAAAACGGCTCGGCGCTTCTTGTGATTGGAAACGGGAACGGTTTACCATGGATGAGGGGTTGTCCCGTGCCGTTCGTAAAGTGTTTGTACAGCTCTACGAGGAAGATTTGATTTACCGTGGAAACTACATTACCAACTGGTGCCCCCGTTGCCAGACCGCATTGGCTGATTTGGAAGTCGAACACGAAGAACACGATGGCCATTTGTATCATATTCAGTATCCATTTGAAAATAAAAAAGGGGGTGTCATTGTCGCGACAACACGGCCGGAAACCATGCTGGGGGATACCGCTGTAGCGGTTCACCCGGATGATGAACGGTATCAAAAATTGGACCGTGTGAACGTGATTCTGCCCCTTATGGAAAGAAAGATCCCTATCATTTTTGATCGTTATGTGGATGTCTCCTTTGGAACAGGGGCCTTGAAAATTACTCCGGCTCACGACCCCAATGATTTTGAAATCGCCACCCGTCATGATCTGAAAAGTATCAAGGTGATCGGGGGAGATGGCAAAATGACTGAAGCGGCCGGCAAGTATCAGGGATTGGATCGATTTGAGTGTCGCAAGGCCGTGTTGGAAGCTCTTGAAAAAGAAAATAGACTAAAAAAGGTCACAAACTATCCACACAGCATCGGACACTGCTACCGGTGCAAGACGATCATCGAACCGAACCTTTCAAGACAGTGGTTTGTCCGTGCCAAGCCGCTTGCCAAAAAGGCGATAGCCGCCGTGGAAAATGGCGACACAACCATTATTCCGGATATCTGGACAAAAACTTATTTTGACTGGATGAACAATATCAAAGACTGGTGTATTTCAAGGCAGATTTGGTGGGGCCATCAAATACCGGCCTGGACTTGTCAAGCCTGTAAAGAAATGATTGTGGCAATGGATACTCCCGAAAAATGCACGTCCTGCAACAGCAGCCAATTGATCCGGGAGACGGATGTTCTGGACACGTGGTTCAGTTCCGCTCTCTGGCCGTTTTCCACCATGGGATGGCCCGAAGAGACCGCGTTGTTGAAACGGTACTACCCCACAGCGGTCCTGGTGACCGGCTTTGATATTCTGTTTTTCTGGATTGCCAGGATGATGATGATGGGCATCCACTTTATGGGAGAAGTCCCTTTTAAAAAGGTGTATGTTCATGCCCTGGTGCGGGATGAATCCGGCAAAAAAATGAGCAAATCCACCGGAAATGTGATTGATCCTCTGGAAATTATCGAAAAATATGGAACAGATGCTTTCCGGTTTACATTAGCCGCCTTTGCCGCCCAGGGCCGGGATGTAAAGATGTCTGAAAAGAGGGTGGAGGGGTATCGCAATTTTGTCAACAAGCTCTGGAATGCCGCTCGATTTTCCCTCATGCATTTTGACCGGCCGTCTGGAACCTTGACTCCTGATCGACTCTCCCTGCCCGATAGATGGATTTTGTCACGCTTGATCCGAGTGACCGGGGAGGTGGCGCGCGCCCTTGATGAATATCGATTCAATGATGGCGCCGGGGTTCTTTACCAGTTTGTGTGGCATGAATTTTGTGACTGGTATCTGGAAGCCATTAAACCGACTCTGTATCGCAAGGAAAAGGAAAAAGAGAAGGAAGGGACATTAATTGTGCTGCGGCGCGTGTTGCAAGATACGCTGGTTTTGCTTCATCCGTTTATCCCTTTTATCACGGAAGAGATTTGGCAAAAATTGCCCGGTACAAAGGGTTCCATCATGACCGCCACATTTCCTTCTTTTAGAGAGGGTGACGCTTTGAGTCTGATCGATGAAAAATCGGAGGCTCAGATGGATTTTATCATGGAAATTGTATCCGGCATTCGAAATGTGCGGGGAGAGATGAATATTGCTCCTTCGCTATCTCTTGACGTTACCATACAATCACAAGATCAAGATATCATAAAAACCATCGATCGTTATCGAGAAATCATCGTGAATCTGGCTAAACTCAACGCTGTTATTATAACGGAACCCGGTGACAGGCCTCCCGAATCGGCCACGGTGGTGGTGGCCGGTGCCACCGTCTTTGTTGCCTTAGGCGGTGTTGTTGATTTTGCCAAAGAGGCCGGGCGTTTGGGAAAAGAAATCGGAAAGTTGTCCAACGAACTGAAAGCTGTTTCAAAAAAATTAAACAATGAGGATTTTTTAAATAAAGCACCTGGGGCGGTGGTGGAGAAAGTAAAGGCCAAACGGGACCGGATCCTGGAGAAAGAACAAAAGCTGGAGTCGAATTTAAAACGAATCCAAGAAGCCGGCATGTAATTTTGCGCGTTTATTCAATAAGTTAAAACTAAATTTATTGATAAGATTTTTTATTGTATTTTAAAGAGTCAAAAACATGAATCCTACTGTTTTACACCTGATCCAATCGGCGCTGGATGAAGACATCGGCCCCGGGGATGTGACCACCGACAACCTGGTGGATCCGGATCGTATGGGCGTTGGGACCATCATTACCAAAGAGCCCCTGGTGCTGGCCGGTGTGGCCCTGGCTCGGGAAATCATCTCAGTTTTGGATCCGGAAGTGAGGGCTCGACCTTTCCATGAAGACGGCCATTGGGTGGATAAGGGTGAGATTGTGGTGGAGTTTCAAGGGTCCCTTCAGGCGCTTCTCAAAGGAGAACGGACCGCTTTAAATTTTATGCAGCGGCTTTCAGGAATCGCGACCCAGGTTCGATCATATGTCAATGAAGTAAAGGATAAACCGGTCCAGCTGGTGGATACTCGAAAAACGACTCCGGGTCTTCGCTTCCTTGAAAAATATGCCGTCAGAATGGGTGGCGCCCACAATCATCGAATGGGGCTTTACGACGGGATTCTGATTAAAGACAATCACATCCAAATTTGCGGCGGTGTTTTACAGGCAGTCACCCGGATGAAAAAAAAAGCGCCACATCTTTTGAAAATAGAAGTCGAGGTGGCTGATATCGAGCAGGTAAAGGAGGCGGTTGCAGCCGGAGCGGATGTGATTATGCTCGACAACATGACTATTCCCGAAATGGAAGAGGCGATAGCCGTGGTAGATAAAAGGGCGCTCGTCGAGGTTTCCGGAAACGTCTCCCAATCCAAATTAAAACAGTTGGCGGATTTGGGAGTCGATTTGATTTCCATCGGCGCTCTAACCCATTCCGCTAGAAGTGTAGACTTGAGTATGGATATTAAACCATCCGGATAACAATCCTACCCGGTAATTGATCATGATCCCCATCCGTGACACCATTTCTTCCCAAAACTTTCCTATTTACCATAATGGAATACTTTTGTATTCCATTATGGTTATGATCAATCGAGGCTCAAATATCGGTTCGAAGGATCAGATCGTAGGATTTGACTTTCATGACGGGATGGTAGGATTTTTTTGCTTTTAAAAGCCCGGGCATGCCCATATCGCTTTCTTTGTTAATATATTGATACCCTTTAAAAAGCTCTTTTGCACAGATGTTATCGAGATACTGATAAAGCCCTTTTATGTTAGTAAAGGCTTTTTCAAAATGAAGTGCACCCATATCGTCGGTCAGGTATGAGCTGAGGGCAACCGCACTCACCTCCCCATCAACCCGAATCAGAATACCCGGCATGTACAGGTGACCCAGGTGTTCCAGTGCATTTACCATGGCCTGTTTTTCACACAACAGATCTTCATTTTGTTTTTCGTCACAGCCACGCTCTTCACACCATTTTTCCACAAAGTCGATACATTCAGATGCGACGGAAGGCGAGGTCCGTTCAGTTTTTACCCGTTGGCGTAAGACGTAACTATGATGAAACTGACGGATCAGGTTTCTTTTTCCAGCATATTTATTGCCGCTTAAGGTAGCCAGATCTTCAACCCGGTAAACATAGTCTTCGTATTTTTTGTCTTCTTTTATATCAAATAAAGTTTCGATACGATCTTTCTCAAATCGTGACATATAATTTTCTGATACAAAACAGTATCGCTTAACTTCATATTCTAATGCCAGCTTGTAAAGCGCTTCAGGTGAAAAGTCTTTTTCAACAGATATGGGCAATATCAGCTGTCGTTTATTTTTATCCCTGGGGAACTCAAGATAAATAATTAACGCATTATCTAAAATGGCGCCATATGGCTTATAGATATCGTTGCTCCAGACAAGAATAGATGGGAGCGAGTAAGCGCAGAGCGTGTCGGTTTGATGGACAAAAAACCGCTTTAAAGAAGTGTAGTCAAGGGGTGTAATCTGTTTAAAGGTCATGAGGTAATCTTTAGCATGGGTGTTGAGTTGGGCATTTTCTGAAACCCCAACTGGTTATAAAATGGATGTGAACCGGCCTCAGCAATTAATCCGATCCATTTTAAACCGGATGCTTCCAGGTTTGCCGTTAGCATTTCAACAATTTTTTTTCCAATTCCCTGCCTTTGAAATTCCTTGTGGACGATAACATCCTGGATATAGGCATCGCTGGCACGGTCGCTCAGAGCCCTTCCCATGCTGATGATCCGTGTTGACTCAATTGCGATTAGAAAACAATGACTGCCGTTCACAATACGTTTTACCAAATCCGTATCGTCCCCGTTTTTCTCTTCCCACCATCCCCCCATTCGGTATAAACCGAGGATCTGTTTCGCCTCTTGGGTGTCAGCGTTGGAAATAAATGTATAAGTCGGCATAATCGGCAATCTCTATGTTGTTAAAAAAGAGAAGTTACTTTGTTTCGGCCCTGATCTTTTGAGGTATACATGGCTTTATCAGATCTTTTAATAAAATCGGATAAGGATTCGTTGGGCAGGTATTCGGTGACACCGATACTGGCGGTAATGCCTCGTTTTTGATCATCGGGCTGGATGAAAACCTCAGCACTGATTTTGGCTCTGATTCGCTGTGCCACGGTAATGGCTTCTTCGCCGGCGGTTTCAGGCAGAATAATGGTAAATTCTTCTCCTCCATATCGATAAGCGGAATCCATCTTCCTTAGGCAGGTTAATATGATCCGGCCCAACTTCACCAAAATTTGGTCCCCTTCTAAATGTCCGAAAGTATCGTTGAACTGTTTAAAATTATCGATATCCAGGAGCAATAAAGACAATTGATGATTGTATCGGATGGTCCGATCCACTTCAAGTTGGAGCTGATTATAAAAATGTCTGGAATTGTAAAGCTTGGTTAATCCATCAATAGTGGCCAGTTTTTTTAACTTCTCCATCATCCGGTTTTGTTCTTGGTTGAGTTTACGCTCGTTGAGCACTCTTTTCAGTCTCAACAAAAGTTCCTCATAACGAAACGGCTTGATAACAAAATCACTGGCCCCCGCCTCAATGGCCTCTTCATAAGAATGGTCCGACCGGTATCCGGTCATAACGATCACATCGATATTGTATTCTTTTTTGATAATCTTTGTTAGTGCCATGCCGTCCATGCCCGGGAGCGTAACATCGGTCATCACAACCTGAAAATCATTGGTTTTTAGCAGCTCTACGGCCTCTTCGGCATTGAGAGCACCGGTGGGATGATACCCGGCGATTTCAAGATACTCGGTGAGCGTATTGAGCAGGGTGACCTCATCGTCAACTATCAGAATTTGATCGGACATTTTAATATTAATTGTTGCGGTTACAGGGTCAATAATATAAAAAAAAAGAGATTATTGTTGCAAAAACCCTCTTTTTGCTCCATTTCTGTGCCGAAGAATAATTTTAATTCTTAAAAACGCATTGGACGCTTGCGATAATATTTTACCTTCTTTAGGTATGGGAAAAAACATCATTTATAAACGGCTACAACGAGCAACCAAAACATGAACACCGTTATTGACATATCTAAACCAATTTTGGTAAGAAAAGTTTTTTTTCATCTATCTGTAACGGTAAAACTAAGGGGTGTCAACCGACTTTTAACATTCCAATAACTCCGCGCATTCGGTTTTTCAACATCGCCCAAACGTCTCACGGGCACTTATGCCACCTTCAGTGAATCTAAATGTCTAAAATAAACAATATACGTAATTTCAGTATCATCGCACATATCGATCACGGGAAGTCGACATTGGCTGATCGGCTGATTCAGCAGGCTGATATCATTTCCGAGCGTGATTTCAAGAACCAGATTCTCGACTCCATGGATATCGAACGAGAACGTGGGATCACCATCAAAAGCCAGACCGTCTGTCTGCCTTATGTTGCAGAAGATGGATTTTCTTATTTTTTAAACCTCATCGATACGCCCGGCCATGTGGATTTCAGTTATGAAGTTTCTCGTGCTTTGGCCTCCTGTGAAGGCGCCTTGTTGCTAATCGATGCCAGCCAGGGTGTTGAAGCACAAACTGTGGCCAATCTTTTTCTCGCGATGGAACACGATCTTGAAATCATTCCGGTGATTAATAAAATTGATCTACTATCCGCGGACATCGATCGGACGAAGGACCAAATCCGAGAAGAACACTGTCTGGATACGGAGGAATGCATTTTGATTTCAGCCAAAGAGGGCATCGGGACAGAGGATGTTTTAAGACAGGTCGTTAAACAATTACCACCGCCGTCAGGAAATTCGGAAAGCCCGCTCCAGGCTCTTATTTTTGATTCCCATTACGATTCTTACCGGGGAACAGTGCTTCATATCCGTGTTTTTGAAGGGCGTGTCAAAACCAATGACACCATTCGCTTCATGTCCAATGGAGCTGTCTACAAAGTCGAAGAGGTGGGCATTTTTCAAATTGTCCGCGTACCCCAAAAACAGCTCAGCGCCGGACAAGTCGGATACATCATCGCAGGTATCAAAACCGTCAGTGATACCCGTTGCGGGGATACCGTGACTTTAAACAATAATCCCTGTGTTGTCGCGATGTCCGGATTTAAAGAAGCCAAACCGGTTGTGTTCTCTTCCATCTATCCGGTTGCCTCCGATACATATGAGGAGTTGGTCGCTGCATTGGAAAAATTAAAATTAAATGATGCGTCACTCATTTATGAAAAAGATTCATCAGCGGCGTTGGGATTTGGTTTCAGGTGTGGGTTCTTAGGTCTTCTCCACTTGGAAGTGGTACAGGAAAGGCTCGAACGGGAGTACGGCCTCTCCCTCATATTGACATCACCGTCCGTTCAATACGAGTTGGTGATGAGTGACGGCAAGACATCGATCATCGACAACCCGGCGCTGTATCCGGATCCCGCGGGTATTTTGAGCACAAAAGAACCGTTTATTCGAGCGACCATTATCGTACCCGATCGTTATATGGGGGGGGTGATGAAAATTTGTCTGGACCGCCGCGGGATTAGTACCAATTACCAATACCTGGTCAATAATCGATTGGAGATGGTCTTTGAAATTCCTCTGGCTGAAATAATTTTTGATTTTTACGATAAACTCAAATCCATAACCCAGGGGTATGGTTCCTTTGATTATGAAATTCTCGAATTTAGAGAGACCGATCTGGTAAAAATGGATATTTTGATCAATGGAGAGCGGGTAGATGCGCTTTCCCAATTGGTCCATAGAGACAGGGCGGTGGAACGGGCTCGGTTTACCTGTGACAAACTTCGTGACGAAATTCCAAGGCAGATGTTTAAAATTGCAATCCAAGGGGCGATCGGCTCGAAAATCATTGCCCGGAAGACCATATCCCCTTTTAGAAAAGACGTGACGTCCAAATGCTATGGTGGCGACATCTCACGAAAACGAAAGTTGCTTGAAAAACAAAAAAAAGGAAAAAAGCGAATGAAAATGGTGGGTCAGGTCATGATCCCCCAGTCCGCTTTTTTATCCGTTTTGAAAACGGATTCCTCGTAGAGCCGTCAGATTTCGGAACAAACCGGCGATCCATATTGTTTTCGATGATAGGCGGTTTTGGAATCCACTGAGAATTTGTCTGGAAAATAAAATTATAAATAGTGCCCGAACATCAACCCGGATTTCTTGTTCAGATCAAGGCGGATTAAAATTTTAAACACAGGTATACGAACTCTGTTTTAAGGAATACAATATTACATCCAACGCAGATATGGGCGAAAAAGAGAGTTTTTGTTCAAACACTAAATATTAACATACTACTGTACCAACGCGGGAGGGGAAATGGGGAAGACTATATCGGAAAAAATATTTGAAAACCATTTTGTTGCCAATCCGGCCGGGAATATTCATGTCATTTGTTTGGATGTCGTTTTTTGCCATGAGATTACCACACCCACGGCCATCGTGGATCTTGTGGATCGTGGTAAAGATCGGGTCTTCGATGCTTCCAAAATTAAAGCGGTCATTGACCATGTGACCCCGGCAAAGGATTCCAAGACCGCCATGCAGGGAAAAATTTTAAGAGAGTGGGCACGACGGCATTCTATCTTAGATTTTTTCGATATCGGCAGGAATGGTGTATGCCACGCTATTTTTCCGGAAAAGGGATTCGTACGCCCGGGATATGCCATGATTATGGGCGATTCTCATACCTGCACCTACGGCGCTTTCGGCGCTTTTGCCGCTGGTGTGGGGACAACTGATCTGGAGGTGGGGATTTTAAAGGGTGTTTGTGCGTTTGAATACCCCAAAAGCATGAAGGTTGAATTGACGGGAGAAGCTCAAAACGGTGTCTATCCAAAGGATATCATCCTTTCGGTCATCGGGCATCTAGGGGTCGATGGAGCGACCAATCGGGTAATCGAATTTACGGGTCCGGTTGTTGATGCCATGAGCATGGAGGGACGGATGACTCTTTGTAATATGGCGGTGGAAGCGGGCGCCACATGCGGTATCTGCTATCCGGACATGAACACGGTCTCATATCTTTGGGAATTCATTTCAGATGAATACGGGTCGAAAAACGAGGCGCTTAACGCATTCCAATCCATTATATCGGATTCTGATGCTCAATATGAGGATATTCGACAGCTCGATATCAGTCAACTGGAGCCCCAGGTCACGGATCATTACAAACCGGACGATGTAAAGGCGGTGAGGGATCTGGAAGGAACGAAACTGGATCAGATTTATATCGGGTCCTGTACCAATGGAAGAATTGAAGATCTCCGTGTCGCAGCTGAAATCGTTAAGGGAAAGACAATCAGTCAAACGGTTCGCGCCATCGTCTCACCGGCGACTCAGAAAATTTACCGCCAGGCATTGAGTGAAGGGATTATTGAAATTTTTATGGATGCCGGATTCTGCGTTACAAATCCGACTTGCGGCGCATGTTTGGGTATGAGCAACGGTGTGCTGGCGGAAGGTGAGGTTTGTGGGTCAACCACCAATCGCAACTTCAACGGCCGTATGGGGAAAGGTGGGATGGTTCATCTCATGAGTCCCGCCACTGCAGCGGCCAGTGCGATTACCGGGAAAATAACAGATCCGAGAAATTTTACATCATAATGGAAAAAAAGATGAAAACATTCAATGGAAGTGCGTTATTTTTAGATCGGTCTGATATCAATACCGATGAAATCATCCCTGCCAAGTATCTTTCAGAAATCTCAAAAGACGCTTTTAAACCGCATTTACTGGAAGATCTTCGGCTAGACGGGTTCCATCCGCTAAAAGATATTGAGGGGAAAGGGGTGATCATTAGCCGGTCCAATTTCGGATGCGGATCATCGAGAGAACATGCGGTTTGGGCTCTGGAGGTCAATGGAATTAATATAGTGATTGCCGAAAGTTATGCCCGTATTTTCAAACGGAACATGTTCAACTGCGGAATGATGGCCGTGGAACTCTCCAAGAGCCGGATTGATCATATTCATAAAACGTTTTCAGGTCCCGGGACGATTTTGCAAACCGATTTTGAAAACAGTCAATTTATTTTTCGCAACCATGGAGTAAACGAAACCGTCGAATTTCACATATCCGAATTTGATCGCGCTTTGGTCATGGCGGGCGGATGGTTGGAGTATGCGGATAAGACCTATTAGAATCCGTTTTATAACTAGTGCCCATCCACAAACGGCATCTTTTGACCCAGAGCGGCGTTTTCGCTCTTTTGAAATCCTCGACATAGCCCGCTATGCCTGCGGTTTCAAAATTGCTCAAGCCTTGCTCTGAACCAATATCTACCATTTGTGGACGGACACTAACTATAAGGCCTGATGGTAGCCGCTTCTAAATGGCCACATGCGATGCTTTTTATCGGTTTGCGCCTTGCCTCTCAAATCGAATCCGAAATTTAGAAATGGGTTCTATATGCCTTCAGAATGTTCGGAAAAACCCAGGTCATGTTCTGCTTTTGACATATTCATGAATTTTGGGATGGGAGCAGACCTCAAAATATTTACGGTTAGTGGAACGGATGGGTTTGAGGTTTTCAGGAGAGACTTCCATTATCGTATCTTCCCGAATCACGATCCGTTTGAATTTTCCGGTCACGGTCGGGAATTTTCCGGTATGGATTTTAATTTTTTCCGGCTGGATGTCCGGAATCACGCAAGTCAGGGCTTTCAACTCGATCTCTTTTGATAACTTTTGAAATCCGGACTCACTCAGTTCGATACCGTTGAGATTATACCTAATGGACAGATCGTCAACAGTAACAGAGCGTTCTTTTTCCGCTATCGTTTGAAAAACATACAAATTGAACGGTTTCCCAGTTCCGGCAAGCTGCCTTCGAGCTGACCATGAACAACCGGACAACCGGTCTGCCCAGTTAATGGCCGGTGAAAGCATGATCCGGTTATCCCCGTCAAAGAGAAAGGCCGGTGGACGGTCGTAATAGGAGATACCGACTCCCAATTCGAGCTTTGGGAGCTGGTTTTCCTGATTTTTCAAATTATATTGTCTCACGATCATCAGCACCTGAACAGCGAGACCGCAGGCGCGGGCAACGCTGTACCATTGGTACGGTGTATCCTCATGTTCCATAATAGAGAGGATGATCGCGTCACCTTCTATAAAAACCTTGCTGGCGCTGTATTCAGCCAAGATATCGGTGATCGGTTCAAAGAAGTTGAGGCTAAAATAGGATGCCGGATTGAGGCCTTTTTTCTCCATTTGATAGGTTAAATCCGTGGATCCTCGAACGTCGGCTTTAACGATGACATGATTGATAATCGGCTTTTCTTCCGCCGTCTGTTCATGGGGCAATAAAAAACTGTATAAGGTGCGGTTGGCTTTTGATAGATTGATGGTTTTTTTATCATATGCCAGGTGTACACGATCCATACTTTCCGTGATCATGTTGAAATTTTCGAAATCCTTGTGAAATCTGCAAAAGTCTTTGAGATATTGGAGCAGGTACTTTTCTTTATCCTCTCTAGCCGCTTTATTAACATCTTTTGAGCATTTTCGGAGCGGTGCTATTGAAAAAGATTCTCCATAGAAGCCTTTTAGGCGTTTTAGGCGGTTGGTGATTTGTTTCCTTTCATCCGGTGAAGTTAAAAATTGAAGTATCTGGTGAGGTGATAAGGGCGGGCAGTAGGTTTGATATAAAGACTTCATTTCATAGTTGGCAACTACGATTTTGAGAAGCCCTTCTTTACGAAAGTTATCATAAAAAGCGGTTAAAAGAGCTTTTTGATCCTTGGCAATCGCCTTTATTCGGGCGAGTTCCACTTTATCTGTTTGCTGCTGTTTCAATTCTTTGTGGCGCTTTGTAGATACAAAATAGTTAAAAAGAAGATCAAAATTGGGTGCCGCCTTTAACCAGCCATCAATTTCCCGGTTCGCCGGTTCTGCTTCGAATATTTTTTTCTCTTTTAACAGCGTGTTTGGTGTTTCTTCATTGCTTTGACTTTCATCGGGTTGAATGCCCTCAATCTCTCCGAACAGAGTTTTGATCAGGGATATTAAATTCCGATAGGAATTCAGATCTTCATACCGATGGCCGAGAAGTACATAAAACTCCGCCATCAAGATATCGTCATGGATATTTTCGGCAAAAAGCAGCAGGTTGGAAAAAATATCATTTGGTAAAATGGCTCTAGGCCCAAAATTGACCTCCCGGATCTCTTTCAGCTCCCCATGCTGGGCTTCTATAAAATAATTAAACAATTCCTTCCCAACGCTGAGAAAAATTGTTTTTTTATTCTTTTGGATTCGATTGTACTCTTCTTTTTGCCTGATGATATTACTCAGATTTCGACGCCGTGCCAGTTCAGATTTTCTGATGTTATTTTTAAGGCGTTCCAGAAGTGACCGGTATTGATTGCGTACTTCATCCAACAGCATTTTTGCCATTGCTGCTTGAGCTAAAAAATCGATCTCGAGTTCTGATTTGAGCTTGGCTTGATTGACTGCATCAAATAAGACATCACGGCAGAATTCCTTGAACTGATCTCGTTCTTTTATCCAGTCCGATGAATGGCTGTTTCCCGGTACCTCTTCAACCGTGGAATATTTGGCCATCAATCGGGAAACCACACTTTTTGCAGATGTACAAAAACTCGGGCTGAGCCGCACATCATAATGAATGTTGTCAACTCCCAGAACCAACCGGTCAATGGAGAAGTGGACAGTATAGCTTTGAATGGGAAATGTTCTGAAATTCGAAATAATCATCACCTTTCTAGGTCATATGGATCCAGTGCAATACGATAGGCGGCATTTCAATACCCCATAGCGGTAAAGCGTTAACCATAGCAGGTTTTATGATTTTTACAAACAGGTTCTTGATCTGAAGATCAAAGGCCTTTCTTCATGTCGCCTTTTCTGATTTGTTTCATCATTCGAAGCCAGGCATTTTTATCGTAAGCAGGTACCTCACCCCGGTTGTGCTGATAAAGGGGGCGATTAAGGTGGGTGATATGGAAGGCGTACTCGGAATTTGAGATGGATGTCCGCCAGTGCCCGGTCAACCGAGCCGCGATAGAACCACCCAGAAAGAACAGGCAAATCAAAATGGCATAACCCACCGGTTTTAGAAAACCGAATTTTTTCGCAATTGAAATATAGAGGGTATTTTTTTCCGGACAAATGGCCACACACTTTAAGCAGGCGTGACATTCATCTGAAATCACATAGGTGCTCCGATGCACCTGAATATTAACCGGGCATGCTTTGGTGCATCTTTTACACTGCGTGCAGGAATCTTTATTTCGTTGCACTTTAAACAAACTCATTAGACTGAGCGCCCCGAGCAGGGCACCATAGGGACAAAGATAACGGCACCAAAAGTTTCGGATCAAAATAGATAAAATTACTAGCGCCACGAGCACCCAGAGAGCAAATAGGGAGATATTTTTAAAAAAAAGCAGCATCTTGATGTCGGCGATCATGTTATATGGGGAATAAATAAAGATCTCCAGACTGTTCAGATCCATTTTAATCATTATCGCCCAGAGAAAAAAGAGGAGAATCAGATATTTCAAACTGCGCAACGGGTAATCTATCCAAAAAGGTATTTTAAGGTCTTTTTTAAAGATAAAGCGATGGATTTGATTGAGATGCTCGGTCAGCAGTCCGATGGGACAGATCCAGCTGCAAAAACCTCTTTTAAGGATTAAAGCGGTGGCAAGAATGATCAACAGGATGATCAAACCTGAGGGATGAATGGTGTTCATAATCCCGGATAACATCCAGTATTTTAAACTGATCAGGGAACTGATCGGCAAGAACGCTTCAATCCCCGGAGGGCGATAGACCGTTGCGGAAAATCCTTTTTCCAAACCGCTGACAAAGGTTGTAAATTGCCATCCGATGAGTGCGGTAAGGCTGAAAAAAAGGTACTGAATGATTTTACGAATTTTTTGGATATGTAAGCAGTGCATAATTGAAATCGAAAATAAAAGAAAAATGATCTAACTACCTTGATTTAAGTCAAAAATTATAAAAAAGTACTGAAAAAAGATATTTGTGAATTAAAGACTTGATTTTTAATATAAACGGCTTATGATCAGGAACAATCAAGGAGGTTTCCCTGATATTGGGGAGCCGGTTTCGCACTGAAGGTAAGATCCATTTGTCCATTGTGGCAACCTGAAGTTTGGGACCATGATAATTTTATGTAAAAGGAGGGTGTCATCATGGCTAATGGAGTTGTAAAATGGTTTAACGATCGAAAAGGTTACGGGTTCATTGAACAGGAAGACGGGCCGGATGTGTTTGTTCATCATTCAGGAATCAATGCTGTCGGGTTTAAATCTCTCAATGAAGGCGACCGTGTCACCTTCGACATCGAGCAGGGGAATAAAGGCCCCGCAGCAGTCAATGTCAATGTAGTTTAACTACTTGCTTTCGATATAAAAAGGCATTCCATCCAACCTAGATGGGGTGCCTTTCTTTTAACAAAAAACAAAACTTTTTTTACTGAAACATGGCAAATACAATTATTACTGGGAGCGGTAGCTATATCCCACCGATAAAGATCCGCAACAATCATTTTATGGGGCATGAATTTTACACCGCCGACGGAAAAAAGATAGAGAGAGCCAATCCTGAAATCATCCAGAAGTTGGAAGAAATAACGAGCATCAAGGAAAGACGGTATGTTCCTGAAGATATGTGCAGCTCCGATATGGCATACCGAGCCGCAAAACAGGCGCTTGAAAACTCAGATCCGGAAAGTCTGGATCATATCATTGTGGGTCAGAATTTGGGAGATGTCAGATCCGATAACCTGCGATCCAATATGGTTCCCAGTCTCGCGGCACGGGTAAAACACAAATTGCAGATTCATAACCCATATACCGTTTGTTATGACATCCAATTCGGTTGCCCGGGTTGGCTCCACGGTATGATCCTGGCGGATCTTCACATTAAATCCGGCGGAGCGAAAAAAGTTCTTGTGATCGGGGCGGAAACGCTTTCCCGGGTTGTGGATCCCCATGATCAGGATAGTATGATTTATTCTGATGGAGCGGGCGCCACACTGGTGGAAGCCAAAGAAATCGATGCCGGGATTCTTTCGCATGCTGAAAGATCAGATACGCTAAATAATGTCAATTTGTTGTGGCTCGGAAAATCCAATAATCCTGATTATCATGGGAATGAGTTATTTATTAAAATGCATGGTCATGACATTTATAAATATGCAGTCAAAACGGTTCCGGCGGTTGTGAAATTGAGCCTTGACAGGGCAGCCCTCACTTTGTCTGATGTGAAAAAAGTGTTTATTCACCAAGCCAACGAAAAAATGGATAAAGCCATACTGGAATGGATTTTTAAGCTTTATCGGATAAAAGATATTCCGCAACATATCATGCCCATGACAATTTCATGGTTGGGGAACAGCTCGGTGGCCACCCTGCCGACCCTGTATGACCTTTTACAAAGAGGGGCGCTTGAAAACCATCAACTGATATCAGGGGATATCATCCTATTTGCTTCAGTGGGTGCTGGGATGAATATCAATTCAATGGTGTATCGAGTGCCTTAAAATGATGTGAGAAGCGAATTCTGAAATTCAGAAATGATAATCGCCAAGTTGTTGCATATTAGTTAGTGCCCATCCACAAACGGCATCTTTTGGCCCAGAGCGGCGTTTTCGCTCTTTTGAAATCCTCGACATAGCCCGCTATGTCTGCGGTTTCAAAATTGCTCAAGCCTTGCTCTGAACCAAAAT
>SDBV01001255.1_pt1 | contig 38236 bp, 24 predicted proteins | sample 2277081 | NCBI WGS metagenome assembly SDBV01 (sample SAMN10402039, study PRJNA504765) | marine sediment metagenome | isolation source: marine sediment core GS10_PC15, 223 cmbsf | place: Arctic Ocean: Southern Knipovich Ridge | collected 2010 | reverse complement strand
ACGCGGTGCCCATCACGGGACACACCCGCTGTGCCCGAATCGCCGCCTGGTCGGCCGCGGTGGCCTTGGCGGTGGTGATCCGCGGCGGCGAGGCGGCGGCCGGCTGCGGCTGTGCCGGTTTGGGCAGGTAGGCCTGGGGGTTCTTCTGCACCTTGCCGAGGCATCCCTTGCAGCAGAGATACAGCGGGTGATTGCCCACCAGGACCTTGATGGGAGTCCCCATACCGCCCATCCGTTCTCCCGACACCGGACAAACCTGCTGCCGGGCCACGGCCACCCGATCAGCGTCAGTCAGCGCCACCACGGTGACCTTCAGAGGAGTCTTGGAGAGGGCAAACGTCTGGGTGAAACTGAGGTGCGGCTGTTGGGCGTTTGGCAGATTCGCCAACTCGAAGGTGACCTGCATGTCGCCGTCGCGGATGCGGCTGAGGTTGATCGCCAGCGCCAAGTAGTCCTGCTTGTCCGCGGCGGTCGTCGGGGCAACGTACTTCATCGGATAGCGGTAGAGCTTCTCGTTGCCGCGGACCTGCATCACGGCCTGGCATTGCACGCCGCGGGCCGTGACCGGCCGTCCCGACAAGTCGTAAAGATAAACGCGGACCTCCTGAGGCCGATAAAGGGTCTCCAGCCAATAGACCTTTCCGGCAGCGATCTGGCCACCGTGGGGACCACGCCGCGCGGCGGCAGCCTGATTTGCACCGCTGGGAGGCTGGCCACCCGCGTGGTCGTGGGCCGCGTGGTCGTGGGCCGCGTGGTCGTGGCCCGCCTGTTGGGCCCGGGCCGGCTTGCCGAGCCCGGCGGCTAAACAAAGAAAACAGGCCGCCGTCGACACGGCCGCAAGAAAAACTCTGCGATTAGACATTTCGATTTCTCCTTCACTTATAAGTTACTTTGAGCGTGTCCGGGAATTCCAGGCTGTAGTTCCAGTGCGATCCGTGGTTCCACGGAACGGCACGGAGGCCGCTCCCTACAGTGGTTTCCGGCGTTTTGAATTCCCGGACACTCTCAGTTATTCCGAAAGAATACAGGTTAGGACGTAGCGCCGCCCACCCGAAAGGCGGGGAATCTGCGAGCCATGCGCACAGTATCCCTGCCGAGAAGAAGAATCAGAGTTGCAGAATGCAGAGAACGGCGCAGAACTCGGCGGCGGAGGCAAACGCTGTGGGCCGTTGAGCCCGATGGAGAAGCTGCCCGGAAAACCGCAAGGCGTTGGCGCCGCCTACGGAGGAGACGGGCGGTTGCGCCAACTCGTCGGCGACCCGGCCACCGCCCAACGGAGGAGCCTGAGGCGCCGGCGGCGAAGGCTTGTCTCGTTGGCAGCAGCACGTCAACGGGCACCCGCAACAGAAACGGCCGGACGCCGGACGCTGCCTCTTGCAGCACGACCCGCCGGCTGCATGCGTGCTAGCACAGCAGCCATGACCTCTTCCGCAGCAGCACGCCGTGACATCGCTCAACGCGGGCTGCTGTGGCGTATCGCTCGAGAGCCGGTCCGCCTCGGCACAGCAACACGGGGCTGCCGGCAAGGCTTCCAACGGCATCAGCACCGCCGCGAGCCAGACCAAGGTGTAGGAGATAAGGCTTCTCATGTTAATCGTGAGCAACCTTCTGCATATTGTTTTCGCCACGTTTAGCGAAAGCTGCCGTTGAGTTTATCGGTGATGTGGATACGAGGCTTGAAAGAAAGGGGACACACATCCGGACCACATTGTAGCGAGTTTCCGCCGATTGTCAAGCGGAAAAATCGCGATTATTCCGAGAGAAAGCCGTTTAGGGACGATCGATAAATAACTTCCCGGTTTCAGACGGTGGGTGGCTGGGGTCGAGTTGCGAGGAACGAGCGACGAGCCCCCAGGCAATCGATCTGGGGGCTCCCTGCTCGTTCCTCGCAGTTCGACCCCAGCCACCCCAATGCTACAGTTATTCTTCGGCCGTCCCTTAGCCGCCGGGCGGCGGCGGTATCGAGACCGGCTGGGAATCTTCGGCGGCTTCCAGCGGCGCGGCGGAGATGGCCGTGCCCACCGCACGTTCGAGCCCGGCGATTGCCTGCTCGCGGAGTGCCTCGCGCTGGTACAAGTCGATCTTGAACTTCAGCAGGGCGTTGTAGTTGTCGATCATTTGCTGGAACTCGAGGTTGCCGACGCGATATGCCTCGACCGAGAGTTCCAGAGTCCGTTGGGCCCGGGGGACAATCTCCGTGCCCAGGATTTCCAGGATTTCGTGATGCTGCGTGAACTGCGCGTAGAGACGTTGAACGTCGGCATAAACCTGATCCCGCGTGGCCACATACTGGCGGGCGCTGCGGGCGGTCTTGAAGCGGGCCTCGCGCTCGGCGGCGTCCAGCCGCCTGCGATAGATCGGCAAGTTCACGCCGACTCCCAGGGAAAACGCGTCCTCGCCGGTGGCGACCGGGCTCAAACCGGGGCTGCCGATCTCGAACCAGTTGAAGCTGAGCGTGGCGTCCGGCCAGTAAGCGCGGCGGGCCAACGCCACCGAGGTTCGATCCCGGCTGACCTCGTGGCTGCGGACGCTGAGTTCCGGTTGATACGACTCGGCAAGCTCCACGAGCAGCCGGGCGGTGTGCGTTACTCGGGGGTGGCCGATTTTCAACGAGGCGTCGATCCGCGTACCCGGCGGCAGGCCCAAGACTTCGGCCAAACGCGCCTGGGCTTCGATCTTCGTCTGTTTCAATTCGACCAGTTTGGTCTTCAAGCTCGACAGTTCCACTCGGGCCTGCAAAACGCTTTCCAGCCCGGCCTTGGGGACGTTGTTTTCGAACTTGGTATTGGCGATTTCAATGATGTCCTCGAGTTCCGGCTCCAGGGCGCGGATGACCTCGATCGAACGCTGGAGAAAATAGACGTCGTAGTACGCCCGTTTTACCTGCTCGACCACTCGTAACTCAACGGCCGCCACCCGGGCGTACGCGGCCATGGCGTCGTAGTAGGCGACCTGGCTGCGTAAGGCCAGCTTGCCGAAGAAAGGAAACTTCTGCGAGAGGCTCACGGCCACTTCCTGCGGTCCTGCGGCGGTCTCGATCGACTCGAGGAACACCGAGGTCATCAACTGGGGATCGGGCAGCGACTTGACTTGTGGAACCCGGGCTCCCATCGCCGCGGCCTGATAGCGGGCGGCCTGGATCCCTGGATTGTTGGCCAACGCATGTTCGACGAGGCGCTGAACCGGCATCGGACCGCCGAACCCTTCGTACGCTTCCGGATATTCCGGCTGCGAAAGATGGACAACCTGACGCACGGTTGCCGGCGGCGGTGATTCGGCGGGTGCGGCCACCGGGGTGGGCTGCTGCGGGACGGGCTGTTCAGCGCGAATCCGGATCACCGACGGCAGCCGTCGGAGTTCGTCCGCGCGCCCCACGCATCGGCCGCCACCGATCCATGCCAGCCAAATCGAAACGATTAGCAGATTCCCTACCTTGGGGCGAATCATCGGGACCTTTCTTGCCGTTTCGGCAAACAGGGCCTTGCCGTTTCGGCAAACAGGGCCTTGCCAACGAAGCTTGGCTGTCGCGATCGACCGGCACAACCGGGTGTTCCGTATTATCGGCACGCTTTGCGGTGCAGCTTGGCGGCAAATGCCGAATGACCGCCGGGCAGCCCGAAAAGCTTGCTTGACCGTCATAACCGGAAGGCGAAGTCTTTTGGGGACTGAAAGCGTTTACCTTTCGAGCGGCTTGCCACGCAGAGCAAAACGGTGAGCTAACTTTTTTCAGGGCGCGCTTTCGAGTCAGAGCGTGCCGTGGAAAGTCGCCGCCGCGGTGGGAGTGTCCATCGCGAGCACCATCCCAGAGGGCACCATGGAGAGGCCGGATGCCACCATCCCAACTGCAACCCAAGAACGCGACTCCCCCGTTGCGGACCGTCGTAGAGCACATCGATGAGATTTCTTCACTTCCGCATATTGCTTTGAAAGTGATGGAGGTGGCCAACGACCCCAACTCCGGAGCGGCCGACTTGAAGCTGATCATCGAAGGGGACACCGCGCTGAGTGCGAGAGTCTTGCGGTGCGTGAACTCCTCCGCTTATGCACTGCGCTGCCAAATCACCAACCTGCAACAGGCCGTCGCGTATCTGGGGCTGAAGCAGATCCGCAACCTGGCGCTGACGATCAGCGTCAGCGAGCTGTTCAAGGAAAACGATTCGATCGGCCCCTATCGCCGAACGGAGTTGTGGCGGCACCTGGTGTCGGTCGGGATTTGTGCCCGCATGATCGCCATGCGGTCGAAGTTCGCCGACTTCGAGGACGTGTTCCTGGCCGGATTGCTGCACGACATCGGCATTGTCCTGGAAGATCAGCACGTCCACGAAGCGTTCGAGCAGGTGATGCTGTCGCTGGAAGGAGAAGAGACGCTGGCCACGGTCGAACGCAGGCACTTGGGATTCGACCACACGCAGCTCGGCGTGGAAGTCGCCAGCCTGTGGGGATTCCCCGAGGCGGCCCGGGCGGCCATCCGCCATCATCACATGTCGGCCCAGTACCACGGCGAGTGTATCGATACCGTGCGCTGCGTCGAAGTGGCCAACCTGCTTTGCACACTCAAGGGCATTCCCTCGGTGGGACGCAAACTGGTAAGGTTCTCGGGCCCGGCCATCGCGGGGCTGAAATTGACCAAGGAAGACGTGGCGATCCTGGCCGAGGACCTCGACCAGGAGTTGGCCGCCAACGCGAGCCTGTTCCAAGTCTAGGTAAAGCATGACGCCCCCCCGCTGCAAGACATTTCCCAGTTGCTCGACATCGTCGAGGGGACTCCGGGCGATTTCCATTATTTGGCCTCCGCCACCGGTTATCTGAAAGCCTACGAGGGATGCCTGTTGCTGCTGGCCGACGCCAAGGGGCAACGTGATCGCCGCGGATACCTTTGGCTCCGGGATCGAGTCGGACGTCGTCGGACCGCTGGCCGTTGACTTGGCGCTGCGCCTTCAGACGGAAAGCTCCTGCCGATTGGAAGTGGCGACCAACCTGGGGACACGCCTCGCCATCGGGGTGCGGGTACCCGACGGTCACCAACGCAGAATTCTCGGATGCCTGATGCGGCACGGCGAGTTGTCGGCCGAAGGACCGAGTCAGATGCCCTCGGAGTTGGCGGTGTGCAGTGGCGTCAGTTGCACACAACGCGTCGACGCCCCGGCAACATTGCAGTTTGCCATCACCGACACGGGCATCGGGATTGCCCCGCAAGCAATACCGCAGCTATTCAACCCGTTCACGCAGGCCGACTCGTCGGCCAGTCGCAAGTTCAGCGGTACGGGACTCGGGCTGGCCATCTCCGACCGTCTGGCGGCCATGCTGGGCGGCCACATCGAGGTGGAGAGCACGCTCGGCGAGGGAAGCACGTTCACGCTGTCGATCGACGTCGGCTCTTTGCAAGGCGTGCCCATGGTCGACGCGCCGCCGAAGGCCCCGGCTGGCCGCGACCAGTCCGCCGCGGCAGACCAAGAGGTGAGACTCAGCGGCCGGGTGCTGCTGGCCGAGGATGGCAAGGACAACCAGCGACTGATCGGTCTCATCCTGAAGAAGGCCGGACTGGAGGTCGACCTGGCCGAAAACGGGCGGATTGCTTGCCAGCAGGCCTTCGCCTCGACGGTCGAAGGAAATCCGTACGATCTGATCCTGATGGACATCCAGATGCCGGAAATGGACGGGCACGAAGCCACCCGCCGGCTCCGCCAAAGCGGCTGGCAGGGGTCCATCGTGGCGCTGACGGCGCACGCCATGGCGGGAGACCGCGAAAAGTGTCTTCAGGCCGGCTGCGACGACTACCTGACCAAGCCCATCGAACGAACCACGTTCCTCGCCACCCTGGCCCGCTACCTGCCCCACACCCGCTCCGCACCAACCGACGTGTAGCGACCAACCAGCCCGCAATTCAGCCACACGACAAACGTGCGTTCGGCAAGAATAGTAGCCGTCTCGCTCCGCGAGACGAAGCCCTATAGCTTCATCTCGCGGAGCGAGACGGCTACTATCGGCGAAGGCGAAACAGGTTCTCAAAACGGCCGGCCGCCGAGGCGCGCAACCAGGCTTTCTGAGAGCGCCACCACGTCCTCGGCGCAGAAATAGGACTCGATGTTATCCGGCAACAGCAGCGTGGCCGAGGGGGGGAACTCCTCGTCGGGGGCGTGCCAGATCAGCCGCAGCGACAGGCGAGCAAACACGTCGAAATCGAACGCCACGTCGCCGCCGGCCGCGGTCCGCCCGCCGATGGCACGGGCAGCGGCGCAAAGCTTCTCGGCGTCACGGCCGGCCGTGGCGCATAGCCGGGAAACCACGCGTCCCTGATACACGCCGGCGTACGAGCGGGACATCGGCAGGTCGGCAAAGGTGATTTGCGGCTCGTGCTTTTCCGGCCGCGACGCGATAGCCAGGTAGTGCAGCACCAGAATCCGCCATGGCGCGGTGACGTCCTCGCCGCCCGACGCACTCACGCGACCGCCCGACACGTCTACTTCGAGCGTCCCTTCCAACACCGGCAACCGCCAGTGGCCGTCCGACGGCTCCGCCCCCAGCCAAAGCATTTGTGCTTCCGATTGGCGCGAGAGGGCCTCGAAGCCCAATTCGGTTGCCCGTTGGTAATAGTCCTGCGGCGAGGGGGCCGCCGGCGGTCGCTTGGACTCATCTGTGCTGCTCACGGCAATCCTCAGCGTCCATTCTATAATGCTTTTACCCAAGCGTAAATAGTGTCTAACCAACAGCCGGCCCACAAAACGGGCACGTCACGCCAGAAAGAACGCCCGGGCTCTCTCCTTGCCCGTCGCGGTCTTCAACTCCGTGTCGATGATGTCCTGCACCTTCTGACGGTCGGCGTCGCGGCTGAGCGAAGCCAGTCCGGCCAAAGTGTCCGAGTCGTGGACGACCTTGGCTTCGATCGTATCAGGCTCAATGCCCGCCCGGCAAATCTCGATCAAACGGCAAATGCCGCGGATGGTGTCCGGATCGAGGCCGATCTCCTGGAGCACCTTCTCGACCCGGGCGGCGTCGGCGGTTTGCGGTGTTTTCCCGTCGGGCGTCGGGTGGCGTCCCACGTCGAGCAACAGGGCGGCCGCCAGCACGAGGCGGAGATCGCCCCCCTCCTTGCAGGCGAGTTGCTTGGCGTGGCGGAAGACCATCAGGGCCCGGGCAATGCAAGACTGCTGCTGGGAGAATTCGTCCTTGACGGCTTGAATCAGGCGGCTGGCCAGCGGTCCTTCGCCGAGATCGGAGGAGGCCTCGCTCGGCGGTTTGAACCCCAGACACTCCTCGGCATAGGCGCACCACTGGGCGCAGCGGAAATCGGCCTTGGGATTCTTGAACCGCAGCCCGCAACTCGTACAGCGGCCCGAGGTCTCGTCCTTGAAGAATTCGACGGAGATCCCGCACTTGGGACACGGCACCTCGAACGCGGCGTCGTCTCCCCAGAACTGCATATCCTGTCCCGGACACCTCATGATTTGCATCGCCTAGGAGTTTTTTTTGTAAGGTCGCAGGACCGTTCCCAAAGGCCACGGCACGGGTCGGGCCAGCAGTTCGGGTGTACCGCGTGGAAGCGAGCGGACATAGGATTATATATCAGCCACACCTGTCAAATATATTTCGAGCACCGGGACTTCGCAAGCTCTTCGTCATGAACGGGGGGGGATTACTCCCCATTGGCGTGAAGTGCCCCGGTTCATCGGGGCAAGTATAGAAAAACGGATGGATCAAAAGTAGGGTGGGCACTGCCCACCAACAACTGCTCTAGGTCCGCAGAATGACGATTGGTGGGCACTGCCCACCCTTCTTTTCCTTCAGCGGTTGGTCGTGACCCGATTCATCGGGTCGGGCCTGTGAGAGACCGCATTCATGCGGTCACTACAAACAGCGTACGAAGAATCGGCGTGGATCGAAAGGCCGCCAACGTCGCCGCGGGTGTCATATTATCGCTCGTGCCGTGCCGTTGCTTTTTATCAACTGTAACTGTAAGATCTAAAATTAACCATTTCGTCATGCCGCTTGCCCTCCCAACTCATGGGCACGCCTCCCCGATTGGCAGGTGGCCGTGATAGAGAGTGGCGAGCGGCGGCAAGGGCCCTTGCCAACCACCGTGGTCAGCGAGTAAGCTAACGTGTTTATAGACGCTGGCGGGTCCCGGAGAGGGTGGAAGCCCGAGCGGCTCGCGCCCGCAACAGGGTAGACGGCGGTCTTCCCGGCCTTGACTCGAACCCCTCGATCGGAATGAAACTCGCGATAACCGGCAAAGGCGGCGTAGGCAAGACGACCTTGGCTGCGTTGCTGGCCAGGCGGCGGACTACGCTGGGGCGGCCCGTGGTGGCGGTCGATGCGGATCCCGACGGCAATCTCGGCTCCGCCTTGGGGATTGTGGAAGATCGTTTGCCGCAGCCCATCGCCCAAATGAGGGACCTGATCCTCGAGCGGACCGACGCCAAGGACGAGGGTGCCGGCTTGATGTTCAAGCTGAACCCGAAAGTTGACGATCTACCTGATCGATTCTCGGTGGACGCCGACGGAGTAAAGCTGCTGGTGCTGGGCACGGTGGATTCCGGCGGCAAGGGGTGCATGTGTCCCGAGGCCTCCGTGTTGAAGGCCCTGATGCAACACCTCCTGTTGCGGGTGCCGGACGACGTGATTTTGGACATGGAGGCCGGCCTGGAACACATGGGACGGGCGTCGGCCGGCGGCGTCGATGCGATGATCTCGGTCGTCGAGCCCGGAATGCGGAGCGTGCAGACGGCGATCCGAATCCAAAAGCTCGCCCGAGACATCGGCATCCAGCGAACCTTTGTGGTGGCCAACCGGGTTCGGCAAGATTCCCAGTGCGACGCCCTGCGGCGGGCCCTGGAAGGACAGAACATTATCGGCATCCTTCCCTATTGTGATGAATTGGCTCTAGCCGATCTGCGGGGAGAAGCAAACGAGGTGAGCGACCAGGGTTTTTGCGAAGCGCTCGACCAACTCGCCCAGGCCCTGGAAAAACAGTTGATCGAGACGTCCGAGAATTCCGTAGGCCAGGGCTCGCCCTGACGGCTTTGCCCTGAGAGGTTGTGAATCAATGTGTACGATGGGCCTCCGAGCCCGTCGAAAAGTCGAAATCCCCTGGATTCGACGGCCTCGGAGGGCCATCGTACAAGTTAGTTTCCGAATGATTCACAACCTCTGACGGCTTGCCCTGACGAAGCGGAGTGATGACACACGGCGTAGTATTGACACAGCGGAGTCATGACACATGACGGAGTGTATGCGTCAGGGCAAGCCCTGACCTACTACAGTGCCCATAGGAGACCGTAATGGCTGACAACAATGACAAGCGTTCGGCGGATCCGGCCGCAGAGGAAATGATCGTACTGGCCGGTGAGGCCGGGATCGAAACGGCGTGGGATCGGCTCAAGGCCCAGAAGACTCAGTGCCGTTTCGGCAAAGAGGGCCTTTGCTGCCGAAACTGCTTTATGGGGCCCTGCCGTGTGAACCCGGGCGGCAAGGGCGCCCAGGTCGGTATCTGCGGGGCCACGGCCGATACCATCGTGGCCCGCAACCTGTTGCGGCACATCGCCGCCGGCACGGCCGCCCACTCCGACCATGCCCGGGAAATCGTCCGGGCGCTGCTGTTGGCCGCCGAAGGAACGTCCGAGGCCTACAGAATTCGCGGGACCCGCAAGCTGCACGCCCTGGCCGACGAGTACGGCGTCGCCCGCGACGGCCGCAGCGATGGGGAAATTGCCAAGGAGCTGGGCGAATTGCTGCTGGCCGAGTTCGGCAAGCAGGACGGCACCTTGTTGAACCTGGCCCGGGCTCCCGAGCAGCAGCAGAAGAACTGGGCCGTCGCCGAGGCCGCGCCGCGGAGCATCGACCGCGAGGTGGTGACCGGCCTGCACCAGACGAACATGGGCGTGGACAACGACCCGGAGCACATCATTCTGGGCGCTGCCCGAACGGCGCTGGCCGACGGCTGGGGCGGCTCGATGATCGGCACCGACGTCTCCGACGTGCTGTTCGGCGAGCCCAACCCGCTTCGCTCGCGGATGAATCTGGGCGTGTTGAAAGACGACGAGGTGAACATTCTGGTCCACGGGCACGAGCCGACGCTGTCCGACGTGCTGGTGGCCGCCACCCGCGATCCCGAGTTGCTGGCCGAGGCCCAGGCCCAGGGGGCCAAGGGGATCAACCTGGCCGGGATCTGTTGCACGGCCAACGAGATCCTGATGCGTCACGGGGTGCCGGTGGTGGGAAATTTCCTCCAACAAGAGCTGGCGGTGATCACGGGCGCCGTCGAGGTGATGTTGGTCGACGTGCAGTGCGTCTTCCCGGCGCTGACGGACCTGCAGAAGTGCTTCCACACGAAGATCGTCTCGACCAGCCCGAAAGCCAGGTACCGCGACGCGACCCACGTCGAGTTCCACGAAGACCATGCGATGGAGACGGCCAAGCAGATCGTCCGCATCGCGATCGACAACTACTCCAACCGCGATCCGCAGAAGGTGAACATCCCCAAGGCCCAGCAAGGAGTGGTGGCGGGATTCACCCGAGACGTGGTCGCCGAAATCCTCGGCGGCAAGTACCGCCCCAGCTACCGGCCGTTGAACGACGGCGTGATGACGGGCCGCCTGCGGGGGATTGCCGGTGTGGTGGGGTGCAATAACCCCAAGTTCCCGCACGACGAGTGCCATCTGGAGATGGTCAAGGAGTTGATCCGCAACGACGTGCTGGTGTTGCAGACCGGCTGCAGCGCGATCGCTTGCGGCAAGGCCGGGCTGATGACGCCCGAGGCGGCGGGCAAGTACGCCGGCAAGGGGTTGGATGAAATCTGCCGCGCCGTGGGGATCCCGCCGGTGCTGCACCTCGGCAGTTGCGTGGACAACTCGCGGATCCTGACCGCCTGTGCGGCGTTGGTCGCCGAAGGCGGCATCGGCGATTCGTTCGACAAGCTGCCCGTGGCCGGCGCCGCCCCGGAATGGATGAGCGAAAAGGCGATCACCATCGGCATGTACTTCGTGGCCAGCGGCATCTCGGTATTCATCGGTCAGCCACTGCCGGTCGAAGGCAGCCAGTACGTGGTGGAGTTGCTCACCCAGACCCTCGACGAGCACTTCGGCGCGACCTGGATCTTTGAAGCGGACCCGGTCAAGTGCGCCCGGTTGATGATCGACCATATCGATCGCAAACGGGCCGACCTGGGGCTGCCGCCGCCGATGTACGAGGCCCCTTACGCACCAAAGACCGCCGAGTTGGCGGCCGCGGGGGGGTAAGTGGCGTTGCTTGACCCGGGGAGGAAAACCGTTTAGCCGCCGCGGCCACGCGGTGTGATTTCCTGGTGCGGGCGAGCACGTAAGGATCGACCGAAAAAACAACTTCCCGGTTTCGACAATCAACCGTTTAGCTGCCGCCGGCACGGCGGCTTCGTTGGCTTGGCGTTGTTATGCGTCAAGCCGCCGTGCCGGCGGCAGCTAAACGGGGGAAGTTGTTTTTCCGTCGATCCTAAATACAGAGTGGGTCGGTGTACATTAGTAGTTTCGTGATGTAAGAAAACAGACGACGGAGACACACATCATGTCCAAGCAGGTATTTACCAAGGTGATTCGCGGCGCCCATGAGTGGGTGCGCCAGGCGGAGGAAGCGCTCCAGAAGGCGCTGGCCGAGCATGGCCCCGACAAGCCGGTCGATTGGGGGGGGCTTACCGTGTATTGCCTGCCGATGTCCTATTCCCTGATGGGTTTGGAGGTCAAGACGGTCGGTGGACTGAAGCCGCAAGTCGAGCATGCCCGCGAGTTGCTCAAGCCCATTCCCTCGGACGATTTGTGGCTCCCCTATCTGGGCGATGGGCTCGACGCCGGCGTGGCCACCATGCTCGCCCAAGAGGCCCTGGTCGCCTTGCGAACCGCCAACGGCTACCAAACCCCCCCGGGCTGGCAAGGATTCATTTCCGACACGATCATGCGCGAGTTGGGCATCCAGTTGGTCGACGGCCGGATGCCCGGCTTCGCCCTGATTCTCGGACCGGCGCCCACCACCGAGATTGCGGTCAATACAGTTCGCGAGTTGCAGAAGCGCAACATCCTGTCCTTCCTGTGTGCCAATATCGACGGCAAGACGATGCGAGAGCAGATGGTCGAGGGCGGAGTCTTCAAGGACGACGCACCGCTTCAGGAGTGTTGGGACCTGTACGTGGTGCCAGTGGGCCCCGACACGCTCGACGGGATCTACGTGTTGAACTGGTCGATCCGCAGCGCGTTGACCTTCGGCGGTTTCAAGCGGGGGCAGTCGCGAGAGTGTCTCGATTATACGAAGAAGCGAATCAACGCCTTCGGGATCACCTTCGGCGAGATTCCCGACGACTGGTACGCCACCGGCGCCGGCGCTATCCTGATGGGCTACCCGATCATTTCCGACTCGGAAACCACGCCCGAGATTCGTCCCACGGGCGTCACGGTGCGTGAGGCGATCGTAATCGAGACCGACCCCAGTCAAATCATCCCCACCTGCATCGACACGCGGGCGGTGAAGGTGAAGATCGAGAAGATCGACATTCCGGTGGGCTACGCGGCGGCGTTCGAGGGCGAGCGGGTCCGCAAGGACGACATGCACGTGCAGTTCGGCTTCAAGTACTCCGACGCCATCGAGTATCTACACATGGTCGACGGCGGCGAGATCCAGGACGGCCAGGTCGAGGTCGTCGGCCCCGACGTCGATTCGATCGAGGTCGGCGGGGCCATGCCGCTGGCCATCGAGGTGCTGGTGTCGGGCCGGAAGATGGTCTCCGATTTCGAGGGCATCTTCGAGCGCCAGGTCCACCGCTGGCTGAGCAACGCGATGGGATTCATGCACACCGGCCAGCGCGACCAGCTCTGGTGCCGCATCAACAAGAAGGCCTTCGACGCCGGCTTCCGGCTGAAACACCTCGGCACCATCCTGCACGCCAAGCTGCACGACGAATACGGCGGGATCGTCGACAAGGTGGCGGTGCGGCTGAGCACCATGGAGGACGCGGTCAAGAAAAAGAAGGTAGAGGCCCGGGCGGCGTTCGTGATCCGCGACGACCGCATCGCCGGCATGACCGACGAATCGGTCGACACCTTCTACAGTTGCACGATCTGCCAGAGCTACGCCCCGGACCACGTCTGCGTGATCACCCCGCAGCGGCTGGGACTCTGTGGGGCGTACAACTGGCTGGACGGCCGGGCCAACTACGAGATCAATCCCACCGGCCCCAACCAACCCATCGCCAAAGGTCGCACCATCGATCACGTCAAGGGGGAATGGGAAGGGATCAACAAATTCGTCTACCAGTACTCCGGCCACAAGGTGGATCGGTTCTGTGCCTACGGCCTGCTGGAGGCCCCCATGACCAGTTGCGGCTGCTTCGAGTGCATCGTGGCCATTTTGCCCATGGCCAACGGGGTGATGATCGTCAACCGCGAATTCAACGGCATGACGCCCTCGGGCATGACGTTCGGCGATCTGGCCTCGGTCACCGGCGGCGGGGCGCAGACGCCCGGGTTCGTGGGCGTGGGGCGGCTGTACATTTCCAGCCCCAAGTTCCTTGCCGCCGACGGGGGGCTGAAACGGCTGACCTGGATGCCCAAGGCGTTGAAGGAGGACATCCGCGAGCGATTGCAGCCGGAGGCGGACCGCCTGGGCGTGCCGGATATGATCGACAAGATCGCTACTGAAGAAGACGGCACGAGCGAGGAAGAGGTGATTGCCCACTTGGAAAAGGTCGAGCATCCGGCGCTGACGCTGGATCCGATGATGTAAACTTCGTTGCTGTACTACCATCAGTTCGGGGCTAGGTTATTAGGAGGTTAGGCTGTTAGGGTTGCGAGGACGAACCTAATCCCTGACCCGGAGGAGTTGGAACCATACAGGGTCGCGCAGTAGCCGCTTGCGGCTTCGCACGGCATTGCGAAGCCGCAAGCGGCTGTCCCACAAGCTCGGCGCCGAACCGGGGGCGACGGCGAGCACACTGAACGTTTTGGGTCGATGACCCGAGAGGAGAAGCAATGGCTCTTACCGGCCTGGAAATCTACAAACAACTGCCGAAGACCAATTGCCGCGATTGCGGCTTTCCCACCTGCCTGGCGTTCGCCATGAAGATGGCCACCAAGCAGGTCTCGTTGGATAAGTGTCCCCACGTCACCGAGGAGGCCAAGGCGGCCTTGGAATCGGCCTCGCGACCGCCGATCCAACTGGTGGTCATCGGGACCGACGAAAGAGAAATCAAGATCGGAAACGAGACGCAACTCTATCGCCACGAGGAGCGGTTCCACCGTCCGGCGGCGATTGCGGTGCGGGTCTCCGACACCCTGGACGACGAGGCGCTGGCCCAGCGGGCCGAGACCATCGGCGGCCTGACGTTCGAGCGGGTGGGAATGCAGCTCGGCGTGAATCTCGTGGCCGTGGACAACGAATCGGGCGACGCGGGACAGTTCGCCAAGGCCGCCAAGATGGCCGCCGAGAAGTCCGGCCTGCCGTGCGTCTTGATCTCCGCCAAGGCGGACCATCTCAAGCAAGCCGTCGAGGCCATCTCCAACGGGCGGCCCCTGCTGTATATCTCCGATCCGGCCCAGGCCGAGGCCGCCGCCGGCGTGGCCAAAGACAACGGGTGTCCGCTGGCGGTGCGGGCCGACGGCCTCGAGGCCCTGGCCGAGTTGACGGCCAAGGTTACTTCCGCCGGCGTGGAAGAGATCGTGCTGGACCCCGGCGCTCGAGGTCTGAAAGGAACGCTCGAGGCGCTGACCCAAGTCCGGCGGCTTTCGCTGAAGAACTTCCGCCCGTTGGGATATCCTACGATCGCCTTTACCACGGCTTCGGACCCGACCATGCAGGCGGTCGAGACCAGCACCTACCTGACGAAGTACGCCGGCGTGGTCGTGACCGATGCGACCGAGGCCTGGCAGACGCTTCCCACGCTGACCACCCGCCAGGACATCTACACCGATCCGCAGAAGCCGGTGGCCGTCGAGCCCAAGCTCTACGAGGTGGGCGAGGTCAACGCCGAGTCGCCGGTGCTGGTGACCACCAATTTCTCGCTGAGCTACTACTCCGTCGAGAGCGAGGTGGAGGCGGCCCGCGTGCCGGCCTACATCCTCTCGGTCGATACCGAGGGGACCTCGGTGCTGACGGCCTGGGCTTCGGACAAGTTCAACTCGGAGACGATTACCCAATTGCTGAAGAAATCGGGCATCGAGGAGAAGGTCTCCCACCGCAACCTGGTGCTTCCCGGTTTCGTGGCCGTGCTTTCGGCAGGCGTCGAGGACGAATCCGGCTGGACGGTCCTGATCGGCCCCAAGGAAGCCTCCGGCATCCCCAGCTACTTCAAGAAACAGTTGCAACGGTAGGGTGGGCACCGCCCACCGTGCCAACAAACAAAAGCCAACGAACAAAAGTGTGTTCGACAAGAATAGTAGCCGTCTCGCTCCGCGAGACGAGGCTTCATCTCGCGGAGCGAGATGGCTACTATGGCCGATGAGTCTATGAGAATCGGTGGGCAGTGCCCACCCTACCTGTGACCCGGTGCTACACGTGGCAAGCTTTCGCATACGCTTCCTTCCCGACGAGAACGAGACGACGGCCGAAGAGGGCAAAACCCTTTTGGAGGCCGCCCGCGAGGCGAACGTCTACGTGGGGGCGATCTGCGCCGGCGAGGGGATCTGCGGCAAGTGTCGGGTGATCGTTCAGGAAGGCGACGTCGAGGGCGAGTCGGCCGAGTTCCTCACCCGCGACGAAATTCGCCGCGGCTACGTGCTGGCCTGCCAGGTGGTGCCCCAAAGCGATCTGGTCGTGGAGGTCCCGCCCGAGTCGCGATTGGGCGGCTACAAAGGCATCGGCAAGGACAGCGAGCGGTTCCGCGATTTCGCCCATCGCGGCGCCGACCGCCCGCCGGCCGAACTCAACCCGGTGACCGAGAAGTTCTATCTCGAACTCGACGAGCCCACCGTGGACGACCCCACCGGCGACCAGGAACGTCTGCTGGAGGCGATCTCGAAGAAGCTTCCCGGCCCGCTGCAAATGGGCCTGAAGATCACCCAGGAGTTGCCGCGAGTGCTCCGCGAGTGCAAGCAGAACCGCTCCTCGTGGAACTGGCAGTGGGGCGGCCGGGTCACGGCGACCGTGGGTCTGCGCGACGACGTCAGCGAGGTCCTGTTCGTCGAGCGGGGCGACACCTCCGACCGGAATTTCGGGCTGGCGCTGGACGTGGGGACCACCACCGTGGTGGGCCACCTGGTCGACCTGACCACGGGCACCACCCGCGAGGCGGCCGCCAAATACAACTCGCAGATCAAGTTCGGCGCCGACGTGATCAACCGCATCAACTATACGCGGCAGCCCTCCGGGGCCCAGGCCTTACACAAGGCGATCATCCAAGACGTGGACGTGCTGATCGACGAGCTGGTGCAACGGGCCCAGGTCGGACGCGGCGATATCCACTGCGTGGTGGCCGCCGGCAACACCACCATGTTGCACTTCCTGCTGGGGCTGGAGGCCGACCTGATCCGCCTTTCCCCGTTCGTCCCCGCGGCCACTACGCCGCCGCCGTTTCGCGCGGCCGAGGCCGGACTCCGCATCCATCCCCGCGGACTCCTCTACGCCATGCCCATGGTGGGAAGCTACGTCGGCGGCGACATCACCGCGGGCATCCTGACTTCCGGCATCTACCGCTCCCAGCGGCTCTCGCTGCTGTTGGACATCGGCACCAACGGCGAAGTGGTGTTGGGCAACAAGGATTTCCTGGTGGCCTGCTCGGCGTCGGCGGGACCCGCATTCGAAGGCGGATCGGTAAGCTGCGGGATGCGGGCCACGGCCGGGGCCATCGACAGCGTGCGGATTTTTCGCCAAACGCTTTCGGTCTCGGCGACCACCATCGACGAGAGCCCGCCCGTGGGACTCTGCGGCACCGGACTGATCGACGCCCTCTCGGAAATGTTTCTCGCCGGGCTGGTCGACCGCAACGGGCGGTTCCAGGTCGACCGCGCCCCGGGCCGTTTCCGAGATTCGTCGGAGGACGGCCGGCCCGACTTCCTGTTGGTCCTGGCCAAGGAGTCCGGCAGCGACCGGGACGTGTTCATCAGCCAGTCCGACGTGGAAAACCTGATCCGCACCAAGGGCGCCATCTACGCCGCGGTCGACTCGCTGGTCCACTCCGTGGGCGTGTCGTACGACGACATCGGGCGGGTGTATATCGCCGGCGGATTCGGCAGCCAGTTGGACATCTCCAGTTGCATCACCATCGGCCTGCTGCCCGACGTGCCGCCGGAGCGGGTCCGCTTCATCGGCAACGCGTCGGTGGCCGGCACCAAGCGGGTGATGCTCAGCCGCCGGATGTTCGAGGAGGCGCAAGCGATCCGCGACCGGGTGACCTACCAGGAGTTGATGGTGGATCCGGCCTACATGGAAAAGTTTACTTCGGCCTGTTTCCTCCCCCACACCGATCTCGCCCGGTTCCCCTCGGTGGCCGCCAGGCTGGACGGCGGCGGAAGCAGTGGCAAGTCGCGATGATTAGATATGCTCAAAAGGAGTCAGGAGTCAGGAGTCAGGAGTCAGGAGTCAGGAGTCAGGAGTCAGGAGTCAGGAGTCAGGAGTCAGGAGTCAGGAGTCAGTGTTTTCAATTTCGCGTGAAACGCCCGCGGACTGCGTTCCGCGGGGAGTCAGCGGCCAGGAGCCCCTCCGAATACGGCTGGAAATGAAAGTGCTGAACCCTGAATCCTGACCCCCCGCGGAACGCAGTCCGCGGGCGTTATTGCATGACTCGTTAACCAAAAGGATACCCGTTTTGAAACTATCGATTGCAGTCGCCGGCAAAGGCGGCACGGGAAAGACGACTTTCTCGGCGCTTCTGGTGCGGACGCTGAAGGAAACGGGCGTACGTCCGATCCTGGCGGTCGACGCCGATCCGAATTCCACCCTGGCCGACGCCCTGGGCGTCGAGGAAGGCAAACCGCTGGCCGCGATCCGCGAGAAAGGCTCCAGCAGCGAAGGGTCCCCGGCCAGCGGAGTCGGCCGCGCCCGGGCCATCGAGGACGAAATCCAGCGAGCGATCACCGAAGCCGAGGGCTTTGACCTGGTGGCCATGGGCCAGCCCGAGGGACCACGCTGCTATTGTTACGTGAACAACTTGTTGCGAAAATCGCTCGACGACCTGTCGAAGAACTACCAGGCGCTGGTGCTGGACAACGAGGCCGGCATGGAGCATCTCTCGCGGCGGACGACCAACGACGTGGACGTTCTGGTGGCGGTGATGAACCCCACCTTGCCGTCGCTGCGTGCGGCCCGGCGGGTGCTGACGCTTTCCCGCCAGTTGCCGGTCAACATCGGCCATCGCGCCTTGCTGGTCAATCGCGTGGGTCCGGCGGGGCTGCCGGCGGAGATCGAAGACGCCCTGGCGGAAATCGACGCCTGGCGGCTGCCCGACCTGCCGCAAGACGACGCCCTGGAGCGCGCCGGGGCGATCGGAGAAGATGTTTTCACGCTGCCGGCGAGCAGCCCCGCACTGGTTGCCGTTGGCAGCATCGTGGAAACGGTAGGCGCCAGGTTGTCGGCGGCGCCCTCCCACCCAGAGTAGGATGGAGTGATTCCGGGAAGAAAACCGTTTAGGTTTCGACAATCAACCGTTTAGCTGCCGCCGGCACGGCGGCTTCGTTGGCCTAGCGTGTTATGCGTCAAGCCGCCGTGCCGGCGGCAGCTAAACGGGGGAAGTTGTTACAACTCATATCGAACCAAAGAAAGGAGACCTCGCATGGCGATTCCTGATGCCAAGGAAAAGTGGTCGGGGAAGATCAATACGGTGACCATCGGGGCCACCAAGACCGAGGGCGGAACCCGCGCCAGCTCGGTGACCATCGGCGGTCAGACGGGCATTCCGTTTTTGCAGTTCGACGGCGAACTGCCGCATCCGCCGGTAATCGCGCTGGACGTGCTGGACATCGAGCCGGTCGGCTGGTCCGATCCGCTGAAGGAGATCTACGGCGACGTCTGGTCGGATCCGGCGGCCTGGGCGCGGCGGGCGAAGCAGTTGGGGGCCGACCTGATCAACCTCCGTCTCGAAGGGACCCATCCCGACGAGCAGGACCGCTCGCCGCAGCAGGCCGCCGATACGGTCAAGGCCGTGCTCGAAGCGGTCGACCTGCCCTTGATCATCTGGGGCTGCGACGTGGCGGCCAAGGACCAAAACGTAATGCCCAAGGTCGCCGAAGCCGCCCAGGGAGAGAACTGCCTGTTGGGCGCCGCCACCGAAGACGAATATCGCACGATCACCGCGGCCGCCCAGGCCTACGGCCACAAGCTGCTCGCGCTGGCGCCGTGCGACATCAACAAGCAGAAGCAGGTGAACATCCTCATCAGCGATATGGGATTCCCCCTGGAAGACATCGTGATCTATCCGACCACCGCGGCGCTGGGCTACGGCATGGAGTACATCTACTCGATCCTCGAACGGGGAAGACTCGCCGCGCTCTCCGGCGACAAGCTGATGGCCCAGCCGGTATTCCTCGACGTCGGCTACGAGGTCTGGCGCAGCAAGGAAGCCCGCACCGACGAGGAGCTCGACCAAATGTGGGGCCCCGTCGTCGATCGCGGCTCGGTGTGGGAGGCAGTCACCGCCACCGACCTGTTGCAGGGCGGGGCCGACTTGTTGGCCATGCGCCATCCCAGGGCGATCGAGGCGGTCCGCAATACGATCAAGCAGCTCGTCGGCGCGTAGGCGGCACGGCCGTCCGTCCGACGCTAACCAACCGTTTGCACGGCCCAGTTTTCACGGGATTGGGCGGCCCACGATCGGCCGCCGTCGTGCAGATCTTACACCGGGAAGGGATTACGCAGATGATTATTTTCAGTGAACGCATCAACGGAATGTATCGCGACGTTCGCGGGGCGATCAAGCAACAGAACAAGGACGTCGTCCAAGACCTCCTCAAGGAGCAACTCGCCGGCGGGGCCGACGTCATCGACATCAACATCGGCCCCGTCAAAGGCGACCCGGTGGAGCATTTCGTCTGGCTCGCCCAGACGATCCACGAAGTCACCGACAAGCCGCTCTCGCTGGACAGCGCCAAGGCCAAGGTGCTGGTCGAGGCCGTGCCCAAAGTCAAAGCGGCCGTGCCCGACGCCAAGCTGGTGATCAATTCCTGCACGGCGGCCCCCGATTACATGGACAAGCTGATCCCGCTGGCCGCCGAGCACGATTGCAGCATTATCGGGTTGACCATGGACCAGGACGGCGTGCCGGGCAACGTCGAGAAGCGGATCGAGTGCGGGGCCACTTTCCTGATCGGCGCCCTGGAGGCCGGGATCCCCATCGAGGACATCTTTCTCGACCCCATCACCTTACCGGTCAACGCCGCCTTCAAGCAGCAAGAGTTCGTCGTCGAGGCCATCCGCCAGTTGGCCGTGGTCAACGACCCCAGCCCCCACTTCATCATCGGGCTGTCCAACGTCAGCACCAAGTGCCTGTTGAACCATCTGCTCAACCGCAGCTTCCTGGTGATGTGTCTGGCGTCGGGCCTGGACGCGGCGATCCTCGATGCCGCCGACAAGGATCTCGTCGAGGCCGCGGTCGCCGCCGAGGTCCTGATGGGGAAACACCTCTACAGCGACGATTTCATCAAGGCCTGGAAGCTGCAAAAGGGCCTGTAGCCGACTCGTGTGGGAGGCGGAAATCACCGCAGGTCAGGGCTTGCCCTGACGCATACTCCGTCGTGTGCCATCACTCCCTTGCGTCAGGGCAAGCCCTGACCTACGGCATTCCCGGACGCTCTCACTTAACTCCAGTTGCCGTCCAACTCGAGCAGGTAGTCGACGGCGGCGACTTCGGCATGGTTGGCGCCGCCACCGGTGGCGATCGCGCGGACGTACTCGAAACCATCCAGCCAGGTGACGGTCAACTCGTTGCGCAGTTGCGCGCCGCTGCCGGAGGCCTGGAAGTAGTCGTCGACGGTCGAGTCGTAGAGGTAGGCCTTGTCGTTGCCGCCGGAGTCGTTGCCGCCGGAGTCGTTGCCGCCGGATTGGCCGTCGGCGTGGATTTCTTCGAAGAACTTGGCCCGATTGTAGTAGCCGGCGCCGAACAGCGCACCGTGGGTCGAGGTGACGACCAGGATGTCGTTTCCGGCGGAGCCGGACAGCCGGGCCACGTCGTTGCCGCCCGCCGTGGCATAGGCGTGCAGCCCGTCGAAGGACCGGGCTTCCGTGAGGAACCCGTCGCCGTAGAGCGTGCCGCCGGCGGGGCCCGCCACGAACGTGTCGTTGCCGGGTGAGTCGAACAGCTTGGCCACGTCCAGCCCGCCGGCCGTCGCGTAGGCATGGAGCTGTTCGAAGAACCGTGCCCGATTGCTGAACCCCACGCCGGACAGCCGGCCGGCAACCAGGTTGGCCACGAAGTCGTCGTTTCCGGCGGAATCGTACAGCCGGGCCACGTCGGTTCCGCCGCCGGTGGCGAAGCCCTCGATCTGATCGAATCCCTGGACCCGATGATCGAACCCGGTGCCGAACATTCTCCCGGCAAGGGGGCTGGCGATGAACGTGTCATCTCCGGCGGAGTCGTAGAACGAGGCGCGATCCGAACCGCCCTGGCCGTGTACCAGCGCGGCTTCGACGCGGATCGTCCGAACCTGGTACCCGGGACCGTCGAGTTCGGCCGAACCGGCCCGCAGCACGACCACGTCGTCGCCGTCGGTGCCGTGGATTTCGGCCCGATCGGATCCCCCCAAACCGTCGAAGGTGACGGAGCGTACCGCGGCGGAATCGAACTGGTAGAGCACCCCGTTGACCGTGATCCGATGGGTTGCCGCCGTGCTGAAGAGAAAGCTGTCGTCGCCGGCGGTTCCCAACACGTGGACCGCCTCGCCGTTTCGCGCCAGCAGGTTCGTGACCCGAAAGTCGACCCGGTCGCTGGCGCCGCTACGGGCGTAGGCGTGCAGGTAGAAGGTCTCTCCGGCCCGGGCCGACACGTCGATCCGCTCGTAGCTGCCGGCCCCGTAACTGCCGGCAACGAGCACGTGTCCGGCATCGAAGAGCTTCAGATCCACGTTGGCGTCGCCAGGGGCGAAAAACGCTTCGGTCGTCAGCACGCCGTCGGCCGCCGCGGTGACGGCGAACCACTGGCCCGCGGCGTCGATCCGGTTGCCGTCGCGGCGCTGCTGCCGTACGGTTCCCCAGTCGAGATAGCTGGTATCGGGTTCGAGATTGAACTCCAGCGTGTAGTGTCCCAGCCCGTCCCCGGTGGCCAGGCCAAGGTTGTAAGTCTGCCCGGCGATCACGTTGAACGAGAGCACGTCGCCGCCGGCCGGGCTGCGGGTGGCGCCGCTGAGTTGCCATTGGGGGACCAGGTCGCCGTCGGCCCGGGCCTGCACGGTCACCGATCCGGTGGCTGCGGCGGTGAAGCGGAACCAGTCGTCGTCGTCGAGGCTTCCGACCGTGCCGGAGATCGACGCCGTATCGACGATCGTACCCAGTGGATATGCCGTGGCCTGAGTGGATCCGAAGTCGTCGGCGGGCATCACGGTGTCGATGGCCCGGCCGAGGTTCAGCCGGTGATAGCTTTGCGCGGTGATCGGGTCGTAGACGGTATCGGCCGTGCTGACCATCAAGTTGTAGATCGTATCCTGCGACACGTTGGGCACGCCGGCAAACTCGTACGCCTGGCGGATCAGCACGGCGGCCCCGGCCACGTACGGGGAGGCCATGCTGGAGCCCGAGTAGCGGGCGAAATCGTCGGTGCGGCCGTCGCCGTCTCCGACGTAGTCGGGCACGGTGCTCTGCACGCTTCTCCCCGGGGCGGCGATCACCCGCCGGTCACGCTGCGTAAAGTAGCTCAACGTTCCGTCATCGTCGACCGAGGCGACCGGCACGACGTACGGGCTGGCGGCCGGATAGCTCAGCCCGGTGGTTTCGTAGCGGGTAAAGCTGTTGCCGGCGGCCACGGCGGTGAAGATTCCGTCGGCCTCGAGCTGGGCCAGTTCGTCTTCGAAGGTCGCCCAGTCCGGCAAGGCGGAAGAGTTCCAATTGGTCCCCAGCGAAAGGTTCACCGTGGTGATCGGGTTCTCGAAGGCGTTGCGATACGTGTGGACCCATTGCAGGGCCTCCTCGACCCAGGCAAACTCCGAGTTGCCGTAGTCGTCGAACACCCGCAGCGCGACCAGGTCGACCCCCGGGGCGACGCCCGGGTTGGTGCTGTCACTGCTGCCAATGATGCCGGCCACGTGGGTGCCGTGGGAGCCGAAAGGGCCGTCGTCGTAGGGGTCGGCGTCGCGCTCGGCGGTGAAGTCGAAACCGCCGACCACACGCACGCCGCTGCCGAAACCCCCGCCCAACGCCACGTGATCGTAGGCAATGCCGGTATCGATCACCACCACCGTCTGGCCCATGCCGGTGAAGCCGTATTCGGCCCGGGCGACGTCGAGCCCGGTCAGATCGTGCGCATCGGCCAGGGTCGTGTGGACTCCTTCGTTGAGCAGATCCTCGACGAAATAATCCAGGTGGGCGGCCGGGGCCGGATCAACTGTGGCCGGATTAGCAGAGAGGCAGATTCGCGGTTCGACCGATTCGAACCGTGGTACGCGATCCAAGCGGTGGCGCCTGCGTGAAGGGCGCATGACATACGTCTCCTTGGTCTATTTCGCGAGGGAGCGGCGCCGCAACGGAGACGTTGCGGTGTTAAACAGGCTCCTCGCCCCCGTCGCTCAAACAGGCAAGTATAGGCCACCGTCGCAGGCCAAGGTGTACCAGATGACCACAGGTTTGGTCAAGGCGGGGCGGCCACCTTTTTGAAAAAGAAAAACCGATCCAACCAGAAGGGAGCGTTTCGATGAGACATCGTGCGGCGTGCAGTGGCGTAGAGAATTGTCAACGACGTGGTTTTTTTGCATCCTACGCAGCCAGCGCCGGAAAGGATCGGTCTCGATGGGACCACCCAGCAACCGAGAACTGGGGGTTTGGCAGGTGATGGCAAAGAGTGGGGGACTGCGCGATTCAGAGATTTGGCGTTGCTCTCGTCACGAAAAGTGAACTGTGCGGACACGCCAACACTTCATGGCGGTACAGTGATCGACGGCCTCGGAGGGCCATCGTACCAGTGATTTCTGCAACGCCGGCGTTTACAGCGCCCGCCATGCCTCCGGCCGAAGCGCCGATTGTCCTTGCGCCAGCGCTTGATCCAGCGTGGCCAGCAGCCGGGCCTTGTCGCGCGAGAGCGTTCCGGCCAGCGGGAGGTAGTTGGAGGCATGGTTGGTTCGGAAGATGCAGCGAGAAAGACCCTCCAGGTGAGTTACCACCTGGCGCAACTCGGCCAGCAGGCCCTCGGGCTCCGGCAGCCGAAACGTGCCCGACTGCCACTGCCGGTGTAGCTCCGTGCCGGGCACGAACATCACGGTGAGCATCGAGAGATAGTGCGGGTCCATCGCGCTGACGACCCGGCCGGTCTGTTCGGCGTGCTGGCCGGAGAGTTCGGCGCCACCGATGCCCAACAGCGCGATCACCGAGACCCGCATTCCGGCGCGTTTCGCTTTCTGCACGGCCTGAACCATATCGGCCGCCGTGGCTGCTTTGTCGATGCGGCGCAGCACCTCATCACTTCCGCTCTCCAGGCCCAGGTAGACGATCTGAAGCTTCTTGCGGCAGAGCAAGGCCAGATCGGCGTCGCTTTTGGCCAGGATGTCGCGGGCGTTTGCATAGATTCCCACGCGCCTCAGAGCGGGCAGTGCGGAGTCCAGCGCCTCGAGGATGCCGACCAGCCGCCGAGTGTCCAGTACCAGCGCGTTGCCGTCGGCCAGAAAGACGCGACGCGCCAGCGGAAGTCGCTGACCGGCCAGGGCGACGTCTTCGAGCACCTCGTCGACGGGCCGGGCCCCAAACGGCTTATCCAAGTAGGTGCCGCAGAACGTGCAGCGGTTGTGGGAACAGCCGAACGTAACCTGCAAGATATAGCTGTCGGCCTCACTGGGAGGCCGGACCACCGTGCCATGGTATCGCATACACGTATCATACCCCACCTTCCACAGGAAAACGCAATTGCCACTTGGTTCCCACCCACCTGGTTCCCAAGCTCCAGCTTGGGAACTCGCATAGCTTGCTTGGTTCCCAAGCTGGAGCTTGGGAACCAGAAAAAAAGCCTGGGATAACGGCCGCGATCGCTACCGCTTCTTCATCGTCACCCCGACTCCAGCGCCTTGCATCAGCAGGAAGGAAGTCTCCAGTTTGGGATTCTTGGTAATGGCTTCGATGTAACTCGGGTAGGGGCGAGGAGACCGCATGTTATGGGCCAGGATCAGGCCGCCGGGACGAATCAAAGGCAGCAGCTTGTTGAGGTAATCGATATAGCCCTCCTTGTCGGCGTCGAGGAACAGGATATCGATCGGCTCCTTGTGCTGCTTGATCGTCTCATGGGCGTCGCCCACGATCACGGTAATCAGGTCGTCGACGCCGGCCCGTTTGAAATTCTCCTGCGCGATCTTGGCCCGTTCTGGATCGAGTTCGTGGGTGATCAACACTCCTCCGGTCGCTCGCAGCGCCAAGGCGAACCAGACGCCCGACTCGCCGGTCGAGGTGCCGATCTCGACGACCCGTTTCGCGCCGATGGCTTCGGTCAACAGCCGCAAGAGGCGTCCGTCGGCCGTGGAGACGTTGCGGAATCGGTCGCCCTGGCGCATCGCCTCCAAGCCAGCCAGGGCCTTCTTCTCGGCGTCGTTTTTGGCTTGCAGGGGGTTGTCGTACTCCGTGGCGATTTGGCCGCCGGACCCAGCGCGGCGGCCCGGTCCGCCCGGACGTTGGGCCGAAGCCGTGTCGGCGGCCAAGGCCGCTACGGTCAATGCCATCAAGATCAATCCAAGACGTTTCATTCGTTTACCCTCCAAATAGTGCTAGTGACTGTGGTTCCATCTCGGTGGGGTGGTTGGGGTCGAGCGCAGCGAGCCCCCAGTTCGTTGCATTCTGGGGGCTCGCTGCGCTCGACCCCAGCCACCCTTCGTTTACCTTCCAAATAGCGCTAGTGACTGTGGTTTCATTCGCCCCAGTGCAAGTGAGTTCACGGGCCGCTGTTGCGACGGGCTTTCTTGTCCTTCTTGCCGGGCTGGAAACCGCTCTTGGTTCGCCGGGCCCTGCCTTGGTGTTCAAACGCCTCCAATTCCGTCTGCTGTCCCTTGTCACCGACGGCCTCCATCCACCTCAGCAGTTGGCGTCGCAATTCCTCCTTGGCGGTCGCATACGCCGGGTCGTCGGCCAGGTTGTTCCACTCGTAAGGGTCCTCGGTGACGTCATAAAGCTCTACGCCCGGGCGGTGTTCGTAGCGGCGCAGCTTGTCCGCGGCGTCGGCGTCGTCGGCCGCCCGGTCGCGCCAACTCTGGAAGATCGAGGACTTCGTGCAGGCGTTTTGAAACTTCGTCTGGGGGGTGAAGTTCCAGATGTACTTGAACTGCCGCGAGCGGATCGAACGGATTCCGAAGTGCTCCGATGCGTTGATGATTCCGCGGGTGGTCATTTCGCCGAACACGTACTTCTTGTGCTCGCCGGTTCGGCCCCGCAGCACGGCGGCCAGGCTCTTGCCGTCCAGCACGGGATCCACCCGGCCGCCGGCCAACTCGACGTACGTCGGCAGCACGTCCACGTACTCGATCATGGCGTCGCTGACCGTGCCCGGCTCGATCTTGCCCGGCCAACGCGCGATGAAGGCCGATTGCAGGCCCGTGTCGTAGCAGGTCCATTTCCCGAAGGGGAAACTGGAGCCTTGCTCGCTGACCACGATCACCAACGTATTGTCGGCCAGGCCGTGCATTTGCAACAGCCCCAGACACTCGCCCACCTGCCCGTCGTAGTAGGTGATCTCGGCAAGGTAGTTGACCATGCTGCGGCGCGTCTCGGGCGTATCGACGAAGTACGGCGGCAGCTCCAACTCGGCGGCGTCGTAGCGGGAAGGATCGCCCTTGTTCCACGGCGAGTGGGGCTCGTTGGAACAAGCGAACAAGCAGAAAGGCGTGCCCGCCTGTTTGCACTCGGCCATGAACTTGTCGATCGCCGGAAAGTTCGGATTGTTTCCGACGGCCGGAAGGTTTTCGAACGGGAACACCTCGGGCGGGCTGATGTGACGCTTGCCGCTCAGCGCCACGCGGTACCCCAGCGGACGCAGATAGTGGACCACGCTCTTCGTGCCGGCCTTGGCGAACGTGTGGTTGGGATAGGCGCCGCTCTTGACCGGATACAGGCCGGTGTAGATGTTGTGTCGCGTGGGCGAACACATCGGCGCCGCTTGAAAGCATTGCGTAAAACGCATGCCTTCGGAGGCCAGCCGGTCGATGTTGGGCGTGTGGGCCTGGCCGCCGTAGCAGCCGAGGTCGCGGTAGGTGCAGTCGTCGGCGATCACGAAGACGAAATTGGGCTTCTCTGCGGCGTCGCCCGGGGCCGCGAGCACCGTGGCGGCCACCATGCACGCCACCGCCGACAGAGCAAACTCCGGCAATCTCATATTCTCAACTCCTCGTTTGCTACTTTTTCCTCTTCTTCACGTCCGGAGCCGTAGTGAACTGGACGGCTTGAGCCTTGGCCGTCTTCTGGGGTGCGAGGTCCTTGATCTCGATGTTGCGCCAGCGGACCTCGAACGGGCCACGATCGCCCACGCCGTGGACTTGCAGGCCGATGAACCCGCACTTCGACGAGGGTTCGTCGGTCAGGTCCTCGACGGCCACGCCGTTGATCCAGGTCTGAATCCGGGGGCCGACGGCCAAGACGCGGAACTTGTTGAACCGACCGTTCTTGTAGGCGTGCTTGGTGTTCTGGTTCGGGCTGAGCCAGCCGCGGCCGGTGGCCTCGCCGTAGATATAGCCCGACTCTCCCGGCGCCGTTTCGATCTCGACCTGCGGACCGTGTACCCGCTGGTTGTTGTAGTCCTTGCTGCTGCGCGAGCGGATCTGGACGCCCGAGTTCAGGCCCGGATCCACTTTGACCTCGAACAGCAACTCGAAATCGCAGTAGGCCTTGTCCGTGCAGAGGAACGAGTTGGGGCTCTTCGGCGCCGTGCGGCCGACGATCGCGCCGTCCTCGACCCGGTAGGTGGCGATGCCGTTGCGCTGCGTCCAGCCGTCGAGCGTCTTGCCGTCGAAGAGCGAGACGAAGCCGCCGTCTTCGCCCCACGCCGTGGTGGCCGAGAGGACCAACGCCAAAGCGAGAATCAGCCAGGTGCTTTTCATGAATCTGTCCTTTCCTGTGGATCTTACGGGGTGCCGAAACGTTATCCATTGTAACGTTCGATAGCGGGCCAATCCAGGACGCCATCAGAGAAGGCCGGCGCGTGGCCACTGCTTTTCTATTTCATCCTCGCTCCGAGCAATAAGTGGCTGTCGCGCTGGTTGGTCTCAAAAGATGATTCGACCGTACTCGGCATTAGCCCACATCAGATGGAATGCATTATGGTCGAACGTAGTACACGGGCCGCGGGGTACCGTATAACACATGATCGAGTAACACGGTGGTAAGTCGTGAATTTCAAATAGCTTACGTCCGAAAACGCCTCGCAACAGTTTCCATTTCGCCCCGAATTCTTGTCGCCCGCGAGGCGGCGCAAAAGAGGGCTCATCCGGCGGAAGCGAGTGTGGCACGTGATTTCAGAAAGTACGGGTTCCTCTTCTCTGTCGCCGGCTGGTTGAATCGTCGGAGAATATCGGTTTTGGCGGCCTTGTCTGAACAGAGGAGAGGAACCCGTACTTCTTTGCTTCCCTTAAACATACGCTTCCGCCGGATGAACCCAAAAACTCCCAAGATCATCCCCTCCGGGCTGATTCGACCCGATGAATCGGGTCACTACGAGCCGCCGGGGCCCGACTCACTGCTTCGGCGCAAAACAAAGCACGTTGCCGTCGGCCAGGGCGACTACGATCCGGCCGGCGGCATCCAACGCCAGGCCCCACGAGTCGGGCATCGACGGCAAGGTTTCCGTCCACAGCACGGAGCCGTCGTCGATCGACAAGGCGGCGAGCGCGTAACGGGCCTGCGACGGATCGAACGATTCCGTGCTGCGGCCGGCGACCACCACCGCGTTGTTGCCCAACGCCATGGCCATCGGGTGCACCAACGCGTCGGACTCCCAAACCGCTTTGGGCTTGTCGCCTCCACCGCCGGGTACGATCCGCGTAATCCGCTTGTCCATGGCGCGGATCACGATCTCGCCGGCGCCCACTTGGAGCAGGTGTCGGGCGAAGTAGCGGCCGGCCCAATACTGCTGCGGGCCGTAGAGCAGCCGCTCGAAGGCGACTACCTTGCCGTCCAACAAGAACAATTCGCGTCCGCGCGGGGCCTTGGCCCATTCGTCTTCCAAGGTGTTCAGGCAGCGGCCGTCGCGGACGTCGTACATAGCCGGTGAAACCACGTTGCCGCCGGCCATGTAAAGCGTGTCGTCGTGCAGCAGCAGATGCCCTTGCACGCTCACACCGGTCACTTGGTCTTCGCCCATCAGCCGGCCGGAGGTGTTGTTCTGCCAGCGGATGCGGCCCGACGTTGCGTCCAGGGCGTAGACGTGGGTGCCGTCGTAGCTGGTCACGCCCGCCGCCGCGTAGACCACGCCGTCGTCGACCAGCACGCCGCTTCCCACCGGCCAAGTGGAAGCCAGGTTCCCGTAGAGGTTGATTTTGCGTTGGGCCGGTGCGGCCCGAAAACGCCAGAGCGGCCTGCCGGTGGCCGCCTCGAAGGCATAGACCCAACCGTCGCCGCTGCCGAGAAACAGACGACCGCGATCGATGGCCGGCGGGTAAGTGATCGGTCCGGCAGTGTAGGCTTTCCAACGCACGCTGCCGCTTTGGGCATCGAACGCCCGAACCACCCCGTCGGCGCCGCTGGTGAAGACCAGTCCGCCGGCAGTCACCGGGGCGGCCGGATCGTTGGCGATGGTCGGTTGGTATTGCCAGGCGCGGGCAATCGCCGTGGGGATGTTTGTTCGGCAGGCCCCGCTGCGGAGGTTGTCGGCCCGATAGGCCGGCCAGTCGCCGGGTGCGACCTTCAGCGGTTTGACTTTCGCGCCGGCGTCAGCGAACGACTCCAGCCGCTGATGCTCGGTGGCCTCGGCGCCGAACTGGAAATCGCCGGCCGGTCCCATGCAGATGATGCCTACCAGCGAGAGGCTGCAATCGCACATCCAGGGTCCCCAGTAGAGCAGCCCCCCGCCGACGATCACCCCGTCGTGGCAGTCGGGCCGCATCAGGGCCATCCGCTGGGCCCGGTTGTCGGCCACTACCAGCCGGGTCGTGCCGCCGTGGCGGTGGCCCCGGGTAAAGATGCTGTCGACGGTGCCGGTCGCCCGGGTGCAGTTGCCCCGCTGGGTGGCCAATTCGGCCAGGACCCGGCCGCTGAGCGGATCGAACAGCTTGCTGGGACCGGTGCGTCCCATGGCGTAAAGCCCCTCGTCGCGCAGTACGAGCTGGAAGTTCCCGTGCGGATACTGCCAGAGCATCTTGCCGTTGTCGGCCGAGACGGCGACCAGCCGGTTTCGCTGCGGGCCGGCGAAGTAGAGGGCCTTGTCGCTGGACTTCAGATACGACGAGGTGGAGAAACCGATCGAGGCGGTTTGTGCCCGGTGGTGCGTGCCGACCGCCTCGAGCAGTTTCGGCTCGGAAGTCCGCCAAACCGGCTCCCCTTGCTTGGCATCGAGGCAGGCGAGGAAGTTCGGGTGCGAGTAGTAATAGATGCGGCCGCCGGTCATGGCCACCGCCCGGCCGTCGATTTCTTTCTCCTCGTGGTGTGTCCAGAGCACCTTTCGGGTTTTCGGATCCACGGCAAACAGGGTCCGCCCGAAGCCCCAGCGATAGTCGGGCGCATCGTATCCGGCGGTCATCGGCCGCCATGGCCAGCCGGCCGCGGTCCGCTGGCCGCGGAGCGTCGGGTCGCGCAACTCCTGCCCGCCGACCAGGGCATAGAGGATGCCGTCGGCCATGGCCATCCACTTCCACACCGGCCCGCTGGCGCCGTCGGGGGCGGTGATCTCGCCTTGGATTTCGCCGGTGGCCGCGTCAATCAGCTTGCAGGACTTGCTGTCGGCCAGGTAGAGGATCTCGGGCGTGGCGATCATCGTGTTGCGGTGGATATTGAAACCTTCCTCCAGCGACCGCTTCCAGAGCAGCGTGCCGTTGTATCCGCCCAGGGCCACCAGCGTGTTGACCCACGGCCAGTCGCGCTGCTTGTAGCCGACGTGTCCGAAGGCCTTGAAGACGCGGCCGGCCGAGGTGACCGTGACTTCCGGAAAGGGGACGTACCAGGGCGCACTGAGGAACTGCGTCAGGTACGGCGCCCGGGCGATCCGGTCGCGAGACTGCGGGTTGTTGTCGGGGCCCTGGTACGGATGGGTCCAGTCGTCGGCCTGCTGGGGATACGGCTTGGTCGTTTCTCGATCGTCAAGCAGCAGCTTTCCCAGCGGCCGCACGGCCCGCAACAGGTCGTCGTGGTCGCCGCCGGTCATCGGCAGCCTGGCGGCCACGACCACGGCGTCGGCCAGGTTGTCGGCCAGGTGGAGTCGGAAGCGGGGGCCCTTTTCGACGACGATTCGCGTGCCCAACAGACCGGCGGCGTCGACGGCTTTTCGCGTCCGGTCCAGGGCGTCGTCGGTGGGAAGCTGCACGTAAACGGTCAGCTCACTTTGGCGCGCCATGGCCACGGCCAACTCGGCCGGCTGCGGGGCCACCAAGGCACAAATCCCGCGGTCGGCGCCGATTCGCGCCAGGATCTGCTGCGCCTCTGTTTGGGCGTCGGCACGGGCCGCCGACAAGGGGCCGGCGTGCACGGCCGCAAAAACCACCGCGGCCAAGGCCCAGGTCATCACGAGTGGACTCAATCGGACTGGATTCGACATCGTGTGTCTCCCTTTAAGAATGGCTTTACGCTCGCCAGACGACAATTGGTGGGCAGTGCCCACCCTATCCGGAAGGTTTGTCTCAGCCCCGAAGGGGCTGTTCCCGAACAAGCCCGACTTCTGTTACTTCTCATTGTCAACACGAATCATGCAGAAAACCGTTTGGTGCTAGAGCGCCGGCAAGTGTAACAAACGGCCGCTGCGGCAGCAAGCATCGCCCGAACAGGGTGGGCGGGTTCACCCATAGCAGATGAACCAGTCCAGCGTGATGCCCAGCAGGAAATGCTGCAAGAGCCCGGAGAGCAGCGACCGGGTGCGCAACGCCAGCAGTCCCCAGAGGATGCCACCCAGGATCGACGCGAACGTTTCCGTGTCGGGCTTGCCGATGTGCAACAGGCTGGAGGCCATCACCTGGATCAGCAGGGCGTTGGTCTCGCCCAACTTCTCGCGCAGCCCGAACTGGAGGAACCCCCGGAAGTGAAATTCCCAACCCAGATAGAACAGCAGGTAGGTGCAGGCGTGCAGGCCGAACACCGCCGGCCGGCCGAGATCGGCGCTGCGGTTGATTGGGTACTCGCCCTGAATCGCCGGGTCGCCGGAGCTGAGATACGCCACCAATACAAACACCGGGGCCAACACCAAGAACGACCGCACCGTCCGCGCCCGGTCGCCTAACTGGACGCCGTAGTCCGCCAGCCGCTGCCGAAACACCAGCTTCACCAACAGCGCCGGCACCAGGCCCAGCAACACAAAGCACATCGTAAAGTGGTACACGGCGGCGGTGGCCGGCGGATCGCTGAAGAGGTCCAGCCGCGGCCAACGCTCCAACAACCGGTGGAAAAACTCCAGCGAGCCGTAGTACTTCCACGCCAGCATCAGCAGCGGGGAAACCAACAGAATGACCGTGGGGCGAAATTGATCGCCGCGCAGCGCGCCGACGATCGGGCGGAACAGTTCGCCAAAACGGGTCATGTTTCCTCCCGGAGTCGCTCAATCCAGCGGTAGGTGATGCCGATGCCTTCGTCCAGGGGCGTGGGCCGAAAGCCCAGTTCGGCGGTGGCCTTGTCGCTGCTGTAGGCCCAGTCCAGCAGAAACGTGCGTACCCAGCCGGGCGTGATCTGGGGATAGACCCCGAACCATTCGGCCCGTTTCTGCTGAAGGTAGGCGAACAACAGCGGCGTGGCCTTCAACAGCGGGAGCTGGAAATGCCGCCGGCCGCTTACCCGGTCGATGGTGCGGAAAAACTCCTTCAGCGAGACGTTCTCCCCGCCCAGGATGTACCGTTGCCCGAGGCGACCCTTTTCCATGGCCAGGATGTGGCCCGCCACCACGTCGTCGACCAGCACGTAGTTGCCCACGTTCACGCCCCGATTGAGCAACACCGGCACCTTGCCACGGTCGTAATCGTCGATCAGTGTCGACAGGGCGTTGCCTTCGGTCAGGTGTCCCGGGCCGTAGACCCGGGTGGGATTGACGATCACCACGGGCAAGCCCTCGTCGGCCCGCCGCATCGCTTCCCGTTCGGCGACCGATTTGGTCTTCTCGTATTCGGTCAGGTAGCGGTCGGTGGTTCGGGGCATGTCTTCGTTGCCGACCACCCCGGGCGGAGTCGGCCCGAAGGTCATGAACGTCGAGGTCCACACCACCCGGCGGACACCATGTTCTTCCGCCGCGTCGAACACGTTCCGCACTCCTTGCACGTTGACGTCGAAGTAAGTTTTGGGGTCCCGGGCCCAATTCTTGGCGTAGGCGGCCAGGTGGAACACGTGCGAACAGCCTTCCATGCCGCGCCGCAGCGAGTCGCGGTCGGTAATATCGCCGCGGACCAACTCGACCAGCTCGTGTGCCAGCGGTCCGCCATCCGGCCCCTCGAAGCCGGGCGGCGGTTCGGGATCCGGCCGCCGGCTCAGCGCGCGAACCGCATGGCCCCGATCACTCAGCGCTTGCACCAGGCGGCTGCCGATAAAACCGGTGGCCCCGGTGACGAAGATCTTCTCGACTGCTTCCATGATTTGTTGAGAAAGTACGAAGCACGAATGACGAAAAACGGGTTCATCCGGCGGAAGCGAACGTAACGCGTGATTTCGGGGAGTACGGGTTCCTCTCCTCTGTTCAGACAAGTCTACGGATACCGTCATTCTCCGACGATCCAACGGGCCGGAATCAGAGAAGAGGAACCCGTACTTCTTTCGACCGCCTTTCACGTACGGAAATTCCGGATGAACCGAAAAACGTTCCCTACGTCGCTCAGTTCGTCATTCGTCATTCGGGCTTCGTCATTCCCCGCTTCGTCCTTTCCTGCCCCGTTACGCCGATACCGCCTTCTGGTAGCACTTCGCGAGGTAATCGCGCGAGGTGGCAAAGGCTTTGGCCATTTCGTCGGGTTCCGGCTCGTGGTGCATGAACGGGTTGACGTACCACTGGTAGCCGGCCTTGGCCAGGGCGGCGATCCAGGGGGTGAAGTCGGTGGGGCCGATCCACGGCATTTGGCCGGTGCCCGGCGCCCGCTGCCAGGCGTAAAAGAAAAACAACTGCTTGCCCGAGACGGCGATGGCCTGCTCGACCGAGATATTGTTCCCCTGGAGGTGGTACGGGGCCATGGCGAGCCCCAGCCGGGGGTGCCGGTTGACGTCGACGAAGGCCTTGAAGGAATCGAGCGAGCTCAAGAGCGACCCGCCGTGGTTCTCGATCGCCAGGTAGGAATCGTACTTCTCGGCCAGTTCCAGGTCGGGCTTGAGGCCTTCGATGAAGTCCTTCATGCGGGCGGCAAGCTCGTTGGGCGGACAAGACCCGCTGCTGCCGCGGACGGCCACGCCCCCGCCGGCCTTGCCCAGCAGCTCCGCGTATCTGCGATACCCGCCCGCGTAAACGGAGAACGCGTACAGTTTCAGCCTATTCTTGGCCAGCACTTCCTGCAGTCCACCAGGCCCGAGCCGATTGAGCACGTCGTCCAGATGGGGACATCCGGCATGGGCCGACCAGATGTCGACGGCCTCGAAACCGAGTTCGGCGATCCGCCTCAACGCCTCTTCCACCGGCAGCTTGGTAAACGCGATGGTGGAGGCCGAAAGCCGCATTTTCCAGGGAGCTTCGACGGCCGCCGCGCTGGAGGCGAGAATCCCCGGCGCGACGGCCCCTGCGGCTGAGCAAGCTGCCGCACGGATGAATTGACGACGGTCCCAAGATTGAGGTGGTTTGGTTCGCATGGTGTTCGGTCCTCCAAAGTGAGCGCAATCGGCAGTTTGAGGCAGCCCCCAGCGTACCAATCCAACGTCGAGGAATCAAGCGCCGCCCCCCCTTCGTCTTGGGGGAATGGCGGTCTGTGATGATCCCCGTCGAGAAGCTATACTGGAGAATCATCGGCCGTTCTCTGCCCCGCGGAACTGAAACAGCACCATGCCCCGAATCACCGTTGAAGACGTCGCCGAGGCCGGCGTGGTCGGCGCCGGCGGCGCCGGTTTCCCCACCCATGTCAAACTGACCGGCCGGGCCGATACGCTGCTGATCAACGCCGCCGAGTGCGAGCCGCTGCTGCACAAGGACAAGGAAGTGCTGCGCCAGTACGTCGACGAGGTCATCGAGGGGATGGCCGCCGGCATGCAATTAGCCGGAGCAAAACGGGCCGTCGTTGGCGTCAAGGAAAAGTATCGTGACGTGATCGACCTGCTGCGTGCGAAACTGGCCGCCGGTATGGAAGTCGCCCCGCTGCGCGACGCCTATCCGGCCGGCGATGAGTTCATCATGGTCTACGATATCCTCGGCCGGGTGGTCCCGCCGGGCGGCATCCCCTTGGCCGTCGGGGCCGTGGTCATCAACGTAGAAACCGCGGTAAACGTGGCCCGGGCGGCCCGGCGGCCGGTGACCGAAAAGTATCTGACCGTCGCCGGCGCCGTGGCCGAACCGGTGACGCTCCGGGTCCCCGTCGGCGTGACGCTGGCCGAGTGCGTGGCGGCCGCCGGCGGAGCCACCGTGCCTAAGGCGAATTACCTCGTCGGCGGCGTGATGATGGGCTATCTGGAAGAAGACCACCAGACGTTGGTCGACAAGACCACCGGCGGCGTGATCGTGCTGCCCGACGACCACGTGGTCGTGCGCCGCCGCCGTCAGGACTGGAAGCAAATCATCCGAATTGGCCGCAGCGCCTGCGACCAATGCAGCTTCTGCACGGAGTTGTGCCCCCGCTGGCTGCTGGGACATCCGATCGAGCCCCACCTGGCCATGCGGAGCCTGGAGTTCAACCTGGTGGGCGAGTCGAACGTGATCGGCACGGCGTTTTGTTGCGAGTGCAACCTGTGCAGTCTTTACTCCTGTCCGGAAGACCTGGACCCCAAGAACGTTTGCACCCAAAACAAGCGGCGGCTGGCGGCCGAGAAGAAGCGTTGGGAGAATCCGCCGTTCAATCCCAAGCGGCCGGAGCTGCACTTGGACAACCGCAAGGCCCCCATCGCCCGACTGATGGTCAAACTGGGACTGACGCAGTTTCGCAACGTGGGACCACTCCGCAATACGTTGCTGGAAACCGGCAAAGTCGGAATTCCCCTGAAGCAGCACCTCGGCGCACCGTGCGAGCCGGCGGTGGCCGTCGGCGATCGGGTGACCCGGGGCCTGACCGTCGGACGCCGGCCGGTGGCCAACGGCAAACCGGCGTTGGGGGCGCCGGTCCACGCCTCGATCGACGGCACGGTCACCCGGATCAGCGATGGAATTGTTTGGATTGAAGAGGGCTGATAGGAAAAAGGGCACGGGGAAGAAGCCACCGTAGGTCAGGGCTTGCCCTGACGCAACCGAGTAGACAACGCGCGACGGAGTATGTGTCAGGGCAAGCCCTGACCTACGGGATTCCCGGACACCCTCAGCCAAGTACCAACACGGTTCAAGCGAAAAAGCGCCCCGTCGCCTTTTTCCGGCAGCAGGCAATTCACACCACACCAGGAATCTCCATGCCCACACCCAAGTCGATCGGCGTCGTCGAACTCTCGAGCATCGGCGTTGGATATCGGATCGAGGACGAGATGCTCAAGGCCGCCTCGGTCGAACTGCTGATCGCGCGGACGATCTGCTCCGGCAAGTACCTAATCGTCGTCGGCGGCGCCGTCAGCGACGTGGAGGCGGCCATCCAGACCGCTCTGGCCGGCGCCGGCGAGGCGATCATCGATCACCTGCTGATCCCCAACATCCACGAGTCGGTCTTTCCCGCACTGGGCCAGTCGGTGGCGCTCGACTCCGAGTCAACCGGTGCACTCGGCGTGGTGGAAACCTTCAGCGGCACCAGCGCCATCGCCGCCGCCGACGCCGCCTCTAAGGCCGCCCGGGTGACGCTGTTTCGCATCCACGTGGCCATGGCCTTAGGCGGCAAGGGCCTCTGCCTGATGACCGGCAGCGTCTCCGACGTCCGGGCCGGGGTGCAGGCCGCCGTGGAGGAGGTCCGAAAGCGCGGCCTGCTGGTCTCCGAGATCGTCATCCCCCGGCCCAGTCCGGAACTCTTCTCGGAGTATCTGTAACTATCTGAGGGTGTCCGGGAATTCAAGGCTGTAGGGAACGGCCTCCGTGCCGTTCCGATGCGATCGGTGGCTTCACGGAACGGCACGGAGGCCGTTCCCTACAGCGGTTTCCAGCGTTTTGAATTCCCGGGCACCCTCAACTATTTGTAAACGTGGGTCTCGTACCTCGACCCACCCTACATGCCGCCTTGCGCATGGAGTCCGCGAATCACGACTTCCAGGAACTCCCGTGCCCGGCGGGCCAAGGCGTCCACACCTTCCGGCTCGGTGGGACGCGCCACCAGCGGGGCGAAGATGTTCTCGCAGCACAACGGCATCTTCAACCCCGTAAACGCCACCGGGCGCAACAGCCGATAGTGGTCGATCTCACCGAACCCCGGCCCGCAATCCTGGTCCTTCGGCCAGTTGCGATGGTCCTTGATGCAGAAGCTGCGTACTTCCTCGGCGCACTTGAGGATGTCGGGGATCGGATCGACGTTGAGATAGTCCATCACGTTGCCGGCGTCGAAGTTGACCATCACGCCCGGGTCGTTCACCTCCCGGACGATCTCCGCACAAGCCTCGCCGGTGCCGGTCGATCCGCCGTGTTGCTTCACGACGATCATCACGCCATGGTCGCGGGCGATCGGCCCCAGTTTCTTAAACCGCTCGATCCACAGTTTTCGGTTGCCGCCCTTGGTGTGGCCGAAGGTCAGCACCTGGGGGATCCCGGCCGCCGAGGCCTGCTTGATGCGGTGGGTCAAGACCTCCAGACCCTTTTCCGCTTCCGGGTAGATGATCGAGAACATCATCAGCGGCTGAAGCCCCAGGTCGCGGCACCGCCGGCCCAGCTCGCGTGCCTTCGCCGGCGGCGCATCGTCGGGCATCACCGGCACCCGTTGGCCGGCCGACTCCTGGTGACGCGTGCCCCAGGCCACGTAACGGTAGCCGGCGGCCTTGATCC
>SDBV01001254.1_pt1 | contig 38248 bp, 30 predicted proteins | sample 2277081 | NCBI WGS metagenome assembly SDBV01 (sample SAMN10402039, study PRJNA504765) | marine sediment metagenome | isolation source: marine sediment core GS10_PC15, 223 cmbsf | place: Arctic Ocean: Southern Knipovich Ridge | collected 2010 | reverse complement strand
AATAAGCACCTTCGAAGCTTATTTTATCGACGGCCTGGTAGGCTTTTTTCTTCGCATCTGCAATAGTATCTCCAAGAGCGGTAACTCCGAGCACCCTTCCGCCTGCGGTTACGATGTCGCTGCCTTTGTTTGCGGTGCCTGCATGGAAGACCATCACGTCGTTAAGCTTGCCCGCTTCTTCCAGGCCGTTTATGACTTTGCCATTTTCATAATCTTCGGGGTATCCGCCGGACGACATGACGACGCAAACAGCCGGCCGCGGGTCCCACTTTAGCGTCACCTCGTCGAGACGTCCCTCGCATACAGCAAGCATCACTTCAAGCAGGTCGCTCTTTAGGCGCATCAATATCGGCTGAGTTTCCGGATCGCCAAACCGCACATTAAACTCAAGCGTCCGCGGGCCGCCCTGGGTAACCATGATACCTGCATAAAGGATGCCTCTGTATACCGTGCCGTTACGGTTCATACCGTCAACGGTCGGGACGAGTATTTCCTTTACGATCTGATCCATAAGCTTTTCGGTGATGATAGGTGCCGGGCTGTATGCTCCCATGCCGCCGGTGTTGAGACCGGTATCCCCTTCGCCGATGGCCTTGTGGTCCTGCGATGTTTCCATGACGTAAATATTTTTGCCGTCAACAAACGCCAGTATCGACGCTTCCTGCCCGAGCAGCTTGTCTTCGACGATCAGAACATCGCCTGCTTCGCCAAAGATGTTGTCGACCATTATTTTCTCGGCGGCGATCAAAGCCTCCGCCGGCTCGTCACATACATAAACGCCCTTTCCCTTTGCAAGACCGGCTGCTTTTACAACAAGCGCTTCGTCCCTGCTTGCGATGTATTTTTTGGCGTCGGCGAAATTATCGAACGTTCTGCTCTCTGCGGTCGGTATGGAGTTGGCGTGCATGATCTGTTTTGCGAACGCCTTGTCAGCTTCGAGTTGTGCGGCTCCGCCGGACGGGCCGAAAGCTTTTACGCCTGCTGTTTCGAAGGCATCTACCGCACCTGCCGCCAACGGATCTTCCGGGCCGATTATTGCCAGGGCAATATCTTTTTCCTTAGCAAAGTTGACCAGGCCCTCGATATCGTTAACGTCAATGTCAACGTTTGTCCCGTGCCTGGCTGTGCCTGGGTTACCCGGTGCTATGTATAATTTTTTCAGTTTTTTCGACTGGGCAAGCTTCCATGCCATGGCATGTTCGCGCCCCCCGCTTCCTACTAACAGTATGTTCATGTTATTCCCTTAAATCTGATTTTCGCTCTTTATCCCAAACTGCCCCAAAATGTACCAGAAACCGCCGCTTTTCTCAAGAAATCTTTATTCCCCCGAAAACAGGTTATCCCTACACTTTTAAAGGTAAGCACTATCTTGATAATCTGCAAATTAGGAGTTTTTTTTTCTTGACAATTCGCGTATCTGCTATACAATAGTTATATTGTTGGCGGTACGATGAAGAGATGGGAGAATCCTTGTAAAATATTGCCAATTAGAGCTTTCTCCCGCCCCATTTTTGTGCCTTTGTATCAACTCTATGTTTTGCAACGCAGAGGTTTCCTGCCAAAATTTTAAAACAGCAAACCGTTGCTGTTTTAAAAAAAACAAAAGATTTTTTTTAGGAGGTCATGTCATGAGAAGTATGAAATTAACATTAATTTTTGCGCTGGCTATGTTGCTATGCGCGGGGTCTGTCGCACTAGGGGTCATCAAGTGGGAGCAACTGCCTGACACTACTACGTCTGGGTTGCACAGCCACAACTACCAATATGATCCAGGCGGCCCATTATATTGGTTCAAGATTGCCGATGATTTCCAGTGTGGGGGGGGTGATATCACCAAGGTATGCTGGTACGGCAACTATGAAGGCATCCCAGAGATCAGGGGATCAGGAATTGGAACGTTCCATTTGAGTTTACACTTCGATAATCCGTTTGCCGTCCCATGGCCTCTGCCGATAGATCCGGAATTGGTACCCCCAAGCCTGAATGTTCCATTCGCTCAGTGCAACGAAACGGACACGGGCCTGGTTAACAATATGGGCGAAAAGATCTACTCGTACGAATATGTCCCATTGGTGCCTATCCCTCAGATAGCGGGTGATTGGTACTGGCTGGACGTTATGGCTCAATCTGTTGACCCGCTGGATTATGCTATATGGCGTTGGCAGGAGGCCCGCCGCGGTCCCGCTCCGCCATTGGGCCACGCTCCTGCGGCCGAAACATGGGATGGTGCGCCGGGATGGTCATCTATTGACTGGACAGTGCCGGATCCTGATCATTATAGTGATATGGCATTTGAGATTATTTCAGAGCAGCAGGCGGATCCAGACAGAGAATATGGCGATGCACCGGAAGGCGATGCGATCAACCCGGTTATTGCCTATCCGTCTCTGGGTGTCAATGGAACATTCCCAACATGTAAAACTGTAGGACCGGCTAGCAGTTATGTAGAGCACAATAATTTCGGCGCGTATTTCGGCGGGCCGATGACATTGGCCGGTTTTGATTTTGAGCCTGACGGCAATGGCGGCATATGCGCATCATTTAGTCCATACGACAACGATGAATGCTTCATGGACGGCGATGCAGGATTGATCATGCCCGATCCGTTCACGATCGTCCTCGGCGTCGAAACTCCCTGTCCCAATGCAACTGCCATGTCTTTAGGACAGGCTTGTAATAATGCAACGTGGGGAGCTAATATAGATATTGAGGTTACCAATAATATGCCGAGTGATACGATAGGCTTTGTCAATGTCCTGATAGACTGGGACCAGGATGGGAAGTGGGCGAATAATCTCGCAACTCAGTGTGGCGGGGCTATGGTTCCTGAGCATGTATTGGTAGATTTTCAGATACCTAACCCTTATAGCAATCCTCTGAGTTTCTTGCTTCCTCCAGGATTTGTGATCGGGCCTAACAGCGGTTTTGTATGGGTTCGATTCAGCATAACAAATCTACCCGTCGGCACTAACGACTGGAATGGTGAAGGCGTGTTTGAAGACGGCGAGACCGAGGACTACCTGCTGCATATTGACCCCAGTACTTCGAGCGATGTATTTGACTGGGGCGATGCACCTGATAGTTTTATTGTTCCAGGCTACCCAACGCTTTCGATCAATAGCGGTGCTAATCATACAATCGTATCGGGCGCGCCATACCTTGATGACGGTAGTTCAAGCGATGCTCCCGATAGTGAAGCTGACGGTCAGCCTGACCCGGCTGCGTTGGGTGATGACAATAATGGCTTAAGTCCAGACGATGAGGATGGCATAACGATAAGCCCATCTCCCCTTGTTGCCGGCGGAACAGCGACGATATCGTTTAACGTTGCCGGCGCTGCCGGTTGCATTGATGCCTGGATCGATTGGAACCAGGATCAGACGTGGGATGATACTGTCGGAAGCGACGAAAAGTTCCCCACCGGCGCCGTATCATGTTTCCCTATCGGTACCGGTACATTGAGTTTGCCGGTACCTGCGGCGGCATTACCTGGTCAGACATTTCTGAGAGTTCGGATCAGCAGCGCAGGCGGACTTCCGCCTACTGGTAATGCTCCCGACGGTGAGGTCGAAGACCATGAAGTTTTCGTCGAAAACGATGGCGATGAACAACCGATCCTGAAGTTCCAGCAGTTGCCACTTGACAATCTGCTCATTGACCAAACCACCTACTGGGGCCACGACGAGCTTAGCAGCGTATACACCATGTATGACGATCAAATTCCGCCTCAATCCGTCGACGGCATATATGACGGCTGTTACATGGCTGATGACTTTGCCGACCTGGCGGACACGCCTGTTATCAGAGTCAAGTGGTGGGGTTCGTATCTTGAGGACGAGTTAATAGATGAGGAACACGTTACAAGATTCCTGATCACGTTTGAAGATGATGTACCCGCAGATGCGGCACAAGGCATACCAAGTCATCCTGGTAATGTGCTTCAGTCAGAGATAGTTCATCTCGGTGGTGCTATTGCGCCATTAAATCCCGGCGAATTCTCTGAGGTAACCTTCAGTTCGGGCGGAGCGCCATGTTATGAAGCTCTGTACAAATACGAAGCAATATTGAAAAATCCGTTCCCCCAGGAACCGGATAAGGTTTACTGGATCAAGATCGTTGCAATGTACGATATAGATCTCAATACATGGCAGCAGATACAAGCTCTTGCCATCGCGAATCCGGGTTTGGATCTTTGTGATGTCCTGAACTTGCCGATCGATCAGGGTTTCGATATGCCAATCACTCGTTGGGGATGGCATAACAGGGATTACACAATAATGGATACATACGCTTCATCGCCGCCTGCGGTTAATCCCGGCGAGCATATTGCCGGTACCTTCACTGACTCTTCCGGGACGGATGTTGCTGTATGGCACTTCCAGGACGATGCTGTTTATGGGTACCTTCAGGTCGATAATCGGGGTATTGCGGATCCGCTCGTTTTCCAGGATCCATTCAGATGGTGGGAGCAATATTACATGTTTTCCCTGCTGCACTGTACCGGACTACAAGGCGTAGACGGACCAGACGATATCGCAACGTACTCCAAGGACCTTGCTTTCGAGCTATGGACAGGTCCACCTGCTGGTTGCAAGGGTGACATCACAGTAGATATTCCTCCTCTGATCAACGGTCTTGACCTGTCTGCAATGGTTGGTTATTTGACGCCATTTGCTCCGCTGTATTCGGTTACCCCGGTTCCACCTGGTGATGAGAAGTATGACATTAATGTTCCCGGTCCCGTTGGTGACAACATAATCAACGGTCTTGACTTATCTGCGTTGGTAGGTCACTTGACACCATTTGCTCCGCTGTATTCGACAACTAATTGTATGCCATAGAGGAAGTGACTCCTTATAAGGTTTAAAGGGCTTACCTTCGGGTAAGCCCTTTTTTTGCGCTTATGTGCAGCAAGTTAAGATCGTTAGAATCTAATTGGTATGCTCGATTATGATACAGTTCAGGTTTCATTTGCCCCTAATATCGGTGCTGGTACTGACGGTATTGGCTCACTGAACTTTTTTGAAAACAAGCGTCCCGCCATCAGCCACATTGTCAGGCGCCGGAACATTATACCTGATCGTTGCTGTCCACTTGGGCATCCAGACAAGCCCGTCTTTTGAAACAGGCCCTTTGAATTCGTCGATCAACATACACTGCAGTTCGGACTTGGCGGCCTTGACATAGAAATCTTCGACAACGATCGAAATTTTAAGCTCTCTGGTTAGCTCGTCATAGCTCCATCTGCACGGGCCAAAGATATACTGCAATAAATAATCCGGACCTTTGAATTCCAGCCCTCCTTCTTCAAGCACCATACGTTGCTTGTCGGCGCGAATGATTTCTGAAAGCCTGCCGTCTTCAAGCAGTGTAAACTTCCAATGCTTTAGGCCCGCAGGGCTTTCCCATACACCAGGTATTGCCGGTTTTGCCGTATCGGGGATTTGCTGATCCGTCTGGCATCCGGCAAGCAGCATCAGGGAAACAAGCATCGCAAAAGATAGATATTTCATCATCATACTTCAATATTAAACTTAAAAGTCACCAATGAAAACAAAAAACGGAATTTAGTAATAAGTAATATAAGATAGAGAGATTAAGACGCAAGCATAAAATTGCACAAGTGACCGTAGAGAGCAAAAAAAGGACTTGCCCGAAAGTAAGCCCTTTAAACCGCCCCGTTGTCATTCCCGCGAAAGCGGGAATCTAACATTATGGCATACAATTACTTGTTGCATACCCAGGAGCATATGATGTCAAGTGAACGATCAACGCAGACAGGTCAAGACCGTTGATCGTAGTGTCACCATTTAAGTTGTACTTCTCGTCACCGGCAGGGATCGGGGTAACCGAATACCCTGGAGCATATGGTGTCAGATAAACCACCAATGCAGACAGGTCAAGACCGTTGATCAGAGCCGGTCCAGTTAAATAATCTTCTGTGATGTCACCCAGGCAACCACCACCACAACCGGTGATCGTACCGGTAACAACACCGGCTACTCCGTTTGTGATGTCTTCACCTGTACCGTCTGCCAGAATGATACCGCCGCGAAGTGCGTTTTCCTGGACTGAAATTGTTGTGCATGCATCGAATGTCACTATAATGCTTACAGAAAGAGAACCGGTTGCACCGGCAACGGGGCCTCACCGTTCAATGCACCAGTGCTGACCGCAAAGTTGTTTGAAATAGCAACTTCACCAACAGCACTCTGATTGGCAATGGCAGTACCTTCGCCATACGTATAGCCGTCGCCACCGACACCCTCTTCGTCGTGAGCAGCATCCATGTAAATGTTAAATGTTGCCGTGTCGACTGTAGTGGCGGTAATGTTTCCACCCGACACAACGTCAATATCCAGAGCCAAACCAACGATGTTGACAGCACCTTCTGCAACTACCGTGATGATAACTGTACCATCACCATTGTCGGCAATGGTCACCGTAGCGGCCATAGCCGGAACACAAAGTGCCAAAACCATCAGAGTTGCAAGTAATACGGTCGCTTTTTTCACGGAATTCCTCCTCAGAAACGGGTGAAACTAATAGTATTATTATACAGGCCTATTACATCGGTGTCAAATATATATCATATTTTTCTTCAAAACCGCGATCCAAGCAGTTTATTTGGGCGCAAAAAAAAAGGGCTCACCCGAAGGCAAGCCCTTTAAACCTCATAAAGAGATGTACGATTGTGTTCTTAGGTGTCGCTTATTTGCGACGACGCAGGAACAGACCACCAAGACCCAGAAGACCTATTGTCATAGGCTCTGGAACATCGATGGTTTGATTCAGTGCAACTGAGTCCCACTGGCCACCGAGGGTGACTGTGGAAGCACCATTAACAATCAACGATGCTGTTACAGTGTAACCATACGCGCCGAACGGATCCATAGTCAAAAGAGGTGTATCAAGACCAGGTGTGCCTGCACCGTTAAGTGGAGGGGAAACAAGGCCCGGAACGGCTGTGACCTGAGCACTCAGAGTATTAACAGCGCCAATACCTACCAAAGACCAAGCCCAACCAAAGTTTGATACTGGAGGACCCATATCTATAGTGGGCACTCCTAGTACATACAGAGCACTCTGGGTACCAGCATCCGATGTAAGCGTAAACACTCCACCGGTGCCTGTAGCATTTTGGAAATCCTGAACGGCTTCAACTAACCAATTTCCGCCACCCTGATCTGTCCCTGTGATGGTTAGACCTGCGGTTGCCATTGAGGCAACACCAAGAACCAACATTAAAACTAAACATTTCTTCATCATCTTTCTCCTTTCAAAACAATTCGTACGAATAACCCTCTTAAGAGGTGTGTGTGTCATTCTTTAATTTTCAAACTATCTTACGGTATACAATTAGTTGTTGAATACAGAGGAGCAAATGGTGTCAAGTGACCAACCAATGCAGATAGATCAAGACCGTTGATTATGTTGTCACCAACGGGACCGGGAATATTAATGTCATACTTTTCATCACCAGGTGGAACCGGGGTAATCGAATACAGCGGTGCAAACGGTGTCAGATAACCGACCATAGCAGACAAGTCAAGACCGTTGACCAGAGCAGGTCCAGTTAAATAATCTTCTGTGATGTCACCCTTGCAACCAACAGGAGGCGGCACGGTGATCGTACCGGTAACAACGCCGGCTATGCCGTTTGTGATGTCTGCGCCTGAACCGTCAGCCAGGACGATACCGCCGCGAAGGCCGTTTTCCTGGACTGTAATAGTTGTGTCCCCATCGACTGTCACTGTAATGTTTACAATAAGAGCACCATCTGCACCGGGAACGGCCTCGCCGTTCAATGCACCGGCGCTAACTGCAAAGTTGTTTGAAATAGCAACTTCTCCAACAACAGCCTTATCGGCAATGGGGGTACCTGTGCCATAAACATAATCGCCGCCTTGCTCTTGAGTATAAGCAGCATCCATGTAAATGTTGAATCCATCATCTATGCTTGCCTGAACGAGTGCAGCTGCAGTAATATCTCCACCGACGGTTACGTCAATCTCCAGAGCCAAACCAACAATGTTCTGGCCATCTGCGGTTGCATCAATCTCGACGGTAGCTGTACCATCAGCATTGTCGGTGATGACCACCGTAGCGGCCATAGCCGGAACACACAGTGCCAGCACCACTAAAATAACTAATGCCTTCTTCATAAAACACCCTACCTTTCTCTTTTTCTTCTTTTCCTTCTCTCTTTTTAAGACTGCAAGGCAACGCGCCCTGCAACCTATAACTTTTTCAATAAATCCCGTTATTTACTGTCCTCACATCACGGGCATTTGCACAACCGGCACACTAAGTCCCCGTCTCAGCTTACCCGTTATTCCCCATAATATAACATCTGCTACCAAATTGCAAGGAAAAAATCAGATTTTTGCACATATTTTTGTGACTTTTTTAACCCCAAACCGGACAACAACTTATAATCGGTTTTTGGACCGAAAAACCACACTTCTTGCCCATTTTAACATAATTTTTCCCTTTATATAGGAAGATTTTAATTTTTTTATCCATTAAATTCGATACTATTGATATACCGCTAAAAACAAAGCCATGTTTTACTGGTTTGCGATAGCGATTGACTTAGCCTGACACAGGCATTGGAGAGCGTTGCTCAAATGAAAAATACGAATATCGAAATACGAAACAAATAGAAAATTCTAATGTCCAAAATCTTAAACCCAATTCTGACGCAGGCATTGGAGAGCGTTGCTCAAATGCGAAATACGAATATCGAAATATGAAACAAATAGAAAATTCTAATGTCCAAAATCTTAAACCCAATTCTGACAACCTGTCGCGTCGAAGCCTTCAGGCGTAGACGGAAGTCAGAACCGTTTGGATCATTTGATATTGGCTATTCGTGCTTGTTTAGAATTCCTGTCACGCCATAGCTTTACGCGACGGCGGATCGGATTCCTGTCTCGCCATAGCCTTGGCGACGGCGGATAGTGCTTAGGATTTGGGTAGCAAGCCCAGGGGCTTGCCCTATAATATAATACTACAACTGCCGCAGTAGAGTATAAAGGCTTAACTGCGGGCACCGAAAAGTTAAAAGCGGTATAGAAATGGTATAGAAACGGTATACTTTTAAGAATACAATATATAGATGCCTAAGATAACTGACATCCTGACAGGCCGACTGGCCGCTCTAAGGCTGATTATGCTGCTGGCGATGCTAACGCTGATCGCCATCGGCATCGCAACCATCTACGCATCGGGCCATCCCGCCGGGTCAGAGACCGGGCCATACGCCGCCGCATGGAGGAAGCAGGCAGTATTCGCAGGCATCGGCATCATCGCTATCTTAATTATTAACCTCTTCGATTACCGATGGCTGGGCCCTGCAAGCTACTGGATATACGCCCTCGTCCTGGCCACCCTGGCCATGCTGCTTATCGGAAAATCCTTCAATATCCCCTTTATTCCCGTCATAAACGGCACTTGCCGCTGGATACGCGTCGGAATCGGCAGCAAATTCATACAGCTTCAACCCTCCGAATTCTGCAAGATCGCATACATCGCAGCCCTGGCATGGTACCTGCGATTTAGAAAGAACTACCGTCACCTGGCAACCCTTATCGGACCTTTCGCACTGACCCTGCTGGCAATGATCCTGATCCTGAACGAGCCGGACCTGGGAACGGTACTATTAATGATGCCGATACTGTTCTCAATGCTTTTCGTCGCCGGCGCCAAAGTAAGGCACCTGATGATCATAATACTCTTAGCTATCATTATAAGTCCGCTGCTATGGCAGAACATGAACACATACCAGCGCAGAAGGATCAGCTGCGTACTCCTTCAGGGTGACAAAATTCACCCCGACGACCCTGAAAACACAAATACCTGGATCCAGCAGCTAGCCGCAGATCACCCCAAAATATCCAAAACACTTACAGGAAACGCCAAATTCGACAAAAGACAGTGGCTCCAGACCTCCGGATGGCAGCTTATGCACTCAAAACTCGCCATCGCGTCCGGCGGACTAAAAGGCTACGGCTTTAGAAAGGGCCCGTACATAGAGTACAGCACCCTTCCCGAACGGCATAACGACTTCATTTTCGCGATCATCGCCCATCAGTGGGGGTTTCTCGGCTGTGCCGTCGTTTTTGGGCTGTATGCAATACTTATCGCCTGCGGCCTGGAGATCGCATGGCTAAACACCGACCCGTTCGGCAGATTGGTCTCGGTCGGCATCGTAGCAATGTTCGCCGTCGAAGTGATAATAAACGTCAGCATGACGCTGGGGCTTATGCCCATCACCGGCCTAACCCTGCCGTTTATCAGCTACGGCGGTTCAAGCCTGCTGGTAAGTATGCTCGCAGTGGGCCTGCTAAACAACATCGGAAGACACCGACCCTTCTCGGTGGCAGGCAAAGCTTTCGAATCATAAAACCAGCTGCGATCCATTTTTACGCTAAAATATAACTATTGAATTTCCAGACTGGTTGAGCTATAATAGGGCTGTAATTTACTTGTTTACAGAAATGAGTGTATAAATGAACGAGTCTATAAACACCGTTGATCGCAGCGTTTCAGTTCTCACCAGCGCCGGATCGCCACCTGACAACGATCTTGTTGACGCGCCGCCCGAAGTTCTGGTAGGCTTTATGTGGGAGTTGACAAAGGAAGTCTATTCATTAAGGGGTGACTTTGATGCTGAACAAAGATTACAGCGAAATATTACAAATCTTGTCCGACAATAATGTCAAGTTTCTTGTTGTAGGCGCCTACGCAATGGGAGCCTACGGCTGTCCGCGTGCTACCGGCGACATTGACGTATGGGTAATGGCTTCTTCCGAAAATTCCCAAAAGGTCTATAACGCATTAAAGCTTTTCGGTGCTCCATTGGCACAGATCGACAGCGGGACATTTAACGAGCAAGGCGTCGTTTTTCAGATCGGTGTTGCTCCTCGACGAATTGACATACTTACGCGGATCGATGGGGTGGAATTTGAGCAGGCATACGAAAAACGAAACATCATCGAGATCGATGGAATAAAAATCCCTTTCATCTCGTTGAAAGATCTCATAAACAACAAACTCTCAACCGCCCGCCCAAAAGACAAATTAGACGTCGAACAACTTTCAAAAATCGACGAGGATAAATAAAAGGCATAGCCGATCTAAAGGGCGTATTGCTCAAACACATTACGGCAAAATGGCTTGAAAGCTATTTGGGCAACAGGCCCTAAAATAAAGCTTTCCAAAACAATAGCATTGTACAGCCGGATATCGACAAAAATAATTCCTCGATATTCGCGAAAAGGGGGGGTTTTACGGATATTTTTTGCAAATTTTCCCTATTTTCGCAAAAAAGGCTTCACTTTCTGGGCAAAATAACCGATATTATCGGATGTATAGGGTTACAGCTTTACTTATGTAGGGGCCGTCGAGTCCCGGCAAAATCGACAAGGAGTAAACCGTAACTATCATGGAGTGAGTTGGTATGGATACCCAGCCGACAAATGTTCTCGTCGTTGAGGACGATCCGGTCACGCAGAATCTAATCAAACGGATTCTCTCTAAATCTCCCCGGCTTTTAAAATGCAACCTCCAGACCGCTGCGACGTTATCTACTGCCGTTGAAAAGCTGAGTCACTGTCGCTTCGATAACATTCTCCTCGACCTGGAACTGCCCGACAGCAGGGGTATCGAGACCTTCTGCAAGATGCAAAAGGCAACCTCGAAGATACCTATCGTCGTTCTTGCTTCTACAAATGACAAACAGCTTGAGCTGCGAGCAAGACGACAGGGCGCCGACGACTTTATTGTAAAAGGCTCCGAAGCGTGGGGCTCGCTTGCTTCGCACATAAAGTATGCCATTGAACATAAAAAGATGATCGATGCGATCAGGAGCGATTTCACACATTATAAAACCGTTTTTGAAAAAGCGCCCGTAGCGATCATCTGCATCTCGCCGGCTGGTCGGATACGAGACTTCAACGAAACCGCCGAGCAAATGTGGAAGATTACCAAGGGCGGCGCTGTCGGAAAAAGCTTCTTAAACGCCTGCATCCCGGCTGGTGACAGGTTCAGGCTTTACGGCGATCTGACAAAGGTTATCAACGGCCAGCAAATAAAACCCGTCGAAAGCTCGATAGATCGCCCCGGAGGAAACAGCCAGATGCTGTTCTGGAGCTTTGAAAGGATAACGGACACCAGCGGGGCGACAACTGGAATCGTAGCTGCCGCTCACAACATCAGCAGAGAGATACTGGACGCAAACAAAACACTTCTGGCTCCGAAACTTGTATTTAACCCGAAATTCGATGAAACCGTAGATGCCATCCTGTCGAGCCTAAGCGTTATCGCCAAAAAGATACATAAGATAAAGGGTACCGCAGGCGCAGAAACGCTGCGGAAACTCGCCGAGGAAAACCAGTACTCGGAATATGACATGCAGGAGCTTTCGCCGAAACGAGCGGCGGAGATCGAAAAACTAATACTATCTCTGATAGCTCCCGGCGACGACACTCCCTAAGGAGTGTCGCTCAAATACTAAATTCGAATTTCGAAATACGAAACAAATAAAAAATACTAATGTTCAAAATTTTAAAACCCAATTCTGACGCAGTCAGAACCGTTTAGAGCATTTGGATTTTGGCAATTCGTGCTTGTTTCGTATTTAGGATTTCGGAATTAGGATTTTAATAGCCGGCTCTTTAGAGCCTGCTATACTTGAACACCAAGGCGGGCCAACTCCCCCGTGGCCCGCTTTGTATTTTCATAAACGATCGCGTTTAGCCCCGCTTGCTTTGATTTCCGCTAACAAATTGTAACGCACCTATAACGCATTTACAATCGTTCTTTACGCAGAGGCCAAAAACCGCTATAATCGCTGACAACATAAAACCTATAGGAGAATATGATGGAAATTCTGATAACTATATTGGTCGTCCTGACACTGATAGGCCTCGCGATGATGGCCCTATCGATCAAAAATAACGCAAGGACAAAGGACGAGATCACAAAGCAAAGCACCACGATAGACCTGTTACAGCGGCAGCTCGAGGCGATACGCCAAACGCAGGAAAAACAATCCGAAAACTTTACCAAAAATCTGCAAAGCTCCAGCCAGGTGATCGATAAGCACCTGCTAAGCAGCAAAGAGACGCTGGAAAAACTGCATCAACAGCTTGGGCTTTTAAAAGGCGACAGCGAAAGGATGCTTCAGCTCGGGACGGATATCCGCAGCCTCCAGGATATACTAAAAAGGCCCACACTTCGCGGTCAGCTCGGCGAGCAGTCACTGGAAAAGATATTAAAAGAAATACTGCCGATGGAGAGCTTTACAATGCAGCATACGTTTGCCAACGGCAGGAGAGTCGACTGCCTTGTAAAGATGCCGGACCATTCGGTACCGATAGACGCTAAGTTTCCGCTTCCAAGCTTTGAGGCAATGATACAAACGGAAGATGAGAACGAACGGGTGAAGCTGCGCAAACAGTTCCAAAAGGACGTTGAAAAACATATCGATAAGATCGCTGCAAGTTATATTAATCCGGCAGAAGGGACGCTGGACTTTGCGATGATGTATATACCGGCGGAGAATGTGTACTACGAAACGATAATAAAATACAAGTCCGACACACGCGATCTATTGAACTATGCACTTGAAAAGAAGGTGATACCTGTTTCTCCGAATTTATTGTACGCGTACCTTATGACAATAGTGATGGGGCTGCGTGGTTTGCAGATCGAAAAGCAGGCGGTGCAGATCCGTAAGGACATCGGGATGCTTGGCAATAACATTAAAGGCTTTAACAAAACTTTCTCTACGATGGGCGGACATCTTAGGAACGCATCGAGTCAGTACGAGCATGGGCAAAACCAGTTGAACAAATTCAACCTACAGCTTGACCAGATACATTCAACCTCAGGAGAAGAAACAGATTAATTAAAGTGAGGATTTCATGGAAGAGAGTCTATCGACAAATAACAATTCACTGATAAAGGCTGCTCCTAAAGGGCTTGCGATGCTCGCGATGGTGGGTCCTGCGTTTGTGTGGTGCGCCGAATACATCGGTTCGGGTGAGGTTATCCTTGCGACGCGAACCGGGGCGATACTCGGCAGCGCAGTTCTATGGGCGGTTGTGTGGGGGATATTCTTGAAATACTGGATCGGGCTTTGCGGTGCACGGTATACGGTGTGTACGGGCGAAGGGATGATCGACATGTTCGACAGAATGCCGGGGCCCAAACACTGGGCGGTGTGGATCGTTCTTGTGGTTCAGTTTATGGCAGGGACATTCTCTATCGGAGCGATCGCTGCAAGCGCGGGCGTCTTTTTAAGCAGCTTAACCGGGCTAAGCTCTTATATGTGCGGCTGGGGTGTGACGGTTTTTGCGGTGGCAATAGCATGGTCGGGTGTCTTCAACATTTTAAAGTTCGTGATGAGTGGGTTCGTTCTGGTTACCGTCATCGGCGTGATATACGTCGCAGTCCATGTTTACGGCGACGCGGGTGTTTCGCTTAGCGGGCTTGGCTTTACTGTTCCGCCGGTACCGCAATGGGCATCGGCGATAGACGGCGTAAGCGATAATCCGTGGAAGGAGCTTTTGCCATTGCTCGGCTGGGGTGCGGGAGGGTTTGCGAGCCAGGTGTGGTATAGCTATTGGGTCATTGGCGCCGGGTACGGGGCGGCACACAAAAAAGAGTATGGCAAAAAAGCTGACGCCGAGATGCTAAAGAACATGACGACTGCAACTGCTGAAAAAATAAAGGGCTGGTGCCGCGTCGTCTATCTGGATTCTACTTTCGCATTGGTCATCGGCATAGTGGTTACCGCGGCGTTTCTTATCTGTGGAGCGGGGATACTGAATCCTGCCCAGCTTGCACCCAGCGGCGACAGCGTGGCGACGACATTATCAAAGGTCTTCTCGCACCAGTGGGGAAAGGTCGGGGCCTTTTTGTTTATGCTGTCGGGAACCGCTGCTTTGATCTCTACGCTTATAGGGCTGCTGGCGGGCTGGCCGAGACTGCTGGCTGATGCGTTCAGGATATGCATCCCGGCGTTCGGCAAAAAACTCGCATGGAAAGGCCAGTTCAGAGCCTTCCTGATCTATTTCATCATAACGAACATGATAATCGTGTTCCACTTTAAGGCAAGGCCGGTAGCTATTGTGAAATTCTCGGCGATCTTCGACGGCCTGCTGCTAACGCCATTGCAGGCGATATGGATATTGGCAGCTTTGTTCTTTATCTTGCCCAAAATGCTCTCAAAAGAGGCGTACCGGATCTTAAAACCGTCAAAGATATTTGCCGTCGGATTAATCACAGCCTTCCTGGTCTTCGGATACTTCTGCGTCGTCCAGATACCGGCAATATTGTTTAAATAGTTAACCATAAATAGCCTAATTTCAATTAGCGGTTGACTTTTGGGGCGGTTCCAAATATCATATCATCAAGCCGGCCGATGGCCAGCTTGTAACTTAAAAGATCAAAAATAAAAATGTAAAATTAATGAACCAGCCTACGGCTGGGGCTGTTTTACAACGGCAATTATGGACAATTAGCAATATGCGATTAGCTGCACGGATGCAAAAAAAGAAATGGCGGGTAAAGGACCCAAGCGGCAAGGCTAAGGACTTAGCAGAATCGCTAAAGGTCTCGCAGATTCTCGCCCAGGTGCTTATCAACCGCAACATCGACACGCAGGAAATCGCACAGGCGTTTCTTAGCCCGAAGCTTACCGAGCTTATCGCCCCTGAAAATATGCCCGGGGCAACGGCAGCAGCAAAGCATATCGTCGAAGCGATCAAGCAGGACAAACGCATCGCAATCTACGGCGACTATGACGTTGACGGGATCACCAGCGTTTCTATCCTGTGGCATTTATTGGAGCTTTTGGGGGCGAAAGTCGAATACTACATCCCGCATCGCGTGGACGAGGGCTACGGGCTAAACCCAGAAGCGATAAAACAACTTGCAGAAAACGGCGCACAGCTTATCATCACCGTCGACTGCGGCGCAACCGCCATCGAAGAAACAAAGCTCGCCAACTCATTAGGCATGGAAGTTATCATAACCGACCACCACCAGCTATCGGAAATAAAACCAGCGGCTGTTGCTATCGTCCACCCCGGAATCGACGGATATGCCAACCCGGACTCAGCAGGAGCGATGGTAGCGTTTAAACTCGCATGGGCGATAGTCAACGCGTCCAAGACGACGACGGCCGGTAAGACCGATCCGCATCTAAGAGAGTTCCTGCTAAACGCAACGACGCTGGCGGCGATGGGAACGATCGCAGACGTCGTCGATCTTCGCGGCGAAAACCGGATACTCGCCAACTTCGGGCTAAGGGGGCTGTCCGAATCGAAGCTTACGGGAATAAAAGCGATCATCGAAACCGCGGACCTTGGCGGAAAAGAGATCGACAGCTATCACATCGCGTTTAAACTGGCGCCATTATTAAACGCAGCCGGCAGAATGGGGCATGCGCGTTTGGCGGTAGAGCTGTTAACCGGTGAAAACGAAACGAACTGCCGCCGTACCGCCGAATATCTCAAACAGCAAAACATCCAGCGACAACAGCTTCAACGCAAAATATACAAACAGGCAAAAGAGATGATAGCTGCAAAGGGGCTTAACCACCCGGACAGAAAAACTATTGTCTTAGCTGACGACTCGTGGCACACCGGCGTTATCGGGATCGTCGCATCACGGGTCATCGACGATTACTTTAAGCCAACGATATTGATCAACACCGCAAACGGCACAGGCCAGGGCTCGGGCAGATCGATCGAGGGATTTAATATTTGCGATGGGCTTAACGCCTGCTCGAAACATCTAAAAAGCTTTGGCGGACACAAGATGGCGGCAGGGCTGCAGATCGAAAAGAAAAATATCGAAGCATTCGCAGAAGCCTTCGAGCAGTACGCACAGCAAAACCTTTCCGACGAACAAATAATATCGCACCTCGACATCGACGGCGTCTGTAAGATCGCCGAGTTTACCGAAAGCACTGTAAGGCAGATCAACATACTTGAACCGTTCGGGCAAGGAAATCCGAAACCTATATTTGCTACACGCGGGGTGCACAGGATATCGCCTCCAAGATGCGTCGGCGTCCGAGGCGATCATTTGCAGATCGCGATAAGCGATAACACAGGCTCGGTACGCTGCATCGGATTTAACATGGGCAAACTCGAAAAGAAACTGCTGGAAGTGGACACGTTCAGCGTCGCCTATGAGCCGGGCCTGAACACATACAACGGCAGAACGTCAGTCCAGTTCGTCCTGACCGACATACAGTTCGATTAGGTGTGTTATTGCGACAAGTGAGGTAACATCGCATTTAAATAATGAAGGGAGTAATTGATGGAATCAAAATATTTTCATACACAAAAGGGAAATACAATGCTAATAGCCATGCTGATAGGCATATGCATTACGGGCGTTTCCTTGGGTGTGGCAGCGATGTTCATCAAAAAACAAGCCGAAGAGATACCGGTTCTCTTTACTTTAATCGGCATCGGCACTATCACACTTCTGCTGGTATGCACATATTTATTTCACAGTCTCACCGTCGAGATAACGAACAACGAATTAAAATTCTGGTTCGGGCCCGGGCTGATTAACAAAACCATCGTGCTGGACGAAATATTGTCAGCTAAAACAATACGGACCACTATCGCAAACGGATGGGGGATACATTCTCACGGCAACGGATGTGTCTATAATGTATCCGGATTCGATGCCGTAGAAGTTAAGCTAAAAAACGGCAAAGAACTGTGTATTGGGACCGATGAACCTGATACGCTAACGGCTGCTATAAATTCGGCGATAGCTTAAAGTAATTAGTCAGGCAAACCTTATTTCACCATTATTTCGTGTTAAGCCCTGAAATCTTTGCTCCCAGTGACATACGGTTGTCACCGGTGGCGGGATATATGTTCGTTTTCTCTCTTTTGACTCTTATAAAGCCATTACTTGTGCAGCGGCATTAATATTCAATAGGAGAACACAGATGGAGTATGAAAAAATCGGACAATGGAACAGCGACGAACAGGGACACAATTACACGGCACGGGCTATCGATAATATCGGCAGGATACTCGCCAAAGTAGGCGCCGATGTGGATATCATATTTGAAAACCCAGACGGAACTCCACTGGCCCACGAACAGAAAAAACAGATCGAAACGGCGATCGACGAAACGCTCGAAAAGATCGTCATAATACGACACAAAGGCAATTAAGACTATTTAGTATTAATCGAGTTCATAGTTCGGAGTTTCCCGATGTTCATCAGGACAGGCTCCGTTGCTGAATCGTCCTTTCGGCTAGGCCGACTAATCGGTCTACACAGTATGATCCTCACATCAACACTCAACTTTTACGCACATCTGGTATAAGTCCGTAAAGCTGGCGATTATCCTTGCAAATAGAGGTTCTGCACATTCTAATACGTGTGTTAGAATTGCCTTTTTGGAGAGGATGCAGATGAAAGTTTCAGTGATATTTATTATATGGGCCTGTTTGGTAAGCCTGCTGGTAAGCGGATGCTTTGATCATGCGATGGTTAAGGGCTACGCCGGGCCCGATATGGAAGTTCAAGAGCTTGCGACGATCGAGATCAACGGTAATTGCTATCTTGAGGTTGACGGAGCCGCGGTGGAGCTGCCAAAGCTTGGGCTTAACGATGTTCATGTTCAGTTCCGCCCGGGGATTCGTGATATTGGGTGGACGCTTGATCCGTTTTTCTGGGGTTTTGATTTCTCAATGGGCGGAACGTTCAAAGCAGAGGCGGGACGAACCTATAAGGTTCAGTTAAGATGGCTGGAGAAATCCTTAACCGAAGCGGAGGACCATGCGACGTGGCTGGAAGATATGGAAACTAAAGAAGTAGTGGTCGGGCGAAAGCCTGAGTGGGTCGATAGTAAAAAAAGCAAAGGCATAAGCTTCTAGGACGAAACGAAGATTCAAATTGCAAGCAAGTAAAATTATGACGTTTGACGAATTGTTATCTCTGGTCAAGGATGAAGGGTTTGCCGGTAACGTGTGCGCAGACTCGCGTAAGGTTACGCCGGGTGATGTGTTCGTCGCGGTAACAGGAGCCAGCGAAGACGGGCATTCGTATATCGCAGGCGCTATCGAAAACGGTGCCAAGTACATCGTCTGCAAAAATGGTTATGACACCGACAAGGCAACTGCCATAACCACAGCCAATCCCAGCAAGGCATTAGGAGCACTTGCACATGCAAGCTATGGGAACCCGTCGGCGAAACTGGTCAACCTTGCGGTAACCGGTACCAACGGAAAGACCACGGTTGCGTATCTTGTGCGGAGCATGTTAAAAGCTGCCGGCGAAAAATGCGGGCTCATCGGGACGATAGAATATGACACCGGCAGCGGAGTAAGCGAAGCGATGCTGACAACGCCCGCGGCGACGGACATCGCAAGGCTTTGCAATGAAATGGTGCAGGCGGGAACAAAATATATGATAACAGAAGCGTCCAGCCATGCGATTGTGCAGGATCGGCTTGAAGGAATTACCTTCAAAGCGGCGGCGTTTACAAACCTAACCGGCGATCACAGGGACTATCATAAGACCGAAGAAAATTACCTCGCAGCCAAAAAATTGCTGTTTGAAAACCTAAGCAAAAATGCAACGGCGATAACCAACGCTCAGTCACCGTTCGGCAAAAAAATAGTCGAGCAAACGAAAGCGAATGTCCTGTGCTATGCGGTTGATGAGGATGCGGACATAACTGCGTCAATAGAATCTGTCGACGCAGAAAATTGCGTTTATGATCTTAAATACAACGGCAAAAACGCAAAGGTTAACACGAAACTTCTGGGCAAACATAACATCAGCAACCAGCTAGCCGCAGCCGGCCTTTGTATCGCAGCGGGAATTGATCTTGAAACGATAGCAAAGGGATTGGGAGCGTTGGAGACGGTGCCGGGCAGGCTTGAGCCTGTCGAGTGCGGGCAAAACTTCAAGGTATTAATAGACTATGCGCACACCGACGACGCATTGCAGAATGTACTCGATACGCTCAGGCAAATATGCAAGGGCAAACTTATCGTAGTTTTCGGATGCGGCGGTGACAGGGATAAAAGCAAACGGCCGAGGATGGCAAAGGTCGCACAGGAAAAGGCAGACTTTATATTCGTAACCAGCGATAACCCCAGGACCGAGGATCCAAAGGAGATCATAAGCGATATTCTGACGGGGTTTAACGATCCGTATGCGGAAAATATAACTATCACCGGCGACAGAACAAAAACTATCGAGCTTGCGATAAGAAGTGCCGGAGCGGGCGACATCGTGCTTATCGCCGGTAAAGGACATGAGACGTACCAGATAATCGGCAATGAAAAAACGGATTTCGACGACAGCGAAGTCGCAAGAAATATTTTAAGATCGTTTAAATGAAAACAATAGACATAAAAACTTTAGCAGAAGTTTTAGACGTCGAAGTCATTAATGGCCGCGACGGCGAGATAACATCTGTTAGCACCGACTCGCGGACAGTAAAACAAGGGGATTGCTTTTTTGCGATCAAAGGCGAAAAATTCGACGGGCACGACCATGTAAAAGAAGCGTTTGAAAAAGGCACGGCCTGTGCTGTTGTATCGAAAAACACCGAGGATTGCGATGGGCCCTTGCTGAAGGTTGACGATACTGTGAAGGCACTCGGCAAACTTGCCAATTGGTATCGCATGCAGGGAGACTATAAAGTGGTCGCGATAACCGGGACAGCGGGAAAAACAACGACCAGGGAGATGATCTATCACGTACTGAAACAGCATTATAAATGTTATCGTTCGCCGAAGAGCTTTAACAATAATATCGGTTTGCCGCTTACCCTGCTTGGAGCGGGCGCCGATACCGAAATAATCATAGCCGAGATCGGCAGCAACCATCCCGGCGAGATCGAGGAGCTTACGAAAATAGCGTGCCCCGATATCGCGGTGGTTACGAATGTTTACCCTGCTCATCTTCAGGGACTAAACAGCATAGAAAACATTATAAAAGAAAAGACGTCAATATGTTTGGGGCTTAGGGAAAAGGGCAAATTCCTGATCAACGGCGATATACGAGATTTAGTAGAACATTGTAAGACGTTTGATAAAAGATTTATCACCTTCGGAAAGCGTAAAAAGTGCGACATCCGTGGCATAGATTTCAAAACGTCCGGACTCAGTGGCTCGTTTAATTTAAAACTTACGACAGTAACCGTCCCGCTTGCCGGCAGAGCCAATCTTTACAACGCATTGGCGGCCTGGGCGGTGTGCAAACAGTTCGGAATATCGAAAAGGAAGTTTGCCGAGGCGATCAAGACGATCGAAAGCATGGAGATGCGGCTTGACGTTGTGCGGACGGGAATGCTAACGGTGATAAACGATTGCTACAACGCAAACCCGGCTTCGATGCGAAACGCTATCGAGTGTTTGTGCGATATCGGGGCCAACTGTTCGGGACGGAAAGTGTTCGTATGCGGGACGATGGCAGAACTTGGTGACGAAAGCGAAGAGTTGCACCGACAGCTTGGTGAAAATATCGCCGAAAACGAGGTCGATGTTCTGCTGGCAGTGGGAGAATATGGAAATGTCGTCGTAAACAGTGCGGCAGATGCGGGAAAAGAAGGAATTGTCAGGGAAGTCTTTGAAAATTGTGACCAACTATGCGACAATCTGCCGAAATTCATAAGAGCCGAAGATGTTGTACTGGTAAAAGGCTCGCGGAGCGTCGGGCTGGAAAAGGCTGTCGAAAAACTGAAAGAAATATCAGGACCTAAAAGTTGATATACCATCTGCTATGGACATTACGAGAATCGCTTACATACAAGCTTGGCTTCTATGCGTTTGAGGATGTTATGTTCCGCAGTGCTGTCGCGGCGCTTATGAGTTTTTTGATATCGCTGCTGGCAGGGCCCAAGATAATCCGCTGGCTGATGAGCAAGAAGATCGGCGATCTGCCGGAGTTTCACCACACTGCACTTAACGAGCTGATGAAGGATCGTGCCAACACGCCGACGATGGGCGGGATCATAATTCTGCTTTCAGTGATAACGACGACTCTTTGCTGGGCAAAGCTGGGCAACCCCTTTATTCATAAGGCGATCTTCATACTGGTATGGTTCGGCGGGATCGGCATCGTCGACGACTGGTTGAAGTTGACCAGCAAGATAAAACATCGGAGCAGGGACGGACTAAAGCCATGGGAGAAACTTGCCTTCCAGTTTGGCGGAGCTGTTCTTGTGGCTCATTTTCTTTATTCTGATTTTGCGAATATCCAGGACGCACGTATGCTGTGGCTGCCCTTCTATAAACACGGGATACCGCTGGCAGCGTGGATGTTCGCCATCATCTCCATCCTTTACATCTCGGCAACGAGCAACGCGGTCAACCTTACCGACGGGATGGACGGGCTCGCAGCCGGGTGCATCGGCATAATGTCGGCGGTGCTGGTGGTGCTTTGCTTTGTAGCATCGGAAACCATGTCGCGAACGAGCACGGTTACGTGGGCGAGCTACCTTTTGCTACCGCATATTCCGCAGGCTGGCGAGCTTTGCATCCTTTACGCGGCGATAGTCGGTGCGGTAGTAGGTTTCCTGTGGTACAACTGCCCGCCCGCACAGGTTTTCATGGGCGATACCGGTTCGCTGCCATTAGGTGCGGCAATGGGCTATGGTGCGATGGTCAGCCGTAACGAGATACTGCTGTTCGTCATCGGCGGGGTGTTTATGATGGAACTGTTCAGCGTAATAATTCAGGTGGGGTACTTTAAATACAGCGGAGGCAAACGGATATTCCGATGCGCCCCGATACATCATCACTTCCATCTTGCAGGCTGGTCCGAGCCGCAGGTAGTCGTCCGGTTCTGGCTGCTGGCGATAGGGTTTGCGATAGTAGCACTTGCAACACTCAAAATACGTTAGGTCCGGTCAGTCACTATCCGAAACAAATTCAAAATGTGAATGTTCGAAATCGCAAACCCCAATTCTGACGTAGTCAGAACCGTTTGGATCATTTGGATTTTGGTTATTCGTGCTTGTTTCGAGTTTCGGATTTAGTGCTTAGGATTTGAGCGACAAGCCCTAAAGGGAGCTAGTCGCTTGTATCGAGAATACTCATGAAGGCTTCCTGCGGTATCTGAACGTTAGCAACGCTCTTCATGCGCTTCTTGCCTTCCTTTTGCTTTTTGAGAACCTTCATCTTTCTTGTAACGTCTCCGCCATACAGTTTTGCGGTGACATCTTTGCGAAAGGCCTTGATGGTTTCGCGTGCGATGATCTTTCCGCCGATGGCAACCTGCAGCGGTATCTCGAACTGATGACGAGGTATCGCACGGCGGAGTTTTATGATAAGTCTTTTGCCGCGAGCAACAGCCTTATCGCGATGAACGATAAGAGCAAGAGCATCGACCGGAACTTTGTTAACAAGGATGTTGATCTTAACAAGGTTGGACTTTTCAAAACCGAGCAGCTCATAGTCCATCGTCGCATAGCCCCTGCTGATGCCCTTTAGCTGATCGTAAAAATCGTATACGATTTCGCCCAGCGGCGCCTTGAACTCCATCATCACACGCGTCGGGCTAAGATAGTCTGTCTTTACCAGCTTACACCTTCGCGAATCGGCAAGCTTCATGATGCCGCCTATCGAATCGGTACCGGTAATGATCTCAAGGCGAACGTACGGTTCGCGAAGCTCTTCTATATGCGACGGATCCGGCAACGCCGCAGGTGACTCGATACGTTTGATCTGACCGTCTTTTGTAAGAACTTCATAGCTGACCGTCGGAGCGGTCTGTATAACGTCGATATTGTTTTCTCTTTCGAGCCGCTCCTGAACGATCTCCATGTGCAGCAGACCTAAGAAACCGCAGCGGAAACCGAAACCCAACGCCGGCGAGCTTTGCGGGTAGAATGAAAAACTCGCATCGTTCAATGCAAGCTTATCGAACGCCACACGAAGGCTCGGGTAATCGGTGTTGTTGCCGGGGTAAAAATCGGAGAACACCATCTGCATCGGCGGCTGATAACCGGGCAACGCTTTCTCTGCCGGATGCAGATCATCGGTGATCGTATCGCCAATGGTAACGTCAGCGAGTTTTTTGATATTTGCGATACAGTAGCCAACTTCGCCGGTGCCCAGCGAATCGACCCGCGTCATCTTTGGCGTGAACTTGCCAAGCTCACTGATGACATACGTCCTGCCCGAACCCATCAGGCAAACTTTTTGTTTTGTTTTCAACTCACCCTCAAAAATCCTTACATAACATATCACGCCGCGGTACTCGTCAAAGTGGCTGTCAAAAATAAGAGCTGCCGCCGGCATATCGCTTTTGTCCTCGGGCGGCGGCAGTAAAGTGACGACCGCCTCTAAAAGCTCGTCAACACCGATCCCGCTTTTGGCGCTGATGTGAAAACATTCGTTTTTTCTGATGCCTAAAATATGTTCTATCTCTTCGCCGACGACATCCGGCTGGGCAGCGGGAAGATCGACTTTGTTTATAACACCCATGATCTCGACACCGGTCTCGACAGCCAGGTATGCGTTGGCAACGGTCTGCGCCTCAACGCCCTGCGTCGCATCGACAACAAGCAGCGCACCTTCGCAAGCAGCCAGCGACCGCGACACTTCATAATGAAAGTCAACGTGGCCCGGCGTATCGATCAGATTTAGCATGTATGTCTTGCCTTCGCATTCGTAAGACATTGTTACCGCCGAGGCCTTGATGGTGATTCCTCGTTCGCGCTCCAGATCCATGCTGTCTAAAAGCTGCTCCTTCGCTTCGCGCGCCGTAACACAACCGGTGATATCCATCATTCTGTCTGCCAGAGTGCTCTTGCCGTGGTCAATATGGGCGATTATTGAAAAATTTCGTATTAATTCTGTTTTCATTTATTCTCAGTTCAGATCATGGTTTACCGTAAAATACGGCATTATAGCATTATCGACAGATAAAACCAACCAATTGAAATATTAACAGTAATTCGGCGCTATACAATAACAACTTGTTATTCTTAACCAGCCAACGAATCAGCGAGTTATCTGCCTAAAGGCAGCCTTAGTCCGGCGATGAAAAATCCGTAAGCACCGTATCTGCTATCGGAAGCGCCTTGCGTGTTAGCGATAAACAGCCGCCGTTGATCTCGATGAGCCCCTGGCAATACAAACGGTCGATGGACCTGGGGAAAAGTTTTTCCAGATCATAATCCGTCTGCTCGGCAAACTGTTCAAGATCGATCCCTTCTATCCTTCTTAGATTAAGCACCGCTGTTTCGCAGGCGATCTCCAACGGCGTAAGCACCTGTGACTGCGCAACGGGTAAATTATCATCTTCGATGGCACGGATGTACTCGACAATGCTGCTTACGTTCTGGGTTCTTTTGTTATTATAGAACGATGCCGCCGCCGGGCCTATGCCGACGTATGTGGTGTTTTGCCAGTATGCCATGTTGTGCCTGCACGTAAACCCGCCGCGTGCGAAGTTCGATATTTCGTATTGCTCGAAACCGGCACCGGCAAGCTCGTCGATCGCAAACTCATACTGGGCGGCATCGGCCTCTTCGCTGACGGGTTTGATCTTGCCTGCGGCGCATTGATCGTACAAAGGCGTCCCCGACTCGTAGGTCAGACTATAAGCGGAGATGTGCTGCGGGCCAAGATAGAACGCCGAACGCAGCGAACGCATCCAGAAGTCTTCCCGCCCGCCCGGTATTGCAAAGATCAGATCGAGAGAAATGTTTTCAAAGCCCGCCTTGCGCGCGAAAACCACGGCCTTTTCGATGTCGTCAGGTGTATGTGTTCTGCCCAGAAAATCCAGCTCTTCCTGGTTGAACGATTGTGCGCCGATGGAAAGGCGGTTGACCTTTAGCTTGCGAAGTTTCTTTAGCAGTTTATAGTCCGTCTGCCCGGGGTTGGCTTCTACGGTAAACTCCGCCGGCGTGTTGCAACGAGAAACGATTGCTTTGACCAGCGAACATAATAGCTTGTGTCCAAGGCACGTAGGTGACCCGCCGCCGATATAAACAGTTCGCACCGCACCGTCGAACAGGTAACTATCAAGCTCGGCGATAAGCGACTTAACAAATCGTTTGGTATCATGCTTGCCAACCGGCTCGGAATAGAAAGAACAATAGCGGCACTTGCCGGTGCAAAACGGAATGTGAACATACAACGAGATGGGGCCCGAAACAGTTGCCACGGTTAATGGTCCTGATGACCGGTATGGGTATAGGTCAGCGGGGGTGATTCGACACTAAGCTTACGTTTTTTGAAAATCGTTATCTTTAAATAGAACCATTTTACAAAACCGGACAGGGCAAAACCGCACGCAAAGATCACCAGCGCAAGCGGAAGCTCGCACAGATAGACCAGACCGCCGATACCGACCGACCAGAACAGATGCGTCAGTGGTTTTCGTCCCTTAAAGTACAGGTTTACAAAATGAGGATACCGTATTCGGCTGATCATCAGCAACGCTACGCCAATGGCAACAAACGGCAGAGCGTAAATAATTACATTTTCCGCTATCTCAAAAAGCAAAGAGCCTTGTGCGGACTTGGGCAAAGCTGCCTGGGTTTCGATAAGGTATTGATGAAAAACGACCAGGCTCGCAATAACACCCGCTGCCGCAGGCGTCGGCAATCCAAGAAAACTCATGTGCATTGTCTCGTCTTCTTCGTTCTCGACATTGAACCTTGCAAGACGTATCGCCGCACAAGCGACATAGGTAGCAGCAGCAAACCAAATCAGCCTGCCGATGAAATCGGAAAATATCGGCGTCTGCTCGACGACAGCACTCAGTTCAATATCTAAAAACTTAACAACCAGAAATGCAGGTGCAACTCCAAAGCTTATCACATCGCAAAGGCTGTCAAGCTGTCCGCCAAAACTGCTCGTCGCCTGACTCATACGCGCGACCCGTCCGTCAAGCATGTCAGCGATCATCGCGATAAAGATCAGGTAGCCTGCCCATGCAAGATACGGAAGGTCGAGACGATGGAAAGAAAAATGCTCGTTGCCCTGACTCGCCAACCCGATCGCAGCGAAACCGCAGATACCATTCAACAGAGTAATCAGCGACGGAAGGATGGTAATAAACTCCAGCCGCTGACGGCGGACACGCCGCAAAAGGTTACGTTTTCTTGCTTTGTCTGTTCTCTTCTCTGGCATCTTTAATCCGGATATTTTATCATAACCGTTAGTCCAGCTTTAACGTTATCGCCAACCTTTACGCAGGTGGTGACATTCGCATTATACGGCAGATAGAGTTCTGTCCTTGAGCCGAATTTTATCATACCGAACTTATAACCGCCAGCAAATTCCTCGAAAGGTTTTACATGGCAGACGATCCGCCGGGCGATCGCACCGGATATCTGCCTTACCAGCAGCTTATCGCATGGTTCGTCAAGACGCGTCATTTCAAGATCGTTCGACTCGTTAACCCGTGCTGATTCCGGATCACAGGCGTTTTTGAACTGACCTTGCCTGTATGTGATCTTGTCGATCCGAACCGCACACGGCGTCCGGTTGATGTGAACATTGAAAATATTCAAGAAAATCCCGATCCTGAGGGCTTCAGCGCCGATAGGAGAGTCCTCTTCGATGACGGTTATATCCAATACCTTACCGTCTGCCGGCGATAAAAGGATGTTCTTGTCGTCGGAGATGACCCGGAAAGGATCGCGAAAAAACGCCAGAACCCATAATAAGACAACCAAAAGCAGTATTTCAGCCGCCCAAAGCTTCCACCCGCCAAGCGTCATACCCGCGATCAGCAGCAGCATTAATATCACCGAAGGGAACATAAGCACCTGCGGCAGACCGTATTTTGTAAGCGGAATTCGCATAGCCCGGCATGATAGCCCAATCACACCACATAATCAACCCACAAAACATTTCAAACAAATCCCACAATATCAGACCGGTCATCACACACTATTTGTCATTCCAGCGAAAGCTGGAATCCATCCCACCAATTTTATAAAAAATTCCCGCTTTTTATACTTGACAGACATGCACTATCGTGCAAAATAGCACTTGTGAATAAAATCAGAAATTCAATTTTGAAGCAGATGCTTGATCTGAATCTAAGCATTCATCAAGTCTCAAAAATGGTAGAATCAAAAATTCCACGGCGCACTGTCTACGCATTTCTGACTGGCGAAAAAGATACTGCCACAAAAACAGCTTCGGTCTTAATGGATACTTTAGGATTGACTGTGAAAACGGAATCTGAGAAAACCATCACGATAAAGGAGAAAATAATGAAAACCGAAAAACCCAAGAGTTTCAGAAAAAGAATAATGATGGAATGGGAAACACTTAACAAGCCCGATTGGACTCCGAGAGAACTTCTAGGAATGTGCCTGCTTATAGATTTTGATTTCGCTAAAGAAGGACTTAATCCTGCACCAAAGTTTCGTCAGTATGTTGAAAGCAAAAACTACAGCCAGGCTTCAACTTGGTCCGGCGGGTTAAAATTTTCACAATGGAAATAGTCACAAATTAAAACTATTTCAATGATATTCATTATGCAGGGATTTTCATATTGCTGCGGAGGAACTCTGGCGCCAGATCTGCTCCGTTTTCCCATACGATAGTCTCTAGTACCGGGTCAACCTTGAAAGATTTGAAAGCCTCTTTGTCTTTCAAAGGGCCAAATATCTCTCCTGTTAATTCCCCGCTTAGATCGACTTCACCGCCGATGCCATCGTTGAACTTGACCCATATAACATAATCACGTAAATATTTTGCTTCTTTAACATGCAAGATCATAATATTACCCCAAAGGATCGATCGGGAACATGGCCTTTTTCTGTTCAGCGAGTTCCCAATCTTTTAGCAATTCATCTTCGTGCAATTTACGCCATTCCTGGATCATCTTGACTGCACGATTCGACATATTGCCGGTCACATTACCATTTTTAATTTCTACCACAATTTCATCATCTCCATATTTAGCATGGAAATGCGGCGGAGCATGATCCTTCCAATACATATAAATCATTATTCCAAAAAATTTACATATAATCGGCATATATCCTCCTGCCTTAATAAAATCATATTAGATTTCAATACTTCGCTACAACACTAATATACCCTTAAATACCTCGACATGTCAAGTCGTTCTTTTGAAAGGGACGATTGGAGCCAGAGATTAAACTCTCCAGGGTTTTCGCAGCTTTCGGTTGACAACTTTGCTGACAGCTTTTGCGTTGCCTACAACTGCGATTTTTTCCTTTTCTCGCTTACCACATTGACCCGATCCAACACAGACAATCAGGTTATAACTGATTAGAAGCTTTTCTTCAATGGCATTCACTTATAATATTTACCATGCTCGATTTTACAATAACAGCCGAATTCCGCCGTCTTGGACTAATAATATATAATCAACCCTTGACGCAGGCCCCAAATAAGGTTAACCTCTTGCCGAAAGTTTGACATAGGGGCCCCACGGCTCCTATTAATAGTTTATTAACCGAAAGGACAGGAGTATTGGCTATGATTATAGACGTAATCGCAAGAGAAATACTTGACTCACGCGGAAACCCCACCGTCGAAGTGGACGTAACACTCGACGACGGCTCGTTCGGAAGGGCTGCGGTTCCATCAGGAGCAAGCACCGGTGCTTATGAAGCATGTGAGCTTCGCGATACAAAGAAAAAACGCTACATGGGCAAAGGTGTCTTAAAGGCCGCCAGCAATGTTAACGACATTATCGCACCTGAGATTCTCGGCATGGACGCCCTGGCACAGGAAGAGCTTGACAACTTCCTTATCGCTATGGACGGCACGCCGAACAAGTCAAAGCTCGGTGCCAACGCCATCCTCGGCGTTTCACTGGCTGTTGCCAAAGCCGCTGCCGAGTCATGCGGGCTGCCGCTCTATCGCTACATCGGCGGATGCAACGCAAACGTGCTGCCGGTCCCGATGATGAACATCCTCAACGGCGGATCGCACGCAGACAGCAATGTTGACTTCCAGGAGTTTATGGTTATGCCACACGGTGCAAAGGACTTCCCGGAAGCACTTCGCATGGGCACAGAAGTATTTCACACCTTAAAGGGTGTGCTGAAAAGCAAAGGGTATAACACCGGCGTCGGCGACGAAGGCGGTTTCGCTCCTTCGCTTAAGAAAAACGAAGAAGCCATCGAGCTTATCCTGATGGCCATCAAAAAGGCAGGCTACAAAGCAGGCAAGCAGATCAGCATCGCACTTGACCCCGCGTCGTCCGAGATGTGGGTTAAGAGCACAAAGAAGTATAAATTCTTTAAGTCCGATCCCAAAAAGCAGGTCAGCTCCGACGTAATGGTCAAGCTGTGGGCAGACTGGGTAAAAAAATATCCCATCGTCAGCCTCGAAGACGGACTGGCAGAGGACGACTGGGACGGCTGGGCAAAGCTTACCAAAAAGCTCGGCTCAAAGATCCAAATCGTCGGCGACGACCTGTTCGTAACAAACAGCAATATCCTCAGCAAGGGTATCAAGCTCGGTTGTGCTAACTCTATCCTTATCAAGGTTAACCAGATCGGTACTCTTACTGAGACACTGGAAGCTATCGACCTTGCCAAGAGAAACGGCTACACCGCAGTGATCAGCCACCGCAGCGGCGAAACAGAAGACTCAACCATCGCTGACCTTGCAGTGGCAACCGGCGTTGGCCAGATCAAAACAGGCTCTGCCTGCAGAACCGACCGCATCTGCAAATACAACCAGCTCCTAAGAATAAACGAAGAGCTGGGAACCGCCGCAAAGTACGGCGGAGAGATCTTCAAGTACTAAGCTTTATTTGATTACAAAACAAAAGGCCGGCATGGGTTACCAACGCCGGCCTTTTTTTAATGCCTGCGCCCTTATTGTTTCGATAAGATAATATCATGACAAGAACCCAGGCGTTCATACGATACATATTTTTCTGCGTATTCTTTGCCGTCGGCATCGCTGCGATATTCCTATCGATAAAAGCCGACGAAATATACAGTCTCTATGAAAGCAGTTCCCTGCTTGGACAAACCGTCGCTGCCAACCAAAGGCTGGAAAGCCTAAACACCGAATACGACTTACAGCTTCAGACGATCGACAGTAATCCTAATATAATTGGCCGATTAAAAACCGTTGAGCTTGGCCAGCAGCCGTCGCGCGAAGAAACGGTCTTTCCCGATGCACCCGATGAGATCATTGCCATCGCCAAAGAGGCCCTGAGAAATGATGACAACCTAAAGCCGGCCGATAGCGCCATTCCGCAATGGGCATCGCGCATCACAGAGCCGAGGATACGTAAGGGGCTGTTCTTTGCCGGCGCTGCGCTGGTGCTGGTGTCCTTTGTTTGCTTTGGAACGCCAAACCAAAGATCGATCAGGGACCAAAAAGACACCTCCACTCAGCAAACTCCTGGCCTGTAATTTATGCCCTAGCATATCCCGCAACTCCATAAGAGATCGAGATGACAGAAAGCATCGGATAATCTATCCGATAGTGCCTTCTAACTACCATTTGACCTTCAATACAAGATTTGTGTATTTCAGTCACTTCGGGATTCAAATCTCTTCGGGCACCCATAACTCTGATAAGATCACAAAGTCGTAAAGATCAATTACTTTGTCGCAATTGATATCCGCTCTATGGATTGTCCCGTCGTCACGGGTTGTCCAGTCGTCGATCCATGCTTCAGCCATGATGACCAGGTCGACTATATCTATTGTTCCACTACAATTAATATTTCCTTTTTCACAACCTTTACCTGTCGTTGTTATCGTCAGTGTATCAGAGGAAGACTGTTTACCGGCATTATCTATAACGGTGGCTATGTACTTGTACTCGGAGCATTGCCTGAGATTCTCGGCGACAAAACTAGTACCTAATTGCCAGTCGCTGCTCGGACCCAATCCACGGATCTCTTCGAATCGATAGTACGCGGCATTGACAACAGCACCAACCTGCATCGTTATCGATGAATAATCGGGGGTCTGTACTTCAAAGTCCGGTGGATCGGGGAAATTGGGATCGGAGCAGGGGTTGCCGACATCTTCCGGAAAGGCAACCTCAGTAAGATTATTTTCCTCGTTATATTCATCGATATCATTGTTTGAATCTACGATACATTCGATCAGGCTGATATCCACATTGGCACCGATGGTAAAATCCACATCATAAAATGCCCCTGCCCGGATGTCTGTGATCGTCTTTTCGTCCTGGAAGTCGTCCTGCGGTGGAACGGTATCCTTCTCGCGGATCAGGACGTTGGTGCTGGTTACATCGCTTGCACCTTCATTGGCCACACGCACAGAAAGTAGTCGCGACCGATTCATGAACTGCTTGGCCACAACTGAGGGGATCGTCAGATCCGGTTGGGCAACAGCATGGCTGCCCGAGTTGTTGCTTTCATCCCGATCATCATTTTTAGGATCAGAACCGGGCGTCGTAACGTCAAATGTAAGAACACGTTCCTTGAGTCGTACGTCGTTGTAGGCCGTTTTAGTGATTCCAGGAAGCGTCTCTCGTGTGAACACCAATGGCATCGCATAATCGTCCAGAGTAAGGACGATCGAATCTCCACCGGGGATCATGACTTCGTTGAGATTATAGCTGAATTTATTGTCGGGATGTCCCGGGTTTGTGCTATCGAATATAGAGACAGAAATCTCATGGTTATGTGTGGAGATGTTGGGATCGATTTTACAAACATCATCGATGATCTCGTAGACATCCATGAACTTGCATGTCACCTCGTAATCGATCGCAGGAAACTCACCGTAATTCCTGATACGGGCTGAAATATCGACCTCTGTTTCAGTAAGCGGGTTAAACGGGTACGTATTGGACCGATCTTTTTGACGTTCTGCACCCGACGGAACAATGCGAATATCTGAATTGGACATCGCCAGATCCACACCAAAGGTATAGTTCATCGAAAACAGATCGCTGCGCCCGCGCGTAGGGATGTGTTGTACCTCGATAGTACTATCAATAGGATCACCCCCGCAATCCTCGTCGATATAACTCGGGTCACTTCCCGACGGATTACAAACATTTAACGTGCGGGTTTCATATACCGTCTGTACCCTGTCATACAACCCGATCATTCTGTTACCAACAAGTGGTGGCGAACCTGTGACGAGTGGGAACAAACCTGTTACAAACCGCTCGACGGCATCGTCATGGGTCAGCTTGCAGGGTTGTGACCACATTTGGGTTAGTGGTTCATAGTAACATACAAAAATATCATATCCGGGATTTATAAAATTAGGATCTTGCTCGTATTTGATCGGTTTGGACGGATCGGACCACAGCAGCGCCATGGCACCAGAGTTTTCTTCCACAATTACATCAAAGTCACGCAGTCCCATCGTGGCTTTGCGCCGAATCCGTGACACAGCCAGGTCATCCTCGATATTTGAAATAAGATTGTCTGGCGTGGTGCCGTTGGCCCACATGATCTCATCGCCGCGGACCCAGAACAAGTGCAGTTTACTCTCGACAGGATTGTAAACAAGGCGAGGAGCTGAATCATCTATGCCGTCATCGGTTTTCGTAATCGCTCCGAAGTTTACCCAGGAACTTGAACTTCCATCGTATTTTACGGAATACAGCATTTTGATTGGATCTGTCGGGGCCTCAGGAGAACTAAAGATAAACAGCGACTCATCGTCTTCCTGATCACAGGCAAATGTGGTATCCAGGATGGGATCCAAATCGGCAGCCACAATGAAAGGAGTCTTCCAGGAACCGGAATCGTTGGGATCGGTGCCTTCCGAATACATGATCTTATTTTTTGCCGTTGCCGTTCCGTAATAATCGTGATCGTCATTTTCATTACGGATCCACACTGCAACGATCTTATTCAAGTTGTCTATCACCGTCAATTTGGGGGATCGATCCAGATAATCATTATCCTCATCAAACGTATGAGGCGAACTCCAACTCCCGCTGGAGTTGTCATATATACTTATCGTGATGTCCTGCTTATTGAGAAAGTCCGTTGGCTCAGTTCCGAATGGTAAAGATGAAACATTTGTATTTTGCCAGATACAAGCCGCTTTACCACCGCTTAAGGCGATCAGCTCAGGATTCATATCGTTTGTATTATCGTCGTCAGGACCTGTAAAAAGCGGGAGATTAGGGTCCCAACTGTCGTATTCAAACGTAGCATCGTTACTGTTGCGTCTGGAATAGACCAACTCGGATCGATCCAGATCTCCTCGACTCGTGTCATCCCGTAACCATACGGCCAGTAGATCATTGCTCGTTGGTGCCAGACCTTTAAGCTGTACCAGCATCGGATCAGAATAGGGATACGACGGATCTGTCGATTCGGGATCTACCAGGTACGACGAATGGCCGCCGACAATAGGGATCGTATCCACATATCCTCCAGATGACGGATAGACACGCTCCAGGACGATAACGTCATCCGAGACGGTAAAAGACCCAAAAGCAGGCTCAGCTCCGGGAGTTGTAGGATTTTCCCAGTGTCGCGTATAACTTTTCTCTATCACAAAAGGCCCCAGCACCGCACGAACACCGCCGGTTAAGATAATATACGTCTCATCCGAATCCCACAACGGAGGCCACAGGACAATTTCAGTGTGGAATCCACCACCGAGGTAACCCTCGATACATACTGCTCCCGGCATACCGGCCCCAAGTGTTCCGGTGCCCTGAGGCTCAAGGATGATCGTGGCAACGTATTCCCAGTTATTGCTGGAAGATAGCTGAGTGATTATCAACTCGGTGCCCAGCAGCAGGGCCAACTCAGCACGGAAATAGACAGGGACACCATAAACATAAGCAACGATGTAATTGGGAGTTTTGTAGGAAAATTCACAATTGACCCCAACGGTACCTCGTGGATTCCAGTTTTGCTGTTCCCATAAATAATCATATTCAAACGAAACACTAGGTTTGATCTCAGTAGATGCCACGGCAAAGGCTTTATCGCAATTGGACCATTTCTTGGAGTCCGTGTTATGGCGATGCGTTTCTTTCTTGATTTCTTTATCCCACCCGATAGAGCCTACAGATGCGATCCCGTCACTCGTGATCAAACCTGAAAAAGATGCTGAAAATTCTCCGTGATCAGGCTTATCTTCGTCTTCCTCCTCCTCTTGGTCTTCATCATCTTCCTCTTCAGTAGGTGGTGTATTCAGCTCATCGTACATCGTCTTAGCCTTCTGCACCGCCATACCGGCTTTCATGAGCTTCTGGCCAAACACCAGAATGTCTGAGGCGGGGGTAAGTTCATCAAATAGGCTCGTGAGTTTATCCAAAGGTTCCAGCCGGTATTCGAAGCCTTCATCAGTAGCCATGGGAATATAAAACGATTCTGGTATGATTTCAAGAATATCCGGCATTGGGATGATTTCACAATTGACATATTCAATTGCTGAGGATGCTCCATCAGGATCGACCGCTTTAACTCCTAATCGGCCCTCTGGAAGGTTGCCCATGTTAAACGTCTGGCTGGTACGTGTCTGTGAGCAGGGCTGGATCAGGAACGTATCTCCAGGTACTGGAGTAACGTCTGGCGGAACACTGATCCAATGAAGCTCATTATTAGTAGTATCCACATCATTTGCAGTACCCCAGTCGATCTCCACTTCAAAACTGACTGGAAAATCTATACCACTGACAAAATGAGCATACTTATTGGCAGGTGTATTGCAAAAGATACTTTGCACATTAATTATCTGGGGCTCAGTGGTTGACGCCGCTTTTGTCCCAAGTACAAAATTGCCCGATGTATGGGAATCTTCGCGAACTGTATAAACATGAATTAGATTGGAATAGAACACCGTATCGCTTTTTGGTATCACAGCAATGATACGCTCTCCGGCATTGCATTCGTGACGGTAATGTGAATCGGAATCCGTCAGGATGATCCCGCCATCACGAGCCAGATCCACAATTATAGCTTCGACCAGTTTACCTTGTTCATCCCGGACGGTGCCTTCCAGAACTCCCTTGCCGGCTTTTTGATAGGAAATAGTTGTCTCGTTTAATTCAGTACTGCTGATCACGTTGACATCAACAGTGCAGTCGGTGGCATTATCGTCCGGAAAATCAATAGACGGATTCCAGACAATGTGTTTTCTGGTATCTACGAGCTGGTTTGCACCAACATCACCCAACACACCCTTGCAAGGTTGAAGGTCCTCCTCGCCACTTCCTATTTTGGCACTGGCGTAGACATAATACGGATAGAGATCATTAGCATCAGCGCCGGAGGGATATTCGAGGTCATAATAAATATCAACCAACCTGCTCGAATCGTTACGCTGACTAGCGCTCACATTTGTCACACTTGGTTGTGGGCCAGGAAAGGGCAGGGAAACTGTATTGTAAAAATCCGAAACAACCTGTGCCTGGGCAAGATATATGGTCGCTTGAGTTAAAGGCGAACGGCTCACAGACAAACGTAAACGAAAAGGTTCGAGAATCAGTAAATCAGAAGTCTGTATTTCAATCGCGGTCCTCGGTGAATAGCTTGCATCTACACCATTGATGACCTGTGTCCAGGTTGACTCCGATTCCTTCATATATTCAAGTAAGATGTAATAAGTGCCCAGAGCACCTAGATCGGGACCGCCAACCAAAACGCTGTCGGTAATGATTCCGGCCTTACTGTACATATCATCAAGGTCAAACATAACATACGTGAGAGGAGAATCTAGTCTTAAACATGACAAATTCGTTATCGTGGGAGGATAATCTTGCGATATAGTATCCAAATCAACTATCGCAAACAAAAATGATGACCAACACATCAGAACCAGAACAAAAAACCAAGAGTGTTTTTTCGTATACATCAGACACCTCCCTTAAAAAGAGCATTCTGTTGCACTAAAACATTTGGGACTTATTCGCGGATCAGAAATCAAGTGAACAAAAAAAGTGATGTTTTTCTAATGAAAATATTAATCTGAATTTTCTCACCTGATGATCTTTTCAAAAAACCCTTTCTACATGCTTTTGTCATTATGCCATAGCCATCATGCTTTGTAAACAATAAAAATCCCGCAATCCGCATAATCTGCGATTAATAATCACCCAAAAAACACTAACTTCCCAGCAGGAAAAACCACTCAAGACACCCCCAATAAACAGCCCAGCCAAAAACCCATAGAACTGCACCCGGTGCACAAACGGTGCACTTTTATGCACCAAATATGACATTTTTGTAATTTCCCCCCTATGACCCGCTTTTTTCGTGACCCAACCCACTTATAATCATCCGAGCTTTAGAAGCTTAAAGCCAGTCTTTTCGTCGAGTACGCGCTTGGCATCGATGCCGGTTATCTCGATGATTGTCACTTCCAGGATTAGGAAGGTATTTGCTCCGCCTCGTGGACAGCCGACCATGACCTGGCCGTCTTTGCCTATCGCGGTATGGATGTGCATCTTTGGGTTTTCGTCGTCCCAATATATCGTTCCGACGCCGAGGACTTCGCCGGGTCCGATGAAGTCGCGGTGCTGAGCGATTATTTTAGGCTCTTCGACCGCGGGGCCTACGACGACGTCTGCTTTGCGGAATCCGCCGGTGATGAATACCGCTGCTGCCTTTACGTTCTCCTTCTTTGCGATGCCTTCTATCGATGCGTAAAGCTCTTCGCCCTCTGATAGACGAGCTACGATAACTCTTCCGGTTTTACCTACTGCGTATTCCATGATCGGCTCCAAAACTGATTCCATTTTCGGGTTTGGATTATAACAGAAGTTGAAAGTTTCTTCACCGTTATTTAGTTTTAATTGCTTTGTGTTTTTGTCCTCCTTTTTGCGCTTATTTGTGTCCCATTTTGTGTTCGTTTTTGCGCGTTTTTGCGCTTTTTTGTTCGTTTCGTGCGCGTTTTTGTGTTTTTTTGCGTTTTTTGGTCATCGTTTTTAGGCTTTAAATGCACTATTGTTTGTTTTTGAGCTAAAAAGAGGGGCGATTTTCAATTTTCGATTTTTTATTGTCTATTTTCAATTTTCAAAGATCCAAACTGTAACATTGTTGTAACGTTTTTGCGCTATTTCATAACTAGCGTATAGCGTACAGCGGATAGCATATAGGATGGCAGTTGCCATCTTCAGCCTCCGGCTGATACATGCTTCAATCCCCCCACTGTTTATATTATACACTATATAATTAACAAGTCAAATTGTTTTATGATTTTTTAACAAAATTTATAAAAAAGCACTAAATCCTAATATCTAAATCCTAAACAAATTCTAAATTCAAAAAGCTAATGATCAAAACTTCCGGCTTCGCCGGATTAAAAGGT
>SDBV01001253.1_pt1 | contig 38249 bp, 31 predicted proteins | sample 2277081 | NCBI WGS metagenome assembly SDBV01 (sample SAMN10402039, study PRJNA504765) | marine sediment metagenome | isolation source: marine sediment core GS10_PC15, 223 cmbsf | place: Arctic Ocean: Southern Knipovich Ridge | collected 2010 | reverse complement strand
AAACACGTGTACAAAAAGAAGATGCCATTCATCATCAAGAGTATGAAAAAGCCGCAAAATTGCGTGATGTAGAGAAAAAACTCAAAGAAAAACTCGAACAGATCAAAAAAGAATGGCACCAAAGAAAAGATGAGCAACAAGTCATAGTGGATGAAGACGATGTGGCATGTTTAATTGAAAAACAGACAGGAATTCCTATTGCTCGCTTGACCGAAGGAGAAACTGCAAAGGTGTTAAAATTGAATGAGACCCTGATGCAGCACGTCATCGGACAACCTGAAGCCACAAACCAAATTTGTCGAGCCATTCGCAGATCAAAAGCCGATATTAAAGATCCCAACCGTCCTATTGGCGCCTTTTTATTCCTAGGACCTACAGGCGTTGGGAAAACTCTCATGGCACGCTCTTTAGCCGTGCACATGTTCGGTGGAGAAGAAGCCATTATTCAAGTCGATATGTCTGAATATATGGAAAAGTTTGCTGCTTCTAGAATGATAGGCTCTCCTCCAGGATATGTGGGACATGAAGAAGGTGGCCAGCTCACAGAACAGGTGCGTCAACGTCCCTATTCTGTCGTCCTTTTTGATGAAATTGAAAAAGCACACCCCGACGTACTCAATCTTCTATTACAAATCTTAGAAGAAGGGCGTCTGACTGATTCTTTTGGGCGCAAAATTGATTTTAGAAACACCATCGTCATTATGACATCTAATCTTGGCGCCGATTTGATCCGCAAAAATACTGAGATTGGTTTTGGAGCCAAACATGACATGCTCGATTATAAAACCATGCAGGAAAAGATCGAATCTTCTATGAAAAAACACTTCAAACCAGAATTTCTCAATCGACTTGATGGAACTATTGTTTTTAAAGCGCTCGATAAAGAAGCTTTAAGAAAAGTCATTGATCTTGAAGTAGCAAAACTACAAAAAAGACTCGAAACGAAAGGTATTACCATCACTCTCGATGACGGCGCAAAACAGTTCTTAGTTGATAAAGGCTATGAGCCTGAAATGGGCGCAAGACCTCTTCGAAGAACTACAGAACAATACTTAGAAGATCCATTGGCCGAGAAAATCCTACTTCATCCACAAGAAACATTCAACTTCACAATCACCCATAAAGACAACGCACTTGAATTTATCGAACAAGCCCAAGAAAAGCCCAAGAAAAAGAAGAAAAAAGAAGAAAAGGAAAAAGAAGAATCCGCATCTAAGAAGTAAGCTCTTTTCTAAAAACGGGATTTAGTAAGCGAAGATACAACAAGCAAGAATTTTAAATTTTCAAATCTATGCAAATATACTCTTAAAACAAACTCTGATAAGAGACGAGAAAGATTCCTCAGAAGAATAGGTAATATCATATATCAAAGGAAGATGATCACTTGCTGGCAAAACATCAGGGTTATCCAAGATGCCTTCATCGTTCAATCCTTTTATAATATGATGAACCATTTTTAGAGTTCCACCACTGAGAATTTTTGCATAAATATGATCGACTTTTTGGGAGACTTTATATTTTAAGGTGGGAGCATTATCCTCTAAATTAGCCTCAAATCCTGCATTTTCAAATGCTTGTAATCGCTCAGGTTGCCACTCCTTAGTTTTATCATCCATTACCCTTGTCGCATTGGCATCCAAGCCATAAATGATCAATTCAGGGGCTGTTGCCATCGATTCAGGACCCGCCGCTTTGTTTCCACCAAAAAATGACGAAATTAGCGATTTGACTTTTTGCATCAATCGCATAAAGGGAGAATTAATCTCATCAAGGTTAATCTGCTTTATGTTGCCAGTTAGGCTAGTTGACTCAGAACCACTACTGTAACTGGGATGATCCGAAACGAATCGCACAACCCTGTTCTCTCTTTTTAAATGCAGGTCTGCATAATATGCAGGTTCCGAAGGATCTGTCGTTGCTGCTTTTTTAACTAGATCAAATCGTTTATTTCTATAGACAACGGCAGTATCTCCTTCCCAACATAATGAATAACCATGTTTTTGAAAAATATCAACAAATATTTGGTGCTCACTTTCATTTACAAATCTTGCTTTACACAACTCTTGTAAGCAAAACACATCAGGTCGCATCTCCGTGATTAGTTTTTCTAGGAATGGCGTCATTAAGAATCTATAATAGTCCCTCATTGCTACGCTGTAATCAGTCATATCTTTAACAGTAGACTGTACAATTTGGGTGGCAATTTTTCCAATTTTTGTAGATTTTTGAAATTTTTCTGCCGTTCGTGCCAAATCACCAATACCACTAATATTAAAACTCACAACACGCAAATTAAGAACCATAACTATTTCCTCCAGATACCAAAACAGTGTAACATGGTATCCGTTAAAAAACAAGCTTTTTTGATGGATACAGAACCCTTAGAGAAATACCGCTATTTTCTCAATAAAAGCGAAAAAACAAAGAAAAATTTTAAAAAAACATCAAAAAATCAAGGGCGTAAGGTCAGTTTCAAAATGCACTTTCCCAAGTTTTGATATACTCCAAAAGCTCTTTTTGTGAAGGTTTTGATTGAAGGAGTTCAAGCGCCTTTTTATCTAAAGCCAAATAAGCAATCTTAGATAGCAAATTTAAATGGTTTTTATCATTACATGCAAAGAGGAAAAAGAGTGTATGGACAGGTTTTTTATCTAAAGCACCATACTTAATGGGGTTTTTAGGAAACACAGTAATCACAATATCATGTGGCAACTTGTTTAAATCACGTGTATGAGGAATAGCCATTCCATTGCCAACAGATGTAGGCATTAATTTTTCTCGATCCAATAAAAGATCTGTCAAAACTTGCGCATCGAGTCCAAAAGGTTGTGCTATGTGTTGCATCGTATTTTGAATAATTTCTTGCTTAGTCTCCCCTTCTATATCTGCAAAAACTCCACCTTTAAAAATCGCGCGGTAAAAGACAAATTGCAGCCGGCCTTGATTGTCTAATTTTTGCAATTTTTCACTTTCTAGCTCTTTTATAAATTGTGTGGTTTCATGTTTTCTTGAAAGCATCCATTCTTCAATTTCTAATTTTGAAAACAAAATCTTATCATTTAAATTGTAGGAAGGAATCTTCCCTTGCTTCACCCATTTTTCAATGGTAGTTTCATTGACATTCAATAATTTTGCGACATCTGCGACACATAAATCCATTTTAAATCACCTTTTTTTTAATGTTGCTCAAATAGTCTATATACCTCGGTTGGGGTTTTCGATGAAAGAATTTTTTTTCTTTTTTCTTCGTCTTTGATTGCAAGCGTTAAAGAAGATAAGATTTTTAAGTACTCTGTTTGAGAGTTTTCAGGTCCACCAATTAAAAAGATAATGCGCACAGGCAATTTATCTAACGCATCCCATTCCACACCTTCTTTTAAAATGCCAATCGCAATAAAAAATTTATCTTGTTCTTTAAGTTTTGCATGGGGAATAGCGACTTCTAATCCAATGCCAGTAGAAACCAGTTTTTCTCTTTCAAACACAGCTTTTTCAAAAGATGCAAAATCTTGAAGTTTTTGGTGACTGTGAGCTTGTTTGACCAAATATTCTATAATATCATCGCGATTTTTTAACTCCAGATGACAAATCAAATCTAGCGATAAAAAATCGACAATGTTAATGTCGCCTTTTTTCTTAAATGTTTCTAACATCACATCGCTCCTGTGCTTCCAAAACCGTCCCCTTGGCGTTCTGTAGACGCTAGCGCTTCTTTTTGCACAACAAAGTGAGCTTCCTCAACTTTACAAAGGACACATTGCGCTAAACGCATCCCATTTTCAATGCGAAAAGGGATTTTTGAATGATTCATCATAATCAATTGAATCTCCCCTCGATAATCACTATCAATAGTTCCTGGGGAATTTAACACCACAATCCCATGCTTCAGGGATAATCCAGACCGACTTCTGACTTGGATTTCATATCCTTTTGGAATTTCTACAAAAAGCCCTGTGGGAACCAGCTCAATGCTTCCCGGCTCCAACACACGCTCTTTTTCAATATGGGCGCGCACATCAAAACCACTTGCTCCCTGAGTTTCATACTGAGGAAGCTCTGCCCCCTCTTCAACTTTAATTTTTACATCCATGATTTACTCCACAAAATATGATAAACACTTTGCAATTTTACTCTTTAATTGTTTTCTTTCAACAATACAATCAATAAAACCATGTTCTTTGAGAAATTCGCTTTTTTGCGCTTCTTTAGGAAGTTGTTGCTTGATGGTCTGTTCTACAACACGAGGACCTGCAAAAGCAATTAAGGCTTTGGGTTCTGCAATTAAAAGATCACCCAGCGATGCAAAGGAAGCAGTCACTCCCCCTGTTGTTGGGTGGGCAAGGATTGAAATAAAAGGGCATTTTTTTATCCCAAGTTTTGTCAGTGCCGATGATGTTTTTGCCATTTGCATGAGGGACAAAATCGACTCTTGCATGCGTGCACCTCCAGAAGAAGACACAAGTACAAGTGGCAAGTGATTTTCACACGCATATTCAATCAATAAAGTGATCTTTTCTCCCACAACAGAGCCCATAGATCCTCCCAAAAAAGAAAAATCTAACACACCAAAAGCCACTGGAATGTTTTCAATTAGAGCTTTTCCACACACAAACGCTTCTTTCAAGCCCGTTTTTCTCTGCGCTCTTTTAAGGCGGTCTTTGTATTTTTCTACGTCCACAAATTTTAAAGGATCTTCTGATGTCAGAGTGTCAAATAATTCCTTGAGAGAATCGATATCTAAACGCAATTCCATTCTTTGCTTTGCATTAAGAGGATAGTGGTATTGGCATTTGGGGCAACAGCGGAGATTCTTTTCAAGCTCTTGATTATGAATGAGTTCCGAGCATTCTTCGCATTTCAGCCATCCATCAAAGCGATCGCTTTTTTGTTTTAAGTGCTTGATTTTAGGATCTTTTCTAGAAAACAAACCCATAATTAACCCAACGTTTTAATATATGCTAATTGAAAATTCAATAAAAATCAATTCAATTCCAAAGCTTGTTGATAGCGCTCTTGGACATTTTCCCAGTTTACAATATCCCAAATCGCTTTTAGGTAGTCAGGACGCATATTTTTGTATTGTAAATAGTAGGCATGCTCCCACACATCGATCCCTAAAAGGGGGATTAAATTTTTTATTACTAAGGGATCTTGGTTTGGACACGTTGTGATATAAAGCCCTTTTCTTTTTTGAGAATACCCCAACCATCCCCATCCAGAGCCTTGAATCAACGCTGTTTTTGTATTGAATTCGTCTTGAAATTTTTCTAAAGAGCCAAACGTTTTTTCGATCTCTTTTTTGAGTGCACCTTCTTTTAACTGACCGCCGCCTTTATCTCTAGGGGCAAGATTAGTCCAAAAAATGGAATGGTTGAGATGCCCACCTCCATTGAATCTTAAGGCAGGTTCGAGTTGGATAATTTTTTGAAAATCCCCCTTTGCTTGGGCATCTTCTAATTGATCTAATGCTTCGTTAAATTTGGTTACATAGGCGTTGTGATGTTTTTTATGATGCAACTCCATAATCTCCTTAGAGATCACAGGTTCTAGCGCATTATAATCATAGGGTAAATCGGGCAAAATTGCACGATTTGGGACATTGATTTCAAATTTTTCTGCTCCTGCCATAACGACCTCCGAGGTTTCTTTAAGTTTAACAGTTTAATGAAAAAAAGTAGAGACGATTGTGTCGAGTCTTTCTAAGGAAATCAATTCAAGACTTTGTTTAAAGCTTTCGTCTACCTTTTGTTTAGGTAAAATCACCTTTTGAAATCCTAGGTTTTTTGCTTCTTTGAGTCTTTTTTCCACGTTGTCCACAGCACGAATTTCGTTCGATAGTCCTACCTCTCCAATCACAAGGGTTAAAGGATCGATACGTTTGTTTTTAAGCGAAGATAGAATCGCCATGCACACGCTCAAATCAAGTGCAGGATCTTGGACTTTCAAGCCTCCTGCAATGGAGACAAAGATATCGTAGGTAAACAATCTAAGCCCTAGCTTTTTTTCCATCACAGCGAGCAAAAGCGAGAGTCTGTTGTGATCAAATCCTTGGGTTTTGCGCATAGGAGAGGGAAAATGCGTGGGTGCAACAAGCGCTTGGATTTCTAAAAGCACGGCCCGAGACCCTTCAACAACACAGCTGATGCATGCTCCACTATTTGTGCCCCGATGTTGGATACATAAACTCGAAGGGTTCTTGACCTCTTCTAATCCCTTCGTTTTCATTTCAAACACTGCCAATTCGTGGATTGAGCCAAAGCGATTTTTCACTCCACGCAAAAAACGGTATTGTTGTTTGGTTTCTCCTTCAAAATAGAGCACACAATCGACAAGATGCTCTAACATACGTGGTCCGGCAATCTCTCCCGATTTGGTCACATGGCCAATGATAATATGTGTGATATTCAAGCTTTTTGAAAGTTGCATGAATTTAGACGCCAACTCTCTGACTTGGGCCACAGATCCTGGACTAGAAAGTGCATTTTGGCATTGCAACACTTGGATCGAATCGATAATCACAAGATTGGGTTTGATGGTTTCAATCTGATAACAAATAGTCTCATATTGTATTTCATTAAAAATGAGCAAATTGTCCGATAAGGCACCTAGACGTTTTGCGCGCAGTGAAATCTGTGACACAGATTCTTCTCCAGATACGTAGAGCACCGTTTTGCCACTTAGAGCCAAATGATGCGCAATTTGCAAAAGCAGAGTCGATTTTCCAATGCCAGGCTCACCACCGACAAGCACAAAAGAACCTTGGACAAATCCACCACCTAACACACGATCGACATCTTCAAAGCCGGACGAAAAGCGCACATCCTCTTTAATTTCTACTTGAGAGATGGGAAGCGGTGTGCTTGCTTGTTGTTTGGGAACTGCAGGAAACTGCTCTTCTACCGTGTTCCACTCATTGCAAAGCGCGCATTGCCCACACCATTTGTGAAACTGAGCACCACAACTTGTGCATGCAAAAAGGGTTTTAACTTTCATAATCTTCCTCAATCTGTGCGATGTTTTCTAAGGCATTTTCGGCAGCATTTTGCTCGGCCTGTTTTTTGTTTTTTCCCATTCCCAAACCCAATTCTTGGTCATCGACAAAAGCTTGAACAAAAAACTCTTTTTGGTGCTCTTTTCCTTTTTCTTGTTGCAACACATAGGTTGGCTTTTGGTTGAAGTTTTTTTGCGTGTAGTGCTGCAAAAGGGCTTTGAAATTTTCATCGGGTTTTTTTAAAAATTCATGCATTTTCTTTTCAAAATGTTGAAGGATAAAACGTTCTGCTATTTCAAAACCCGCATCTAAAAAAAGCGCCCCGATAATTGCTTCAAAAAGGTTGGCTGTCAAAGACAATGCTCCTCTTACTTCAAGATGCTCGCCTTTTCCTTTGAGCAAATGCATCTCTAACCCAAGCATCTGCATATATTCAGCATTGGATGTTGTACAAATAAGTTTGGCTCGAAAATGCGATAACTTGCCTTCTGGCATTTGACTAAATTGAGTAAAAAGGTACGCGGTGACAATGGCGTTTAAAATGGCGTCGCCTAAAAATTCCAAGCGTTCATTATCTTCAAATGAGCACGCGTTTTCATTCAAATAAGATTTATGAATAAAGGCTTGGATCAACAGGTCCTTATTTTTGAAATCATAGCCAAGAACCTTTTCAATTTCTTCAGTATTTATGTGCATACTTTTTCAGTGTAACAATTTTTGTAATATATGATAAGCTGATCGTATGTTTACGTCTAACCCAGCCTTTACACTTTTAAAAGAAAATTATGTCTTTAAGACTGTCACACAAAAAAAAGCGCAATTTTTACAACAACATCCAGAAAGTGAGCTTTTAGATTTGGGTATTGGGGACATCACAGAGCCACTTTTAGCTGAAATTACACAAGCGATCCAAACCGCGGCTAAAGAGATGCAACAAATACCTATTGGCTACGCTCCTTATTCTGGATATGATTTTTTAAAAAAAGCTCTCAATTTCCCTTTTGATCTCGATGAAATTTTCATCTCCGATGGCGCAAAAAGCGAAACAGCTCAGATCCAAGAATTGTTTACACAAAATACTATCGTTGCACTCATGGATCCTGTCTATCCTGTCTATCTAGAATCCAATCTTTTATCCAACCATCGCGTTGTATGGATGCCTTGCACAAAAGAAAATGGATTTATTCCCTCGACTCCAGAAGAAAAAGTAGATGTCATCTATCTCTGCCATCCTTCTAATCCAACAGGCATGGCTTTTTCCAAAGAAGACTTACAAGCTTTTGTCGATTATGCACTCGAAAATAATGCGCTTTTAATTGTTGATGTGGCCTACCAATCCTTTGTTCAAGAAAATATTCCAAAAAGCATCTATGAAATTGAAGGTGCAAGAAAATGCGCGATTGAAATCGGCTCTTTTTCAAAATCGTATGGATTTACAGGATTGCGTCTAGGATATACGATCGTTCCCAAAACACTTTTATGGCCACTTAACGCTATGTGGCAAAAACTTAAAACCATCAAAAATAATGGAACCGCTTACATCATCCAAAGAGCAGGTGAAGCGGCTTTAAAGATGCCCTCGTTAGCAAAAGCTATCATGCAACGCACCCATGCCTTTAGAAACGCTTTAATGGAGATGGGTTGGGAAGTGTATGGAGGTGTTCACTCCCCTTATCTTTGGATCGATACCAAAACCGATGATTGGGAATTTTTCGATTTTCTTTTAAAAGAACGGCAGATTATTTCGACACCTGGCAGCGGGTTTGGAAAAAATGGCAAAGAATTTGTGCGTTTTTCTTGCTTTGCCAACAAAAAAACGCTTCTAGGAGCAACACAGAGGTTAAAAAATGCGCTATCTTGTCACCGATGATCACATTGTGCACTTCAGAAAAGAAGGACTCATTGAATTCGAAGGGCTCGAGTTGCAACCGCTTGTAGATCTTGTCAAAAAAGAGCCTTTTCATTTCAACTTATCCATTCATAATCCAGAGATTCAAAAAGCCATTTTTAAGCTCAAACTTCCTCAAATTGCCTCTCAGCTCTGTAAACAATCTCCTGTGCAATTTGTCTTTGACTGTATCTTAAAAACAGGCGCCTATTCTTTAAAAAACAATGCTAGCTGCTCTCAATTGCAATGTGCTGCTGTCATCAACTTAGAAAATTTGAAACTGACATTTATCTATTATGATTTTGAAATCTTGATCGCTGAACCTGTATTTTTAATCGGTTTTGCTAAGTTTCCCGCGCGCTATATTTTTAATGATGAAGATCCTTACAAGCATGCTTTAAAAGAGTTTGGCTTTAGCTACAGTGATGTGATTCACTATGCCTCTACACGGGAATAAGCTGAATAGTTTCTTGAAGATCTCCCTTTTTAGCCTGAAGAATTTGATAATGATTGCCCTCTGAATGATAGACGTAGATATGCTTTTCTCCAAACTCGTGGGCAATGCGGCCGTATGAAGATCGCATACTTTGCAGCTGCACATCAAAAAACAAGGCCATCAACCCAGACAAATTAAAAAAAGCACGCGTAGGTCTTACAATGTGAATAGTCAACCCTAAACGTTTGGCTAAATAGCGCGCACGAAAGTTTGATCCCCAACCATTATAGCCTTTACCGTTTCTTACTTCATTGATATAGCGGGTAAAATCCTCCCCTAGAATAGGAGTCCCTGATTTAACAATACCATTACCCCATAATTCATCACGCAACTGTGCAATTTCAGAATTTTCTATTAATTGTATTTTTTTTGTGTACTCTTCTTTGAGTCCTCCAAATCCTTCTGCTGTATTTAGCAATAATTCCAAAATCTCCATGTGGTGACTCAAAAATCGAACTTCAAGGTCCAAAGCCGTCTCTTTTTTATTCCTTAGATCTTCGATTTCAGCTTCCAAATCTTTTTTAATTATTAAGTCGCGAGGTTCACTGCCAAGTTCTCTTAACTGTCCTGAGCATATAGCACTTAATTCCCTCTTAAGAATATCTAACCCCTCTTGATCTACTCTATCAAAAGTCCCTTCTGATTTTTTTAATCGCTGCAACCAATCCCTAAGTTTTTCTTCCATGGATGAAGATCGTCCACCTTCTTCAGGTGTCAGTAATTTTTCAAGTTTTTCTATATAAATTTTGCGTATTCTCTTCTTTTCTTCTTGCATCTCTTGATGAGTGTATTCACCCTGAATGCACCTGTCGTCTTCAAAGCAAAAACTAAACGCTTCATTAATTGCATCTGCGGTTGCATCACAAAGCATTTGATCTGTCGTTCCTGCATCCATTTGCCCAACTACGGCATGATAAAAACACCTTCCATCTCCAGCCACATCTCTAAGAGAAAAATATTCAGAAAAACTGTTTGCTGTGAGCATTTGGGTGCGTTTTGTAAGAAAATCTGGATCTGATTGAGAAGCGCGGGCATAAAGAGCCACCCAAAGTCCAAAAAATATAACACCTATTAAAGCTGCCTTATCAGTAGGTGTTGCTTGCATCAGTTTCGAAGGCGCTTCTTTTAAATACAGCTGCATGTGTGTGACAAGAGATAGCGAAAGAATCTCTCCAAACTTAAGAGGCGTTGCAAAATGCGCTAAAGTTGGCGGTACTGTTGTAATAAAATGCATCTTCAGACTCATTAGATATTTTCCTATCTTTTATCAGCATAGTTTATGACAAACCAAATTTTACTTCAACCTAAAACTGACCTTATGCACTACTTTCAACTTATGAGAAGGCTGCAAGGAATAATCTACATCGTTGGCTACTTCGTTCAACTCTCATGGAGTTGAACTTCATTGTCGGCCTCGTATCTTATTCCTTTCGCTTTTCTCCTAAATTGAATTTACTGCGTAACATCAGTTTAAAAACTAAAATTAAAGGATTTTTTTGCAGATTTGCTCTACCGTAAACCCATATTCTTTGGCCAACTCTTCAGCAGGAGCAGAGAGTCCAAATGTATTAATACTAATGGCTATACCATCTTTACCAATATATTTGTACCAACCAAGATCGCATCCAGCTTCAATACTTACCATTGTGCCCCCATTACCCAGCACTTTTTCTTTGTAAGCTTTTTCTTGAGCATCAAAAAGCTTAAAACATGGCATGGAAACTATGCGCACATCTTTGCCTTTTTCCTCAAGTGCTTTGGCGACATTGAGAGCAAGCATCACTTCAGAGCCTGTGGCAATGAGTGTGTAATCAGGTTTGCTCTTTTCTTTTTTTAAGATATACGCTCCTTTTCCCACGCCCTCTTTGTAGGGCAGTTTTGTCTCTTCTAAAAGAGGGAGATTTTGTCGTGATAAGACAAGGGCTGTTGGACCTTGATAATCCAGTGCCGTTAACCACGCTGCTTTGACCTCATTGTGGTCGCAGGGACGCATCACATGCAAATTGGGGATTGTGCGAAGAGACATCAAATGCTCAATGGATTGATGCGTCGGTCCATCTTCGCCAAGGAAAATAGAATCGTGTGTGAATTGGTAAATCACTTTCAATTTCATCAAGCTTGCAAGCCGAATGGCGTTACGCATATAGTCTGAGAAAGTAAAAAATGTTCCACAAAAAGGCACCATCATATTTGTCAGGGCCAATCCGGAGCTAATCGCTGCCATAGCAAACTCACGCACTCCAAATTTGATGTTTTTACCTGCAAAATCTCTGGGTCGAATAAAATCAAAAGCTTTCATAAAGGTCTTGTCTGAAGAAGACAGATCTGCGGATCCGCCATAAATGAAAGGCAACTCGCCTAAAACTTGTAACACCTCTCCAGAGCTGCTGCGTGTAGCCATTTCTGGCTTCATTTCTTGGGCCTCAATCGCCTTTTCAATCTCTTTTGGCACATGGTGCTTTTCCATTGTGTCAAATTGCATTTTGAATTTGGGGTTTTCATTTGCCCACATGTCAAATTCTTGCTGCCATGTTTCTTCTAATTGCGCACATTCTTTCTGTTTACTTGCAAAAAAGTCTTTGACTTCTTGCGGAATGAAAAATGGAGTGTCTGGGATGCCGAGTTCTTTTTTTGTCAGCGCCAGTTCTTCTTTTCCCAAAGGAGATCCGTGCACTTTGTGTGTGCCTTGTTTATTGGGAGAGCCTTTTCCAATCACAGTGTGCATTTTAATAAATACAGGCTTAATCTGTTTTTTGCGGATCTGCTGAAAAATACCATCCATTTCTTCAAAGTCGTATCCATCCATCTCATAAGTTTCAAAACCATAGGCGCGATAGCGTCCAATCACATCTTCTGTACAAGAATCAGGCAAAGGTCCATCGAGCGAAATTTTATTCGCATCATAAATCAAAACCAAATTATCCAATTCTAGATGCCCTGCAAAAGAACTCGCCTCTGATGAGACACCTTCCATGATACATCCATCCCCTGCTAAGCAAAAGACTTTAGAATCAAAAAGCATGTGCTTATCTGTATTGAATTGTGTTTGCATAATTTTTTGTCCAAGTGCCATGCCCACAGTATTGGCAATCCCTTGACCCAAGGGACCTGTTGTAGTTTCTACACCTTCTGTATCGCGGTATTCAGGATGGCCCGGTGTTTTAGAATGCAATTGACGAAAGTTTTTCAAATCTTCGAGTGAAAGTTTGTATCCAGAAAGGTGCAGCAAAGAATAGAGCCACATCGAGCCGTGCCCTGCAGACAAAACAAAGCGATCACGATTGTGCCACTGCCAATTTTTAGGATTGTAACGAAGCTGCTCTGCCCAAAGATAAGCGCCTAGTTCTGCACATCCCATAGGAAGCCCTGGATGACCAGAGTTTGCTTTTTCAACCGCGTCGATAGAAAGTCCACGCACAGTGTTTGCAATGCTATGAAGAACTTCTTTTTTCTTTGGATCCATCTTCCTCTCCTCTTTTTTACGTTATGGACATCACTATACAATAAATCTTTCATTTGAAAAGTTTTTTTAATAGAAAAATAAATGGAAATATGAAAAAATTACTTGAAAAATACATCTGGAGGATTATATGGCAGGCTATCTCGGACCTTACCTAGGATCTTATGCAGGCATGTCACTAAACAGAGTTGTTTGGGAATTTTTTTCTTCTCGTCCAGAAGTTCGTGCGGGTTTGCGTTTGCTTATCCAAAGAAGAATGCTGCCTACAAGTGAACTCACGCTTGAATATTTAAAACAACAAATTGCAGGAAATGTTGTAGAAGCCTTAGCCAAACAAGTTAGTGTCGTTGAACTAGGAACGCAAGTCGCTGCATCTAGCGCAGAATTTATATGTCTTGTCCACACAGCAGAAACGCAAATTCAAAGACTCTATGCTAACTTAGAAGCAATGACGTTGACTTACTATAATAATCCGTGGAAAAAAGAAGAAGGTACAGTAGAAGATGACGGCGGTGAATTAAGCTTTACCACAGATAAACGTATCGAGCGCACAATCGATGGCTTGACAGATTTAGCTATCGATTCGATTGGACTTTTCGTAACTCTTCTTGATCTTGCTGCGTTTTTAAAAAAACCTGCTGATACAAAACTCATTCGCAATCTTCCTCAAAATGTATGCCAAATCTATGACGCTGTTCAAAAATGGGATGATCCTGCAAGCTTAAAACTTCTTGGATATGGCCAAGAACAATTTGCAACTGCTAAAGAAGACTTAAGTAAAATTCAGGAAGTTTTAAAAAAAACACAAGAAGCCCTAGAAACTGCGCAACAAACCGTTGAAAATGTGGTAGGTAAAGAAGCCACCAAAAAGCTTGCTCAAGCTGTCACTACATTTGCAAGTATTTTTTGGGAGTCTACTCAAGGATTTTTTGCACCTGCATCACCACCTCAAGAAGATCCTCAAGAAGAAAAATAAGAAACTCAAGTTGGTATAAAAATCAAAATCAGGTATGCTCCTTGGCATGCAACTCGATGAGATCAGAGCAGAATTTTTACGCTATTTTACCTCCAAAGGACATACGCTTTTGCCCTCTGGAAGCGTAGTGCCGCACGCAGATCCGACCCTGCTTTTTAATAATGCAGGAATGAATCAGTTTAAAGACATTTTTTTAGGATTAGAAACGCCTCAGTTCGACCTAGCAACAACAACACAAAAATGCATCCGTGTCGGCGGCAAACATAACGATTTAGAAAATGTCGGACACACCACACGCCACTTGACCTTTTTTGAAATGCTGGGGAACTTTTCTTTTGACGCCTATTTCAAAAAAGAAGCGATTGATTTTGCCTTTGAACTGGCTTGCAACATCTTTCACATCGACACAGAGCATTTGTGGGCAAGCGTCTTTGAAGAAGATGAGGAGTCTTTTGAATTATGGAAAAAATATCTGCCTGAAAAACGCATCGTACGCCTCGGTAAAAAAGACAATTTTTGGTCGATGGGCAATGTGGGTCCTTGCGGTCCTTGTTCTGAGCTTCTTTTTGATCGTGGAAAAAAAATTTCCAAAGCTACAACACCCAAAGATGATGTAGAAGGTGAGCGTTTTTTTGAGTTTTGGAACTTGGTCTTTATGCAATATAACCAAACCCAAGAAGGTATTATCGAAGAGCTTCCCAGGCCGATGGTGGACACTGGCATGGGACTTGAGAGAATGGCCGCTCTTCTACAAAACAAAACGTCTGTGTTTGAAATCGATTTTTTCCAAGAGCTCATTCGACACATCGAAGCGCTTGGCAATACAAAATACAATGCAAAATCAGCTTCTGCGTTCCACGTCATTGCAGATCACTTGCGCACTTTGTGTTTTGCGATTAGCGATGGTGCGACGCCTTCCAATACAGAACGCGGCTATGTGCTTAGAAAAATTTTACGACGAGCTGTGCGCTATGGCAAACAGATTGGATTTGAAGCGCCTTTTTTACATAAGCTTGTTGGTCATTTAGTTGATTTGATGCCCTATTTTAAAGAATTAAAAAGCGCTCAAAACAATATCGAAACGCTGCTTTTGCAAGAAGAAGAAAACTTTTTTGCAACCCTGAAGCGTGGTGGCAATCTTTTGCAAAAAATGCTTTTGAGATCTAAAGGTACACTATCTGGAGACGATTGCTTTAAGCTTAAAGATACCTACGGCTTTCCTCTTGAAGAAATTGAGCTGATTGCCAAAGACCAAAACCTCACGCTTGAAAAAGAGAGGTTCTTTGAACTCGAAAAAAAGGCCAAGGAGCTATCCAAAAGTGCAGCAAATACAACCACGCAAGTTTTTTCTACAAATTACTATTCTGAGCATCTCGATCGCCATGGCACCACGCAATTTGAAGGCTATCACACCTTGGAGCTAAATAGTGTGATCCAAGCGATTTTAGTCGAAGATGAGCCCCAAGAAAAAATACTCACCGAACAAAAAGGTTTACTGATTTTACAAACAACACCTTTTTATGCCGAAATGGGCGGACAGGTTGGAGATACGGGTGTCATCGAAACACCAAATGCACGCTTTGTTGTTGAAGATACGCAAATCATCAACCACATCATTGTGCACATTGGGCGTGTAGAAAAAGGCCAATTTTCCATTCAAGAAACTGTCACAGCCAATGTCGATGCAAAGCGGCGCAAAAAGATTCAAAAAAATCACACAGCGACACATCTTTTACATCATGCGCTTTGCCACGTTTTGGGAGAGCACGTCAAACAAGCAGGCTCTTTTGTCGGCCCCAACTATTTACGTTTTGACTTTTCTCATAACAAAGCTCTTTCTAAAAAAGAGCTTTTGGCTATCGAAAATATGATCAATGAAAAAATTCTCACCAATGCCAGCGTGCAAACGCATACAAAAAACTACGACGCGATCAAAAATGACAGCTCCATCAAGCAATTTTTTGGAGAAAAATATAGTAAAACCGTGCGCGTGGTGGATGTTGATTTTTCCAAAGAACTTTGTGGAGGCACTCACGTCAAAGCCCTTGGAGAAATTGGCCTGTTTAAAATCATCAAAGAAGCAAGCATTGCCCAAGGACAGCGAAGGATCGAAGCAATCTCGGCCATGGACGCTATTTTATACACACATGAACAAGATGCTCTTATCGATGCGTTCTCAGAAAAGCTCAAAAGTCCCAAGCTCCAACTCTTAGAAAAAGTGGATGCTTTGCAAATTGAAAAAAAAGAACTTGAGCAAACCATCAAAAAGTTAGAAAAAAATGCCCTTGAGTCCTTAGCAGAGCAACTCTTGCAGCAAGGCTCGCATATTTTTACCCTTGTCGATATTGAAAAAAAACAGCTACTTCCTCTGTGCGATCTGCTTTTTGCAAAATCAAAATCATTGGCCCTTGGTCTTTTTGTTCAAAGTGGCGAAAATGTGCACATTTTAATTAAAGTATCCAAAGATTTGATTGAAAAAGAAATTAGTGCAAAAGATCTATTACAAAAAGTGTTTGACATAGCTCCTGGAAAAGGCGGTGGCAATGCACAAATGGCCCAAGGAATGATTGAAACTAAAGATGTTGGAAACATCATCGAAACTCTTAAACAGCACGTATTAAAGCTTTGTTAAACCTCTCGACTAAACCTTTTTTAGATTTTACACAAAAGCATGACGCCATTTTAATCGATGAAGTTTTTCCAAGCATGTGCGCCTATTTTTGTGCACATCTAAAAGATCAACATGTGCTTCTTGTCACAAGTGAAAAACAAGAAAATGAACTCTTTCAAAATGTGCAGTTTTTTAACCCAAACATCATCGAATTTCCTGCCCTAGATACCCTCGACACAAAACTTGCGTCCAAAGATTTGATTGGCGTACGCAATCAAGCTCTTCTAAACATCAAATCGGCAAAAAAACCTAGTCTCATTTTGACAACACTCAATGCCCTTTGCCAAAAAGTAGAGGCTATTGACACGCTTGAAAAAAACTCACTCCATTTAAAAGTGGGTCAAACTATTGATTTTGAAAAACTGCCCCATCAACTTTTGGAAATGGGTTATCAGCGCGCAAACCTTGTCAATGACAAAGGACAATTTGCTATGCGCTCTTTTATTTGCGATATTTTTGATATTGCATCGAAACTTCCTTATCGCATCGAATTTTTTGGCAATGAAATTGAGTCCATTCGCACTTTTGATATCAACACCCAAAAATCCATTGATAAAGTCTCTAAATGCACACTACTTTTTGCCAAAAATGAAATGCAGTCCACGCTACTCGATCATTTGAAAAACTGCACCATTGTTTTAGATGATCTTTTAGAGCTTGAAAACCAGTATGCCTTTTTAAAAAAACACCAACATCTCATTGACTTTGATCAACTTTTTGCTCAACTTAAAAAGCATAAAATCCTCTACTTTGCAAAAGAAAAAATTCAAACGCTCACTACATACAAAGACAAACAGTTTGAGATGTTTTCAAGAAAAATTAGTGCCGAATTTTTCCAAAATCCTTTTTTTCATAAAGCCCTTTCTCTAGAAACACTCCAAAGTCATATCCAAGAAGCCCTGCATTCTAACTTAGACACTTTGAAACTCTATGTTGTGTGCGAAACGCGCAAACAAAAAGAGCTTGTTTTGCAACAAACAGATGCAATCCAAGATCCCAAAATGCACATTGCGTTCTTGGATGGATATCTTTCTTCGAATTTTTGTGCCCATGATCTCTCTTGGATGCTGATTTCCTCCTCTGAATTGCTCCAGCACAAAAAGATCCGCCGCCAGCAACAGCGTTCCAGCGCGCTTTTCACAAATCTAGAAACTTTTCATCCGAAAGTGGGCGATTTGGTGGTCCATTTTCATGCAGGCATTGGAAAGTTTTTAGGGATCGAAAAACAAAAAGATATCCATGAGCATATCAATGAGTTTTTGGTTATCGAATATGCCGAAAAATCCAAAATGTTTGTGCCCATTTCCCAAAGCTATTTGATCACACCCTACATTGGATCCAAAGAGGAAAAACCGCAGCTACACACGATCGGAGCGGCAAAATGGAAGCGCGCGAAGGCCACTGCCGTTTACTCCATCGTGGGCTATGCCAAGCAGCTTTTGGAACTCTATGCCACGCGCACCAGGGAAAAAGGCTTTTCCTACCTTCCCGATTCTGAAGAATTTAAAGACTTTGAAGAGACTTTTCCTTACATCGAAACGACGGATCAAATGCAGGCCATTGTGGATGTCAAAAAAGATATGATGCTAGAAAAATGCATGGATCGCTTGGTGTGCGGAGATGTGGGCTTTGGAAAAACCGAAGTGTTTTTACGCGCGGCAATCAAAGCCGTACTTGATGGCAAAAAACAGGTTGCCATCCTTGTGCCCACAACCGTGCTTGCAGAGCAGCATTTTGAAACGCTACAAGAGCGCTTAGATGGCTTTAATATCAAAGTACGTGCGCTTTCGCGTTTTGTCTCTCCCAAAATGCAGAAAAAAACACTCGAAGATTTAGAACTGGGTGATGTGGATATCATCATCGGCACACACCGCTTGCTGAGCAAAGATGTGAAGTTTTTCGATCTGGGGCTTTTAATTATCGATGAAGAGCAGCGCTTTGGTGTACGCGCCAAAGAAAAAATCAAACTAAAAAAACATGATATCGATACGCTCACACTCACAGCCACACCCATTCCACGTACGCTCTACCTCTCTTTGAGCCGCGCTAAAGATCTTTCTGTCATCACCACACCTCCTCAAGATCGCCTGCCCATCAAATCGATTGTGTGCGAGCGCGATACGCAAATCATCAAAACAGCACTCTTGCAAGAACTCAATCGCCAAGGCCAAGCCTATTTTATCCACAACCGTGTTGAAACGATCTACAAAGTGCAAAAAGAACTCCAAGCGCTTGTTCCCGATGCAAGGATTGTCGTGGCTCATGGCCAAATGCATGCCAATGCTCTTGAAGATATTTTGCACACATTTAAAAATCACAAAGCAGACATTCTTGTGGCCACATCCATTTTAGAAAATGGCATTGATATTCCAAATTCCAACACCATCCTGATCGACAATGCGCATCGCTTTGGACTTGCTGATCTTTACCAACTGCGCGGACGCGTCGGCAGATGGAACCGCTCTTCGTTTTGCTATTTTCTCACGCCTCCCAAAATGCAGCTTGCTCCCGATGCAAAAAAACGACTCTTTGCCGTCGTTGAGGCAGGCCAATTTGGTGGCGGGATGAAAATTGCCATGCGCGATTTAGAAATCCGTGGCTCTGGCAACATCTTGGGCACCGAGCAATCGGGCAACCTAAGTTCCATCGGTTTTCATCTTTACTGCAAATTGCTCAAGCGCACCATTTCAAAACTCAAAGGCGACTCTGTTAAAGCTTTCCAAGAAACAGAGCTCTATTTCCCTTATCCTGCCAAAATCCCAGATAGCTATATTGATGATGCCGATTTGCGCATGGATCTCTACAAACGCTTTGGCGATGCCGATTCCATTCCAGAAGTCGAAGCGATTTACAAAGAGGCCAATGATCGCTACGGAACGCCCCCCATTGAATTTGAGTGGCTCTTTTACATGATGAAAATAAAAACGATTGCGTCACAAAAAAATATCCAGCAGCTCAAAATCAAACAAAACACGCTCTTTATCATCAAAGAAGCGGGCAAGAAAAAAGAGCTTCATGAGAAGCTCTTAAATCCGATAAATGTTCCTAAAGACCTCGAAAGTCTTTTGGATTTATTTTAAAGGGTTCTAACATCGTCATCTCCGAATGTATCAACCTCTTGATGATCATGTCTATGCATGTTTTGAGGCATCCAATCATTCATTCCCAATGCATGTTTCAATAATTGAGATGCTGTGATTATAACCGCACTAGAAGCAAAAGCTTGTTCAAACGTCATTCTACTTGAAAATTTCAGTGTCAATGCAAACACAGCAAAAGAAGTCAAATACGCAAATATGGAAGGTTTTACAGGTCCTTCGCGTCTTACAAATATGGAAGGTTTTACAGGTCCTTCGCGTCTTAGAGGTATTGCTGAAGAGGGAGCAAAACCGGATGCAGAACGTGCATGCGCAGCTGTAGATCTTGAGCCGCTCGAGTCGTCAAATTCTTGATCGTATTGTGGAGGTATTGCTGAAGAGGAAGCAAAATCGGATGCAGAACGTGCATGCGTAATTGTAGATCTTGAGCCGCTCGGGTCGACAAATCCTTGACTGTCGGGTAAATAGGCTGACGTAGCTTGTTGCTGTTGATTTGACCACACAACTTGTCTAACCACTCCCATTATCTCATAATAGTTTGGAGCTTTTTCTTCTTGCCTGAATGAACTTAGTAAAGATCTAGGTAAGAAGTCTCTAAAAACTGGAACGACATATTCATCTGCATTTTTTAATACTAATTCTCCAAGAAAGCCCGCTAGAGCGATGGTCTTTATAAAAGAAAAATTGTCATTTTTTGTTAAAAGATGAAGCCCTGCGCCGGTTAAACCTGCTGCGAAAGCTCGTAATGAATAATTTGTAACTGCATTTACTACCATTGTTATCTCCTTGGTTTATAAAATGCAGCTATTGTAACTGAGTATTCTATGTTTTGTCAAGCATAAAATTAAATTTTTACACATCAAAATCTCATGAATGTCAGGACAGCTTTCTCAAGTAAAAACATTTTTTATGAGATCTCATCTGGTATACGATCACCACTTTGATCAACTAGACCCTTAACAAAGCCATGGCCCACCAAAAAGATAGTCCCTGAAATTAAGTGTTTGCCTATACGATTCACCACTGCATGGCCCACCAAAAAGATAGTCCCTGAAATAAGTGTTTGCCTATACGATTCACCACTGAAAGTACGAAGCGCTAGAATATATACACAAAAACCCGCTATGACAGCAAACCGCGAAGGAAAAACGCCATGCGTTTTTTTAAAAAAATGCCCTCGCCATCCCTTTTGTGCTTGAGAATCAGATGAAGAAGTTTGCTGAATACCAAGTTCATCAGCATTGAACAATACAAGATCTTTTAAAAGATTTGCTATGACAATGGCTGTTGTAAAAGATAAGACTTTATCCTCTTTGAAAAAAACTTCTCTTAAAATCACACTTGTCAAACCCGCTGTAAACATTCGCGGCCCTAGCTTTGAGGGATATAAATAAGATGCTGCTGCTGTTACCATTTCTTTTCTCTTTGGTTGTAAAAACACGGCAATTGTAGTCAAAATATTGCTATTTGTCAAACATCACACGTAAATTTTTAGACATCAGAATCTGTGGCTCTGTATGAGCCTTTAGATTTGCGCCTGAGCATGGTTTGGGCGTGTTTTAAAATTTTGATTCCCAATTCTACATGCTCTTTGGTGTAAAGTTCATACACTTTTTTTGAGCTCTCTTTGGTTTTGATCCCATCGAGATTTAAAGGGAGATCGGATATTAAAAGCAGAGCACCTAGGGTAAATTTGCGCTTGTAGCTTGCTATAAAGAGTGTAGCGCATTCGAGCTCTTTTGCTTGGGCGCGGCTTGCGATCAGTTTGGCTTTAAACTCTTCATCAAATTCCCAAAAGCGCTTATTGGTGGTGTAGGTAATGCCCACATGGTGAGTCTTTTTTTCTTCTTCGAGTATGTGAGTGACCGCTCGTTGCATGAGAAAGTTGGCAAGTGCTGGCACTTCGATCGGAAAGTAGTAGTTGCTAGTCCCCTCACCGCGAATACCTGCTACTGGGACAAAAAAATCGCCGATTTTGTAGCGACGGCGTAAGCCCCCCGCCATGCCGAGAAAAATGGACGTTTCAAAATTGACAAAAGAACAGAGGTCGACGACAAGAGCTGCTGCTGTGGAGCCAATTTTAAAATCTAAAATGGATACTTTTTCCTTAGGACAGTGAGCCACTTTAAACATCGAGCCTTCTTTGATCTCCACATTGCGCGACGAAGCAAAATAGTCCACATAGAACGGAAAATTGGTAATGATTAAATTCTTTTGAAAATCTTCAATCAGACTTCCCGAATAACGCTCTAGAGACTCTAGCGCGATCTGTTTTTCCTTAGACTCTGTCATTAGTGCTCCTTTATACCAGCAACAAGGATTAATTGCACAAATTACTGATATTACGCGATAAATTCTACCCATATGAGAGCTACAAGAAACAATCTACTTCGTCTTACGCTTCATCCAACTCTCATTGAGTTGGATTTCATTGTAATTCTCGTACCTTGTCCCTTTCGCTCCTCCTCTAATTAGAATTTATCGCGTAACATCAGTAAATTAGTTTTTGTTACCGGTGTTATTTTTCCTTTTATTAAATAGTTGCAATATTGGCAATGATTTGAAACAATATGACTAATGCTATTGAACAAATCTCGCTTCATATGCTGGGCTGTGAAGAGTAAACTACTTCGCATTCCTCCTCACCCAACTCTTTGGAGTTGAGCTCGTTGGACGTGCTTGTATTTTATCCTCCTCAGCAAAGCCTCTAAAGGGAGATTTGTTCAGTAATATTAGTTAAAAAAAATCGAGGTAGAAAGTGTCCGTATCAACAAATAATTTGAAACAAGGAATGAAAGTCGAGATCGATCGAGACCCTTACAATATTGTCGGTTTAGAATTCGTTAAACCTGGAAAAGGTCAAGCTTTTACGCGCGTAAAGATGCGAAATTTGGTGAATAAGCGTGTTGTGGAAAAAACCTATAAATCTAATGAAAAGCTGCAACTGGCGGATGTGCAGGAAACAAAAATGCGTCTACTTTATACCGACGAACATGATGCCACATTCATGGATGATCAGACGTTTGAACAAGTGACTATTCCTTTGAGCGATTTGGATGACAAAAAAATTTGGCTTTTAGAAGACGTGCTCTACGACATCGTCTTTTACAAAGGACAGGCTATTGATCTTATTCCTCCCACTTTCATGGAACTCAAAGTCACCGATACGGCACCTGGTGTGCGTGGAGATACAGCCTCTGGACGCGTGGTGAAAGATGCTATTTTGCAAACAGGGGCAAAAATCCAAATTCCGATCTTTATCGAGCAAGATGAAGTGATCAAAGTCGATACACGCACAGGAAGTTATGTCTCTAGAGTCTAATATTCTTTTTTTAAGAAGCACAATGCTAGAAGCTGTGCGCACATTTTTTTATCAGCGTCAATGTTTTGAAGTCGATGTGTCTATCTTAAAACCTTTTGCTGATATTGACACCTATATCGAACCGATCTGTGTGGGAAAACAGTTTTTGCACACTTCTCCAGAATATGAGATGAAAAAACTGCTTGCTAAATACAAAAAAGACATCTTTTATTTAGGACACGTCTTTCGAAAAGAAGAAGAAGGGAAAAAACACAAAACGGAATTTACCATGATCGAATGGTACCGCATTGGCTTTTCTTTTGAAGCGATGATCCAAGAAATACTCGCACTCATTCAATTGTTTACAAAAGAAAAGCATGTGAATTTGTTGACGTACAAACAGGTGTTTGAAATGTTTGTGAAAATTGATCCTTTTACAGTCACAAAACAAGAATTGCTGAAAAAGTTGCATACTTTTTCCATTGAAAAAAGTGAAACTTTGACAAAAGACGATCTACTCAATTTATGTTTTTCGTTTCTTATCGAGCCAAAATTGAGTGATATCACCATTGTGTATGATTATCCAGCAACACAAGCGGCACTCAGTCAAATTGAAGGGAATATCGCCAAGCGTTTTGAGATTTTTGTCGATCAGTTTGAAATTGCCAATGGATATAAAGAATTGCTCGATCCTAAAGAACAAAAAAAACGTTTTCTTGGATATAAAAAATCCTATGCGCTCGATGAGGCATTTTTGGATGCTCTTTCTAACATTCCTGAATGCTGCGGTGTGGCTGTTGGCTTTGATCGCTTGATGATGCTTTTGGCACATGCTAACCACATCCAAGATATCTATCCATAAGTGTAGGCACTTATGTTTCAATATTTAGCCAATAACGCGTATGGCGCAATCGTCCTGTTTTTCTTAGAACACCTTTTTCCACTAAATCAGTTAAATCACGCGTCGCTGTCGCTTTGGATGTTTTTGTTATGGCAATGTAATTTTCAGCGCTCAGTCCCCCTTTAAAACCACGCACTCCTTCAGCAAACATTCTAAGCAACACGTTTTCTTGCCTGCTGTTTATGTTTCCTTTCAAACGTTCCATAATATGGGTTTTACTCATTAGAAAGTGGATGAAACGAAGAGAATTTTTTTGTGCTCGGACAATTACATTGGAAAAATATTTTACAAAGTTATCTACTTTTAATTTATGATTACAATCCGCGAGATAAGAATAGTACTCTTTTTTCTTTTCATTAAGCGTTTGAGAAATGGCGATCAGGGTGGGTCTTTTAAGACTTTGTGAAAGGAATTTTTCCACAAGAGCTCTCCCAATACGGCCGTTGCCATCTTCAAAAGGATGAATACTTTCAAAATAGATGTGCACGATCGCTGCTTTTCCTAAAATCGATCCGTTGTTATCAGAATCATTAAACCATTGGATAAACTTTTCCATTTCGACTCCAAGATTCTTGGAGGGGGGAGCTTCAAAAAATACCGTTTGCTGATGATATTTATTCGAAACAATCTGCATGGGCGCTTGGTGTGTCCTATATTTTCCTATATCAGAAATAGTGGAAACACCACTCATCAATACTTGATGCCAACTATATAGCATTTCATGAGTCAATGGTTCTGCATATGTGTCATAGACCATCCAAAGCAAATCTCCAACTTGTTTTTCTCTTGCTGGAATCCTTGCACTCTTTGTACCAAGGCCAAAATATCTTTGAATGGAAGATTGCAAACTTTCACGCTCTAGAATTTCTCCCTCAATTTCCGCACTATTCAATCCCTCTTCACAGAGAATTTCTACGAAAAATTGACGACGTTTTTCGCTTTCTAAATGTTTTAAAACAGCCGCAGCTCCTCCTATTTCTTGAAGAAATCGCTTCTCTAAATCTACAATCAAATGAGGGTCGTAGATAAACTTTGGCCAATTAGGCAATTGCCAATTCCATTTCATGAGTTATAGCCCACCTTTCTATAGCTCAAATATAGAGTGTTTTCTGATTTATAGAAAAGGGTTGTTTGTAAGCTATTAATTATCAATTATTAAAGAGGTGATATTTTCAAATTTCTAAAGATTATGAGTTATAGATTTCTTTTCTATTGCTCAAATATAACTTTTTTTTTGAGTTATAGACACTCTGTTTAACACAGATGTTATGCAGTAAATTCTGTTTAGAGGCGGGGCGAGGAGAACAAGATACAAGGATGGTAATGAAGGTGGGTTTCAAAAAACTAAACGCCGTAGGTGTTTCTTGCAGCTCTCATATAGACAGGAGTGAGTAACGTAAAGTCAGTTAAAATTTTTGAATTTTCTTTCAAAACAAAAAAACCAAAGAAGAAAATGCATTGTCATCAAGTAGAAGTTTTGCTAGACTCGGGCTTCTTGGAGAAAAAATGAATAAGCAACGTGAGCAATGGGGATCGAGGATCGGCTTTTTGATGGCCGCTGCTGGATCTGCAATTGGATTGGGCAGTTTATGGCTCTTTCCGTATCTTGTGGGAGAACATGGGGGTGGACTGTTTGTCTTATGCTACATTTTCTTTACCTTCATCATTGCTCTTCCTATTTTTATCGCAGAAATTATCATGGGCAGAAGCGTACAACGCTCTCCCATCTTCGCGTTTTCTGAGCTCTCTTCGCATTCAAAAAATTGGAAGATGGCCGGATGGATCATGGTCTTTACCGCCTTTTTGATTCTTTCTTATTATGCCGTTGTCGCAGGATGGTCTTTAAATTACGTCTTGATGTCCTTGAGTCATTTTACTGCAGGAAAATCTAGTGAACAAATTGCCTCACTTTTTGATGTGTTGTACAAATCTGCGGATCTTAACGTGTTTTGGCAATTTTTATTTGTGCTCTTGACTGTGGGCGTTGTGTATGGAGGCGTGCAAAAAGGCATTGAGCATTGGTCCAAAATCTTAACACCTTTGTTGTTTATCTTTTTAATTATCTTGGTTGCCTACTCTGCTACATTAGATGGATTTGTAGAAGCCATCAAATTTATTTTTAAGCCCAATTTTGCCACATTTAAAGCCTCGTCTATTTTAGCAGCTTTGGGCATGTCCTTTTTTACGTTGAGTGTAGGAATGGGTATTATCATTACCTACGGTAGTTATATGAAATCTGATGAAGATGTACCCAAAACATCCATACTTGTAGCGCTTATGACAGTTTTAGTCTCTATACTTGCTGCAATGATGATTTTTCCTATCATTTTTACTTACAATTTATCTCCAGCAGAAGGCCCCGGACTTGTCTTTAAAACTCTGCCGATTGTGTTTGAAGCAATGAAAGGCACACTTGTGTTATCCACGCTCTTTTTTGTGCTTCTCGTTTTTACTGCTGTGACAAGCTCAATCTCGCTTTTGGAAGAATTGGTCGCCTCCTTAATGGAACTTTTAGATTGGCCCAGACAAAAATCGGTGCTTGTACTTGGCGCTGCTGTCTTTATTGTAGGAATCCCGTCAGCCCTAGCTGGATCTGGTGCCCTGTTTCCCGATTGGAAGTTGCTTTACGGAAAAGACTTTTTCGAAACGATGTCCTCTCTTGCACCCGAGTGGCTGTTGCCTATGGGCGGTCTTTTTGTCAGTTTCTTTATGGGTTGGAAACTGGATAAAAACTTTAGAAAAACACAGTTCGCAACAGGAAGCACCATGCAAGCGCTCTATCCTATTTGGATCTTCTTGTTAAAGTGGATAACTCCTGTTGCCATTTTCCTCATCATTTTAAAAGCCGCAGGAGTGAATGTTATATGAGTACAGGACAACTAAATATCCAAGCAGAAAATATTTTACCCATCATCAAGCGTTGGCTCTATACAGAAAAAGATATTTTTGTACGTGAGCTCGTTTCTAACGCGTGCGATGCAATGAAGAAATTAGAAATGCTTGCGCAAGACGGAAAATGTGAGATCGATCCTTCCACGTTTAAAATTGAGATCAAAATCGATAAGGAAAATAACACATTGCAAATCATCGACAATGGCATTGGCATGACAAAAGATGAAATCCAAAAATACATTGCCAATATTGCCTTTTCTGGCGCAGAAGAATTTATGAAAAAGTATGCATCTAAAAAAGAAGAAGACCAAATCATTGGCCATTTTGGACTTGGATTTTATTCTGCATATATGGTGGCAAAAAATGTCTCTATCGATTCGCTTTCCTACAAAAAGAAGAGCAAAGCCGCTCTTTGGACATGCGATGGCTCTGTCGATTATATACTGGATTTGGGTAAGCGCAAAGAAAGAGGCACCACCATCACGCTCTATCTGGAAGACAAAGCAAAAGAATACTTGGATGAAACCAAACTCATTCGCATTTTAAAGCAGTATTGTCTGTTTTTGCCCTACCCTCTTTATCTCAATGAAACCCACATCAATGAAAAAGCTCCGCTTTGGTTAAAGCCAAAAAATAAGATTAAACAAGAAGAATATCTCGATTTTTACAAACAGCTCTATCCCATGGAACAAGATCCTATCCTTTGGGTCCATCTCAATGTCGATTTCCCCTTCCACCTCAAAGGCATTTTATATTTTCCCAAGCTGAAAAAAGATTTTGAATACAACAAAAACACGCTGAAGCTTTTTTGCAACCGCGTTTTTGTGTCTGATAATTGTAAAGACCTGCTTCCCGACTTTCTCATGATTTTAAAAGGCGCGATTGACTCTCCAGATATCCCGCTTAACGTCTCTCGTTCTTATTTGCAAATGGATAGTCAAGTGAGACAAATCAGTGGTCATATTTCCAAAAAAATCGCAGATGAGCTTACCAAGCTATATAAAAAAGACCATCAAAGATTTACGGACAATTGGAAGGATTTTGAGCTGATTTTAAAAATGGGCGCTATGCAGGACGACAAGTTCTTCAAGCGCACAAAAGAGCTCTTTATTTGGAAAACAACGCACGACAAGTGGGTCTCACTAAGCGAGCTCGAAGCCCAAGAGACCATCTATTACACAAGCGAAGAGACCAATCATGATTTAATCGAGTTGTACAAGGAAAAAGAGATCGACGTGCTGCTGGCCCATCCTTTTCTAGACCCTCACTTTTTTGGCTTTTTGGAAAAAAACACCAAGCTCAAATTCAAACGGATTGATAGTGAGCTCGATGACAAGCTCATCGATAGTGAAAAAGAAGACACTCTACTTGATGACAAAGGTCACACTTTGGGTGCAAAAATCGAAAAACTCATCACAAAAACATTGGATGAAAAAGAGTTGACAGTTCAAGCAAAGAGCCTTGCCAAGGATGAGATTTTAGGTTTTGTGCAAATCGAAGAGGGCTCAAGGCGCTTTCGCGATATGATGCAATATTCTAATCCCGATATGCCCGCATTTCCTCAGCCCAAAACATTCATTGTCAACACCAACCACGCTTTAATCAAGAACCTACTCAATTTTGATACTAAAAATGCTTCTCTCACAAAAGAGCTTGTGCAAGTGCTTTATGAACAATGCTTACTCAACCAAAAAGAACTCGACCCGAAGGCATTTTCCAACTTTTTAACAAAAACCCAAACACTTATTTCAGAACTTTGTCAAAAATTAGTCTGATTTTTCTTCTTTTTTCTTGTGCTTTTGGAGATATTCTCTTTTTAACAGCCAATGAAAGCTTAGAAAACACGATCATTATCCAAATCCTTTCCAAAAAATCCAAAGCAAAAACCGTCGCCATTGAAAATGCCGTACAAACGCTACTTCCTAAACCTCTCAAAGATACCAACTACTATCTTTTTACCTATTTCGTGCACAACTTAAGACCCAACACGCGCTATACGTTTAACGTGGATAAAAAACCGTTTTCTTTTCACACGCCCAATCCTGAAGCTTTTCGTTTTGCTGTTGCAGGAGATAGTGAAAACAATGACACAACAAAACACTTTCTCAAACTCATCGCACACCAAAATCCCGCCTTTTTCATCATGGGCGGAGATATTGCCTACCCCAATACGCATTTCTTTTTTTTCCTCCCCTACAAACTCATCCAATGGCTAGAAACTTATAGCCAAACCATGATCAAAGACAATGGCGATTTGATTCCAATTCTTGGTGTGATTGGAAACCATGATGTCAAAGGAGAATATGACAAAACCCCTAAAGAAGCAGAAGTTTTCTACACCCTATTTTTTCCAAAAATACAACGTTCTTACTATGCTTTTACCATCGGAAGCGCCTATTTTTTAATGCTTGATACGGGACATACGCAAAAAATCGATGCAAAACAGCTCGAATGGCTCTCTTCTCATTTATTTAACAACACGCATTTTCCCACCTTCATCTTTCAGCATGTGGCCAATTACCCCTCCAATCGTTTTTTCAATTCAAGATCGACACGATTGCGCAAACTTTGGACACCGATTTTTGACAAAAGCAATGTCACAGCGGTATTTGAACACCACGACCACGCAATGAAACGCACGTATCCCATCCACAACCAAAAGGTGCATAAAAACGGTATTGTCTATTTTGGAGATGGCTGTTTAGGCGTGACTCCAAGGCGTGCCAAAAGCAGGTGGTATATTGAAAAAGGATGGAAAAAAAATGGCTTTTGGCTAGTGGATGTCACGCCCAATGGTTACAAAGCTACAGCTATTGGCAAAAAAAGCGTACTCGACCGTTATGAACTGACCTTACGCGATAAATCCAACCTAAGGACAGGCTGCAAAAGACAATCTACTACGTCTTACTCTTCACTCAACTCTCTTGGAGTTGAGCTTCATCGCAATCCTTGTATTTTGCCTTTTTCGCTCTTCCCCTAAATTGGATTTATCGCGTAATATCAGTTATGAATGTTCCAAATAGCTTGCATTTAGGTTAAGCTCATGGCTCTTTTGGCGTAGAATGCTTGCAAAAAGGATTCGAGAATTGTTTGCTTGTGTAATTCTCTTAGGTGCACAGGAACAATAAAGCGCGCAAGGAGCATCATTTCATTTCTGCTTTTCAAGTCGATCCAAACTTTGGGATCTAAATTGATCAACTCATGTCCAGTTTCCTTTTGTTCTTCTCGCTGCATCCGCTTGGCTTGTTCCAAGAAAGATTCTGACTTTTCTTTAATGATCGAAATCAAATGTTCTTTGGCTTTTTCCCAATCTTCATCTACGCTCAATTGAACGCAAAGCTTTTCAAATGTAAACGTTCCAAAAATAGACTCATTTTTAATTGCGTAGTCCAAAATCCATCGATTGGGAAAGGTGATCGTTTTGCCTGTTAGATGGCCTTGGTTTAGTTCTTGCATTGTGGTCGTTAAAAATCCAATCTCAGCAACGATACCCTGAATGCCATTAACCTCAATGCGATCCTGCAGGCCAAAATGCATTTTATAAAGCCTTAAAAAATATCCACTTAAATTCATCAGCCATTCTTTAGAACTGATAGTCAGAGCAGCTAAAAAGGCAAAGAGCGAAAGGATCACTGTAGGATTAGGCTGAAGCCAAATTAAGACAAATCCAATGCCAAATGCAGCCCAGCTCAAAGAACTAATGAGAGATTTAAAAGCTGGATGCTTATTTCTAGCTCTTTTTAGAGCAAGGCGCAAACTCGTCTGTCCGATGAAAATCCCCGCTAAGAGAAGCAGTGTATAGATGATCTCTTTGGTCGTCAGCAGTTTAAAAATAATATGCATAAAATCAGCTTAATATAAACGGCCTTATATTTGCAAATAGGGATTTTAATGCCTTAGACTATTAATATTTAATTAATTAAGCTGTTAATTATTTATAATATCCAAAAAATATGCTATAATAATAGATATATTGTATTAATTAAATAAAAGAACAACAAACAGGCTTTTTACTTATGTCTTTTAGGGTCAGTCGATTAACTCAGCAGCAAGTGTATTATGAAGGACAAGATCCACAATCAGCTCGCAGCCAAATCACCAAAAAAACAGATCAAATCACCAAAGCCTTCATTGAATCGGATACATTCCAAAAACTTGCTCACGCACAAGGTTTTAATCCTGAAAAACTAACACCCGACTTTGATATCTGTTTTGAAAGAAATGCTATTCTTTTCAGAGTTGAAGAACAGGCTTATAAACTTTCACCAATGGCTGAAGATGCAGAATATTGCCAGCAAGTCTGCAATCAAATCTTTGCTGTTTTAGAACCACCTCCAAGAGCGCCAGAAATGTATTCTGCTCATCCTATCCAAGCACAATTAGAAGAAACAAGACGAGCAGAAGAGCAAGCAAGAAGGGATTTAGAACAAGCAAACAGAGCCATGGATCAAACACAAGATAAATTTGCAGAATTGATGAGAAGAAATGCTGCTTTGCAAAGCGAAGCAAGAAGAACTCCTGAATTAGAAGAAGAAATAGTAACACTTCGAAACCAAATGGAAGAACAAAAAAGCGCAACTCAAAGACAAGAAATTGTCGTTGCTGCATTGGGTCAGCAAAATGAGGAACTAGGAATTGCATTAGAAAAAGCTGTTGCAGCTGCTCAAATTCACGAAGAAAAAGCAATTGATCTACAACATCAGCTAGATGAATTACGAGAAGCAAAACAAACAGATGCAAAAAGAGCTCAAGAATTAGAAGAAACGATTGGACAAGCTCTTGGAAAATTGGGAGTTCAAGTAAAACCTGGAGCTGATCTTATCCAAGCCCTTCGAGAGTTAGCAGATCAAAAAACACTCGAACACTTACAACTCCAAAAAGAAATTCAAGCACTTAGATCTCAAATAATCGAAGAAAAAAGCGCATTTGCAATCCAAGCCCAAGCACTTACAGAAGAAAAAGACGCCTTGCAAGAAAAATTAGACACATTAACATCCACATTGGAAAGTGCACGGGAAAAAGTCACAGATAAAGCAGATGAACTTAGACGCGTCCAAAACGAGCATCAAGAATTCGAAAAAGCGAAAAAAACTTTAGATGTAAAGCTCGAAGCCCATCAAAGAAGCATTGACGACCTTACTTCACAAAATCATCATCTAGAAGAACAAGCTTCTCAGCTTTCTGAAAGATCGGTAGCCATTGAAGCCGAATTGGAAGTCTCTAAAGCAGGAAATGCTCGACTAGAAAGAGAAAAACACGAGATTGAAGTGCTACTATCCTCTCTTAGTGAACGGATCACATCTCAATCTACAACCATTGAAGAACAAGAGCGAAAACTCTTAGATCAATCTGCTGAATTGCAAAATTTGAAAGAACAATTAGCACAATATCGATCCCAAATCGAACAACTCACAGAAGAAGCAGGCGCTGCAAGAAAAGCACTTGCCACCCAAACAAAAAAAATGACACGGGATATGAATACTCTTGCAGGAACTAAAGGTCATGATTATGAATTCGCCAAAGCACAAGTTAAAGGTCATATTGAAAATATCGAAAAAAGAATCGGTGAACTCATAAGAGAAAATAAGCGCTTACAAGAACGCGTCGCTGTACAAGACAGATTTCTTAGAGAAGCTCAAATAAGAGAAGAGGAGCAAACAGGCATTATTAGCACTCAAGAACAAAAAATCCACTCTCTTGAAAGCCGACTTGCCGAGTTAGAGGCAAAAAATCTAGTACTAGAATATGACAATAGGCAACTTAGAGAACTTGCGGGTACACGAGAACAAGAAATCTTAAGACTAAGAGAAATTGCCGAAACTCCCCTTACATTAGATGATGCTCAAATGACACACTCTTTAGCCCAACTTGTTCTCACATCACCTGAATTAAAAAGAATGCTTGCAGAAACTTATCCCGCTTATAATGCATTGCACGGTATTACCGTGACTTTCGACACAAAAAGACAGCTTGTCTTAAAAGGTTTAGATCCAAGACAACAGAGTCATCGATTGGTTATTGGAACCACAGGTTTTTCTCAGTTTGTAAGAAATCATTCCACCACTAAAGGTAAAGGTGCTATTGGAGAATCTACTCAAGCAAATAGAGATGGCCTCGAAAGAGCCAAAGCGGCTATCAAAAAAGAATTGCTCCTTATTCATCACGATTTTACCTATAGCTTCATACAAGCGATGCAAGAATTTTCCAAACATATGCCAAAGTCTCCATCTGCAGAACTTACAGAGGCTCAACAAATTGCAATTCGTCTATATAACAAATGGGCACAAGATGTATTGCCACACACGCAAGAAAACAAAGATTTGTGCCTTCTAGCACTTCATCATTTCCACAGGTTTTTATTTCCTCATATTACAGATCCACGCACTACTCAAAACCTTTTACAAGCATGCCAAAATAATCCCGTTCTTACAGATCGCCAAAAACAAAAGCATGTTAAAAATATTCAAAGGGAATTATCAGGCATGTTTTTTGCCGCAACCAAGCTACTTGCAGCAGAAAAACTCATCGATTATGGAAGAGATATCCCTGAAGTTCGATCCGAGCCTCAAATAAGAGACACTAACAAAAATTTGCACGCTCTTTTTGCTGAACTCAGCCGAGTGGCCAGTTAAGATTTTTACTCAAAACCCAAATGCTTTTAGGATTTCTGTTCGACAGGTCCACCTTGAGATTCTACTTCTGAAATGGCAGCTTTTAAAAACTCGATCTTTGCGCCATCCACCATTTTCAAAATCACAGTCTTTTCATTCACTTTTTCTAAGATGCCTACAATGCCCATAGCGGTGATTCTATCGCCTTTTTTCATCTCAGAGCGCATCTGCGCCATCTTTTTTCTACGCTTTCTTTCTGGGCGAAATAAAATGAAATAGAAAAACAAGACAAGCAGCACAATCATTAAAATGGTTTGCTGAAGCCCTGTATTTTGAAAAGGCGAGCCCCCTTCGGCAGCAAAAAGAAATCCAGGAAGAATAAATAACAATGGAAATAAATTTTTCATACCACATCCTTTTGGTTTGTTTAAGAAAATATACCTGATTATAACATTTTATAAAAGTTGAAAAATTTTCTTTAGCAAAGAGTCATAAGCACCAAATTCTCAACGTGATGGGTGTTGGGAAATTGGTCAAAAGGTTGGATCTTTTCGATCTTGTAGTGAGAAGAGAGCATTTCAATATCTTCTTTTTGCGTTTTTGGATTGCATGCCAAATAGATGATGGCTTTGGGCTGTATTTCCAAAATCATCTGTCTGGATTTAGGATCGAGTCCACATCGAGGAGGATCGATGATTACAACATCGATTTTTTCTTCTCTTTTTTCACGCAAAAACATCTTCGCATCTTGGGCCAAAAACTCCACATTCTGGATATGATTGAGTGTTTTTGCTACATTTGCATCCAAAATGGCTTCTTTATTGAGCTCAACGCCATACACCTTTTGAAAAAGATCACAGATACTCAAAGAAATTGTCCCAATGCCGCAGTAAAGATCCAAACACACGCCTCCTTTGTAAGGAATGAGCCACTCATAAATGGTCGAAAACATCTGTTCTGCCATCTGAATATTGGGTTGGAAAAAGGTGGTAGGACTGATAAAAAATCTCAGCGTCTTGTGCTTTAAGTGCAATTCTTCTTCTAAGTGCTCTTTTCCGCTGTAGTGCCACAAAAAAGTTCTTGTGGGTTGTTTGGGTTTGACTGTCCACAATTGAATAAAAAAGCTCATATTTGGCTCGATTTTGCAAAGGGCTTTTTTAAGCACGTCTAGATCTTTTCTTTTAGGGGCAAAAGAAGCATCAGAATTGAGCTGTAAGATCACCATTTTATCTTTGGTGTGTTTTGCTGTACGAAATGTAATATTGCGTAATGTGCCTCGATTCTTTCGAAGATGGTAGGGTAAATAGCCCGTTTTTTTCCACCAACGTTTGACAAGCTTTTTAGCTTTTTTGATCCATGGATCGAAAAGCAAACACGTTTTTAGATCAAACACTTTTCTGCCAAAGAGCGGGAAAAACCCAAGATTGTGCTTCTTGTCATCCTGAAAAAAAGATAGCTCTAACTTATTGCGATAAAAAAAAGGCCTAGATGGCACAATAGATGCGACCTCGCTTTGAGGAAAATAGGCCTGGATAAGTTCTTGTTTTTCTGTGAGTTGCTTTGCATATTTGAGATGTTGGAATTGACAGCCTGCACACTGGTGAAAATGCTTGCATTTTGGACGCACACGATCTTTGGATTTATTTTTAATGCGTAAAATGCTGGCAAGACGCTTGTGCTTTTTCCGCCTAATCTCTTGAATTTCAATGGTTTCTTGTGGAAGAGCTTTGGGAACGTGGATTTCTTTATCTTCTAGGTATCCACATCCATTTCCCTCTTTGAGCGTTTCAATAACAAGTTGCATGCCATTGATTGTAACTAATCTTACGATTAAATTCTATGCGAAACAACTAACTGCGTAAAAAAAGAAGAGGAAAAAAGTTTGACTTTTTTCCTCTAACCTACTGATATTGTAACAGTACCAGTTAACTCAAAAGCAAAGAGAATTACTTACGAGCAGCTGTTTTTCTTCTTCTTCTGCGTTTTGGTGCAGCTGCTTTTTTTGCAACTTTACGCTTTGCAGGTTTTCTTTTTGCTGTTTTGCGTTTTTTTGGTGCAGCTGCTTTTTTTGCAACTTTACGCTTTGCAGGTTTTCTTTTTGCTGTTTTACGCTTTTTTGCAGGTTTGCATACTGCGCATTTTGCAGCTTTTTTGCGACGTGTTGTCTTTCTTTTCTTAGCTGCTGGTTTTTTTGTTGCTTTCTTTTTCATACTTTTCCCCTTCTTTTTCTTGCCTTTGGATTTTTTTTCCTCTACAACAGACTCTTTTCTATAAGTCTTTGAAGATTTAGCAAGCTTGATTGTATTTGTTCTAATTCTTTGAGAAGCTGATCTATTTCCTCTCAGTGCCTTCTTCAGGTCTGAAAAAATTTTGTACAATAGCTCCTCCATACGCTTAATGGTTTCAGCTAAAGCCATATCCATCTCCTTGGGTATTTTAGCCTTTATCCAACTAATATTAACTTTAGGTAATTGATGCAATTGTTTTTTTGCATTTTTTTTTTAATTGTTTAAAATAGACCGTAATTGGTATTTTGAAAATCCACTTCAGGATGCTTTGTGAAACAAAAAAATAAGAAAAATAGTATTTTTAAAAAAAAATAAAAAAAATGTTGCGATTTGTTAAAATAAACCTGTATTTCATCCTTTTTTTTGCCACATTTGCCATTTTTGCAAATCCTCCAAACCCTATTTATAAGACCTATCAAGCAGCGCAAAAAGCCCTCCAGCAAAAAGATACCATAGAGGCAAAAAAACACCTAAAAGAGCTTATTCGATTAGGGCCTACGCAGTTTCAAAATCCTTTCCTCTTTTTTGATATCTACTTACAACTCATTAGTTTAGAAATCAAAGAAACCTTCTATAAAGATGCAAAAGAACATATCGCACGGTTAAAAACATACAAGGTGCCAAAAGAAGTGACATTTGCCATTGGATTTTTAAAAGCCGAACTTAAAACCAAAGAAGAATCGATAGAAAGCGCATATATTGCCTTGCAAAAATTGAAAAAACAGCTCGATTTTGCTTCCTGGCCCCAAGAGCAAAAGACCTTTCATCATGCAATAAGTTTCCAACAAGACCAAGCTTATGACATGCTTCTTGCCAAAGCAGATGAAGCCTTCCAAAATAAAGATTTCCCCCTAGCCTTGCGCTACTTTGAAAAGATCGCTTGCGCAATTGATCAAAATTTATATCCCAAAGCTTCTCAAAAACCTCAAATCGAAACTCACCTTTATTTTTATGCAGCAAAGACACTCTCCAATTTAAAAGAAGACAATAGGGCCATTCAATACTACAAAAAACTCCTAGAAACTTTGCAAACCAAAAAAGATCTTGTACAAATCCAATTTGAAATTGGCGCAAGTTATTATAGATTAAAAGATTATAACAATGCTACTCAATACCTGCAGCATGTGACAAAAAAAGAGCTAGATACCACTCCCTTCTTCATGCCAGCAAGCTTGCTGCAAATCCAAGCCTATTATTTCCTCAATGAGATCGCAAAAGGGCAAGTTCTTCTAATAGATATCACAAAAGACCCCCTTATCAAAAAAACTCTCTTTTTAAAAATTGCCAACTTGCACATTGAATACTTAAATAAAGAATACTCAAAAATGCTTTTTGAATGCGCTCAAGCCCACCTTCAAAAAATCCCCCCATCTGAGGATGCCACCTATCTAAAAATCCATTTACTAAGCATTGAGTATACCCAAAAAAAAGAACCTCTCATCTACCAAGAGATCAAACGATTGATACCTCAAATCTCTTCTCTATCCAAACAAGCAAGAATCTTTTATCTACTTTGTCATAGAGCACCTAATCCATTTGAAAAAACGCAGTGGATTTCTAAACTCCTTAATTCCAAATACTCACACACAAATAGTTACAAAAAAATCAATGTGGAAGTGGGAAAAACTGCTCTGCAAAATGCAAAGCAAGCGCTTTTGCAAAAGCGCCATTCTCTTGCAAAAAAAGAGTTTATTGAGGCAGAAAAACGCTTAAGCATTGCAAAAAAAATGGAAACCGATCCTTTTCAATGTGCCGCACTCGATCAACTGATTCAAGAATGCTTGCAGCATCTCTACACTCTTTCAGAACTTTAAAAATTGCCTAAAAAGCATATTTTTTGATACCAGGGAGTTATATGCATATTTTTTAGGAGTTTTCTTATGTTGCAAAAAATATTAACCATCTTTTTGTTAATGATGATGGCAACAAGCATGTCTTATGCTCAAGCTTCAAATTCATCGGATCCACAAACCGACGATTCTATTGAAATTTATTCGGACTCAGACGATACATCTTCTGATACTTCAGATTCACAAGAAGATACATCTTCCGATGACCAGATGTCTCCAAATCCACAATCTCAATTTCCTTGTAAGGGACAAAATAAAACAAAAAAATCTTGTCCACAGTCGCAGAGTCAAATGCCTTCTACACAACAAAATAACAATTCAAGCTCACAAAATAAAAGACAGAACATGAATTCTAATTCACAAGATCCGTCTGACGACGACGATGACCACCATTCACAAAGTAGAAGAAAAGGTTCTTCTTCAAAATCACAAAACCAACCTTATGAAAATCATCACAATTCTGGCCCACATATGGAGTCTGATATGCAAGATAATCATGATGATGATGACTATCACCATAATTCTAGACCACAAAGTAGAAGAAAAGGTTCTTCTCCACAGTCGCAGAATCAAACGCCTTCTACACAACAAAATAGCATCAAATCCAAGTAGTTCTTTAACTTTTATAAGTCCAATACTCCCCTAAGAACCAATGATGTGGTTAAAACACAATTTTTCTTAGTTGGATTCACGGTTGGATTTTAAAAAAAGATTTGTCTAAAAAACATCTTTTTTGATACCAGAGGCTTATATAGTAAAAAAAATCTATGGAGTACTCTTATGATACAAAAAATATTGAAAAATGTTGCTTTAATTGCGAGCGCCG
>SDBV01001252.1_pt1 | contig 38250 bp, 29 predicted proteins | sample 2277081 | NCBI WGS metagenome assembly SDBV01 (sample SAMN10402039, study PRJNA504765) | marine sediment metagenome | isolation source: marine sediment core GS10_PC15, 223 cmbsf | place: Arctic Ocean: Southern Knipovich Ridge | collected 2010 | reverse complement strand
GTCAGGGTACTCAGGGCGTAAAGATATGTTCATCGTGTAGAAGGGGTCATTATCCGATCACTGCAGAGCAAACCTACGTGATTGCTCGATATATTCCAGGCTTTGGTGGCGGAAATAAGTGTTGTAGAGGGTAGCATAATGTCCTCCCTTATCTAACAAACCCTGGTGATCCCCCTCCTCAATAATGCGGCCTTCCTCCAGAACGACAATCCGGTCAGCAGCTTTAACGGTTGATAATCGGTGGGCAATTAATATACTCGTGGTGCCGGTCAGGATCATGCCCAAAGCCTGTTGTATCTGCCACTCCGTAAAAGGATCAATACTGGCAGTGGCTTCATCCAAGATAAAGATCGCTGGTTGCTGTGCCAGGACTCTCAAAAGTGAAACGATTTGCCGCTGCCCCATCGATAGACGGGAGCCGCGTTCACCAACTTGAGTGTCCAGACCTTGCGGCAGGCTCTCCAACCATTCTCCATCTCCTATCTTGTAAGCCATTTCCTCGATCGTATTCAGGTCTACTTCGGCACAGGCATAGCAGATATTCTCAGCTATTGTCCCGGAGAATAAGAAAGGCACCTGTGATACTATCCCCAGCTGCTTGCGGTAATTTGATAAATCGAAGGTCCTGATATCCACGCTATCTATCAACAACGATCCTCTCTGGAACTCATAAAAACGGGCGATCAACCTGGCGATTGAGGATTTTCCCGCACCCGTATGTCCAACCAGGGCGACATTCTCACCAGGTTGGATATGCAGGTCGAAATCCTTTAAAACCGGGTCATTTGCCTGGCTATATCGGAAAGTCAACCCCTCGAACCTGATATCACCCTTCAACACTGATGCTGGCTGAGAGGCAATCTGCACGACATTAGATTCTGCGTCGATCAGACCGAATGTACGTTCGGCGGCTGAAAGTCCCGCTTGTACCTGAGCCCAAAAGGCAGACAGATTCAACACGGGAAAGAAAAAGTGATCCAAACTTTGGAGGAAAAGATACCAGACTCCAATAGTAATCAACCCCTGGACGACGCTCATACCGCCGACATAGACCAGGATCGCGGTGCCGATCCCTCCCAACGCATTCAGGAGCGGGAAAACCATCGAAAGAACGAGGCCGCGCTGGACGTTTACTTTATACGACTGGGTGTTTGCCTGGTCGAATTCACTAAAAATGCTTGTTTCCTGGCGGAAATTCTTCGCCACGGCTATCCCGCTGACGGTCTCTTTTATGGCGGCATTGACGTTAGCCATGGCGCGCATGCCTTTGCGGGTGACAATTCGTGCCAAGCGACGGAATCCTAAGACTACCAGGAAAATAACCGGCAGAAATGAGAACAGCACTAGTGAGAGCCTTAAATCAATGCTGATCAATACAATCCCCAGGAAAATGACTTCAATAACCTGCGAAATAAGGTCAGTTACCAGCGTTGCCATCTGGCCAAATTCTTGGGTATCCGAAGTGATCCTGGAGACGATCCGGCCCGAGGAGAATTCATCATAAAATGAGAGGTCGTGATCCATTGAAGCCTGGAAGGCATCCGTCCGGATCTCCAGAATAATGTCGCCGATCATGCGCACTGTTAATCTTCGACGACCCCAATTCGCTCCCCAACTGATCACTCCGGCAACCAAGATCGCTCCACATAACAATAAGATATTTTGCCAGGTGATATCTGTTCCCAACAGGTCAACCCCGCGGGCAACAATAATGGGGAGGACAGCGCTGGATATGGCGATGATCAATAGCAGTAGCACCACCACAACAACAGCGCGTGTATGCGGCTGGAAATATGTCGCCATACGTCGAGCTAGCTGGCGATCGCTGTATTTACGATCATATGCCTCAGTATCTAGGCCGGCAAAGAAACTCAATTTCAACCTCGTTCCGAAAATATCCGCTGGTAGGCTTCAGAGGAGCACATCATCTCATCATGAGTCCCTGCAGCCACGAGTCGACCCTGGCGCAGAACTAATATTAAATCCGCCCAGCGGATTTGTGAAAGGCGATGAGTGATTATTAGCGTGGTTCTGCCACGTGCCGCGGCATATATCGCCTGCTGAATATTATCTTCAGTCTCGCTATCGATCGCGCTGGTCGAGTCGTCCAAGATCAGGATACGGGGATCGGTGAGGAAAGCGCGCGCTAAGGCTAATCGCTGGCGTTGACCACCTGACAGAGTCACACCGCGCTCCCCGATGACTGTATCGTAATCCTCCGGTAAGCTGTTTATGAAGTCATCCGCCTGAGCTGCTTTGGCTGCCTCCACACTCATTTCTCTGGAGGCATCCTGAAGCCCGAAATTAATATTGGCGCTAATCGATCTTGAAAATAGAAAAACATCCTGCTCGATGATCGAAATTTTACGGCGCAACCCCTCCAGGTTCCATTCACGTACATCGATCCCATCCACCAAAACCTGCCCTGCACTTACATCGTAGGTCCGGTTGATCAATTTGACCAATGAAGTTTTACCTGTACCAGTTTGGCCGACAATAGCAACAGTTTGTCCAGGTTTGACCTTAAATGAAATATCTTGCAGTGCAGGATCTCCCTGGTCGTATATGAAGGTCACATTCTTGAACTCGATTTCACCCTGCATCTCGCCGTTATACCCAGCAACGTTCTGGTCGAGATTGTTTTCCTTGTTGATCAGCTCCAGAATCCGTTCTGCTCCGGCTACCCCAAGAGATACCTGTGAATAAGCGAATAACGAAACAAAGGTTGGAAATCCTAATAATTGGAGCAAACCAAAGTATGCCACCACATCTCCCACATTCAGAACCCCCTGGGAATATAGGATCAGTGAATGCAGCAAGCCACCCGCATTAGCCAATGCCAGGAGCAGCAATGGCAAAAAACGCGCCTCAATATCACCTTGATGGACAACTGCATCCCGGTATCTGCGTGCATTGGTGATAAATCTCCGCACTTCATTCTTCTCCTGAGACATCCCTTTCACCGTTTCAACTCCGTCGATCGCTTCTGCCAGACGGGAGTTTAATTCCCCAAAGGATTGTCTTGCTTCAGCAGTCACCGGTCCGAGTTCTCGTAAGTATTGCCGGATAGCGATCGTATAAGCAATGATATACAGGGCTGGGGTGATCACCAGCGAAGGATCATAACGGGGGGCGAAGATCAAGGGCATAAACATAAAGATCGCCGATCCAACGACCAGGTTGATACCTGGGTTGAACATCAGGTTGATCTCACGCACATCATTCGTCGCCCTGGCCATGATATCCCCAACAGGCTGCAGGCTGTGGAAAGTCATACTCTTGCCGAGCAGGTTGACATAAAGCTCCTCGCGGATGTCTCGCTCTAATCGTTGACCAAACAGCTCCGCACTGAAATTGCGGCCAAACTGCAACACACCGCGTAATGCTTGTGTTCCCGCGATAGTTAATGCAATACTCAGTAAGGCTGTCGTATCTGGCGGTGATGTTAAAATAGCATCGAACGCTTGTCCGATGAGGATCGGCACGACTGCCGCCAAAGCAGCGTTTGAAATTGCCCCACCTAACAAGGTGATGCTCAGCGGCCAATAACGAAGCGTGTGTGATATTAACCAACGCACAGGTCCGCTCCGATTGACTGAATATTCTTCAGGGAGGGTGAATTCTGCCGATATCGATGATGAAGTCATTGAAATAATTGTTTCCCCTGCCAGGCAATCTTGGCGAAAGGATTTATTTTCCTCAGAGGTTTCCATTCCTAATCTGGCACAGATGGAAAGGATACCATAAAAGTATCCTCGTATATTATGCAATAAAATCGGTCGGCAGTCTGACGAATTTGAGAGCCGGCGGGAAAAATCGCAGTTCCCAGAGATAAAATTAAAATCATTGACCCATAAATTCTCACTGAGTTAGAGCAGGATGTCTTCATTGTGCCTGCTGCGGATTGTGATTATCAAAACTTCGTGGACTGTGCAGGAATTTAGCAACCTGGAGAGAGCAATCGATCGAAAACTTATCTCGTTAAACATATATCTTAAGTTATAATTGGTCAATTCTTCAACCAGCCTCAAATGGGACAATTTCAACAATTAAGTAAGTATTAGAGGCGTCACCCCCCAATCAAGTTACTTCCATTGAATGCCTAACCCTTCACAGTGACTACAGAAATTGCACTTACACTTGGCATAATTCTCGCGGCACTCATTCTGTTTGCCACGGAGAAGCTGCGCGTCGATCTGGTTGCCTTGTTGGTGTTGTTGGCAGTCTCTATCACCGGTCTGGTAAGCAAGGAGGATGTCTTTCTGGGTTTCGCCAACCCTGCCGTGATCACCATCTGGGCTGTCTACATCGTGTCTGGGGGTCTCTTCAAAACAGGTGTAGCTGACAAACTCGGCTCGTTAATTTTACGTTTATCTGGCTCTGGCGAGGCTCGCTTGATCGCGGTAATCATGCTTACCTGCGGCATCATGTCTGCTTTCATGAACAACGTAGGAGCAGTTGCCGTTTTGATGCCGGCCGTGATCGGTATCTCCAAGAAGACCAATATTCCTGTATCTAAGCTGCTCATCCCCCTCGCTTTTTCTTCCTTGCTTGGGGGTGGGATGACCCTGATCGGTACGCCAGCAAATATCCTCGCTCAAGGCATTCTGCTCGCCCGCGGGCTGACCGGTTTCAGCTTTTTCGAGATCGCCCCGATAGGGATGCTGGCTCTCGCCACTGGGGTAATCTACATGGTCACTCTGGGCCGTCACTTGCTCCCAGTGCGAGAGACCGCAACGGACCCATTATCCTCCTCCCAACTGCGTGAATATATCAGCGATGTTCAGGTAACCCCAGAAAGTCCTTTGGATGGGAAAAACTTGTATGAATCTGGGCTGGGGGCTGATTTTGATCTGACGGTGTTATCCATCATCCGGGATGGGAAACCTTTGATTGGGCTCCATCGCGACTTCGTTATCCAGCAAAATGATCACCTGATCTTAGAGGGTTCAGCCCAGAATTTGATTGCAGCCAAAGAAAGATTGTTATTCAACATTCACACCGACCTTGATTTTGAAATATCCGATTTAGATACCGATCAATCATATATATTCGAAGCCACCCTGGCACCCCTCTCAACCATAGTCGGACGCTCATTGAATTCGGTGAATTTCCGGGATAGTTTCGGCTTGACCGCATTGGCTATCTGGCGTCAAGGGGATGTCATCACTGAACATCTGCGGGACGTGAAGCTCCGTTTCGGTGATTCACTGCTTCTCCAAGGTCCACCAGGCCGGGTGCGAACACTTCAGAAAGGTAATGAATTCTTGGTCCTTGAGCCGGTCGAACTAGTACGCAATCGACGCAACAAAGCGCCCATTGCTGCGGGGATCATGCTGATGGTGATCCTGCTGGCGATCTTCTCAAATCTCGGCATTGCGATCGCGATGCTGATCGGAGCAGTTTCGATGGTGCTTACAGGATGCCTGTCTATGGACGAAGCATATGAAAGTATCGACTGGCGTACCGTGTTCCTGGTCGGTGGGATGCTCTCTCTTGGCATCGCCATGGAGAATTCGGGTACCGCCCAATTACTAGCTGATACGCTGCTGGAAACGTTGGGTGATTATGGCCCACTTGGACTGTTGGCCGGAATATATCTCCTTTCCGCCATGATCACTCAACCCATGTCAAATGCAGCTGCTGTGGTCCTGATCGTACCGATTGCGATCGATACCGCGCTGGGGTTAGGAGTAAACCATCTGACCTTCACAATGGCAGTAGTCATTGGAGCAGCAACCAGCTTTCTCACTCCGGTTGGGCACAAAGCCAATGTGTTGGTATTTGGTCCTGGAGGGTATCGTTTTTCCGATTATACGCGCGTGGGGGCGCTGCTCACTGTCGCCCTATTCATCGTATCGATGATTTTCTTGCCAATTTTATGGCCTTTTTATCCATAGAGCGCGCAAGAAACTAAAATCCTTTCTCTCATTTATATCTTGTACACAAAGCCGGCTAAAATCGGGGGAGTCAAAGGACAGTTGAGCTACTTGCTTTGGCAAATAATATTTTGCCTTCACTGATTGAATCTCAATTCCGTTTAGATAAGATCTGATCAGGTTTTTACCAAAGCTTATGTCACAGATCAATGGGCGGCGTCAATCGCAAAGTCCACATTAAGGAATCTGAAACTGAGCTGGTTTTAATCTGATATTCTTGCTTTCACTTAAATCCTTCTGACCGGAAAACAGGAATAAGGGAAGTTTAGTTTCTGTCCTCTTCCTTAGAAAAGCAGCTCTTATTACTGTCCAGAAGATAATCCAAAATCCTCCAATAACCCTTCAACGGTAAAAGCGCTGCCTTCGATAACCGCCACCAGGAAGACCAGGGTGATTACAATAGTTGCGATATAGATCACCGGCAGCAAGAAAGTACGCCAACCTTTCAGCTCATGCGCAGTGGTAGTACCGATCCACACACCGAAGAAGGTTAGCAGCAGAGCCAAAAACCGTGCTAACGGCCCAATTACTGGGAGAAAAACCAGAAACTCGAAAATATGGGCACCTTGAGCAAATCCCATCACTCGCAAAGTGGTTGTGTAATCCGCTTTACCTCGCAGTACTCTCGTCGCCAAATAAAGAAATAGGACCGAAAAGAACCAGATTGCATATCGCATCAGGATATTAACCACGTCCAATTGTCTCTCACTGTTCAACGATTGCAGTACTTGAGCGAGTAGGGCGATCAGCAAAGCTGGCCCAGTCATATAAGCATCTTGGGCAATCTCCCAGTAAGCTTCCCGGCTGAGCTTGATGGCCTGGAAAGCGTAATCGAGCCATTTTCTCACCTGACTCAAACCTTTCCCAAGGACTGCAAATGTCCAGGGATCCACCACTGGTTCTACCGGACGCTCAGGCATCGGTGTGGGTCCCGGGAGGCCGACTCGTGATTTTAGGATCGCCATCATTTCCTGGGAATTGCGGGTCTCGGGGACTTCCATATCAGCAGGGTGGAAGATAAAGGCATCGGTCTGCTCACCACCCAGGCCGCCGTGGTTTCCGATCAGCTCTTCCAGCGCGGCAACAGTGCCGTCCGGATACAAGGTGCTGTTTAGGATCAGATCGCCGGCATTGGAGAAATCCGCGATACGCCGTACCTGCCAGGAGCGTAATTCCACATCTCCATAAGGCATTAATGGATCCTCGCCAACCACATCACCCGAGTGCAGATTGCGCGCCCCATTCTTGCCAAAGGCAACCGGTTCGCCATCATCTTCATAAGCCACCACAAAACCAATCCCCTCATGCTGCACCAGCGCATCCACCATGCCAGGATAGGCAGCGTTGAGTTCATTAAGGCTGACCTTGCGTGGATGCAGGTCAAAATATACTTGGGCCAGGTTGCCGCTATAACACAAAGTCACCTTGGCAGGTTCTACTTCCCGGGTGCCGGGCTGCTGGTCAAGGTTGCTCTTCATTGCGCGTTGTGCCCCACCTACCAAAGCGCGACCAACAGTGCCAGCCAACCTGCTGTCTTCAAGATTCTCAAGTTCACCCATCATCGCAGAAACGCCGATGGTGCCATCATCGCCGCCGCCAGTTCCCACCGCACTTGTACCTTGGGGAAGCTGTTCTTTAATGAAATCCAGGATGCCAATCTCATAACGCTGCTCAAAGGTTGCACCGAAGGATTGACCATGATCGGATAGCAGGATGAACTCGTAGGGACGCGGCGCATCACGCTCCATCACCATCAAGATGCGAGAAATCACCCGATCAAACTGCTGTAGGGTGAGCATAGCATCGCGTGTCCAGGGACCTGAATGATGGGCGACCTCATCATAACCGGCGAAAAGGGTGTAGATCGCCGGAACGCCGCGGACGATATCCAGAACAGTCAGGTAGCCACCTATATCGCGCAGGAAGATGTTTGTCGCTGCCCGAAGGATGGGATAGCCATTGTGCAGCCTGTTCAAGCGTGGCTGGACATCCTTACGCCGCTGCTGCCAGCCCTGCCACACCTCCTGAATCATGTCTCCAAAGAACAGGACCAGGACGCGCATAAAGAAATATGGGTTTCGCATCAGCAGATACATATCCTGGGCGCGTTTCTTCTTGTCTTCTTTTGTTTCCGCTTTTATTTTCGAAAAGGTCAGGATTGATTTCGTCGCATCACCACTGAACATGTTACTGATACTGGAGCCCCCTTCCAGCAAACCCCGACCGTTGGAAAGCTGTGGTTCGATCTCCGCAGCTGCCTGGCCTCCGGCCAGAATGCGGTTGCTCTCTTTATCCAACCAGCGAAAGGCAGGGATATTGTTATTATTGCCCTGCAGGATGCCCGCCTGACAGGCGGGCGTTGTTGCGGGGAGTCCGCAGTCCACGCGGGCGATTTGATATCCTTGCTCATCCATCATTTTCTTGATGGTAGGCATATAACCATCTTCAACAGCTTTCTGGATGTGCCAGTAACTCAACCCATCAATCTCGAGCATCACCACACCGCGCGTGTTCTCTCCTTCTATGGTCTCTGACTGCCTGGCAGCCAGACGCTTAACCAGGTTTGCATAAAAGGATTCGTCATTATCGATATCCAATAATGTCGTCAGGATCGTGTTAACCAGGGAAAGGAACAAACCACCAATAAAAGCTGCCCACAAACCATCGACTTCAAAGCCTGGCATAAGTGCAGAGGTGATCATCAATACCAGTGCATTGATGATGAAACCAACCAGAAAAATAACCGCCCAGCCCAAGGGGACAGCTAATAACAAAATCAGTGGGCGGATAAGAAGATTTACAATACCCAGCAATAACGCCGCGGCGGTTGCCACCACGAAAACGGAGGTCCCGCGGACTGGATTGATATTGATCCCTGAAATAATCCAGGCTGTTACCAGCAGAGAAATTGTGTCCATAATCCAAACGATCAAGAACCGGACGATATGACGAATTAGATTCACCAATGTTTTCATGCGTGGATCTCCTTTGAGCGGCATGGATAAAATGTATTTATACCTTATTTATTTTTAAAAAGAGCAATCTATAGGATTATAATTATTCACGCACCAACCTGGATAAGGGTTTCGTTGGCGATCACCATATCAAAATATTGTTTTTCCAAAGTAAGGGTGAGTGATACTATCAAGGGAAATCAAAGTTCCCTTCATCAAATCGTGTAAGATAAGCGTAGATTTGCTCAGCTTGAGATTGAGTATAGGAAACAGGTAAATATCAGTGATTCAGGCACACTCAGCTTGGATCAATTTATTCATCCTGGGTTGGTAAATACGGCATTTGCGGTCCCTCAACTCCCAGGAGTTCGGAGAGTGCAGCCCGTATTGCAATGCGATCGTCCCAGGGATATTCAACATCCCCGAAGCACATCGATTGTTCATGTCCTTTCCCACAGGAAATTACGACATCACCGGGTTCCGCCTGGTGGATGGCATGCCGGATTGCCTCGCCCCTGTCTGGTATTCGCCAAAAGGATTCACCTTCCTGAACGTCTTGCGATTGCGCCCCTTCAGCCATCTCAGCCAGGATCGCATCCAGCGATTCGGTGCGCGGATCTTCTGCGGTAAGAACAGATATATCTGCTGATTTGGCGGACACCTCGGCCATCATACGTCTCTTGGTCCGGTCACGTAAGCCAGCTGAGCCAAATATGGCGATCACCCTGCCTTTCGTCAGCTGGCGTGCGGTTTGCAAAGCTCTCTGTAGGGCATTTGGAGTATGAGCAAAATCCACAATCGCCATGAAGTCCTGCCCTAAATCGATCACCTCCATCCTGCCTGGGATACCCTGCATGGCAGAAATGCCTTGCTGCACAAAGTACCCCTCCACTCCCAGCCCCACTGCCGTGGCAGCGATCGCTGCCAGACAATTGGGGATATTATATGCGCCAATTAAATCACTTTCAATTGCTATTTGCAGATCCCCTGCTCGTGCTGTAAATCGCAATCCATAGAAATGAGGATCGATTTTCTCCCCGCGAACACCCACCCCTGCCTGTAAACCATAAGTCACGATTTGGACATCAGGCCCTAAATCCTGCACTAAATCCCGTAAATACTCATAAGATATATCATCCTGGTGCAGAACTGCCAGGCGTGGATTTCCTCGCTTTTTGGAATGAGTTTCGGCCAATTGCGAAAACAAACGACCTTTAGCAGAGCGGTAGGCATCGTAGCTGCCGTGGTAGTCAAGATGTTCATGAGTGATATTGGTAACAACAGCCAAGTCGAATTCGCAGTAAGCAACTCGCTGCTGCTCCAATCCATGGGAGGTCGCCTCAAGGACGACATGGGTTATCCCAGCAGTCACCATTTCTGCAAAATATTGTTGCACGTCGGGTGCTTCAGGTGTCGTGACATGGAATCCAGTATCCAGAACTCTTCCCCCGATCTGAGCGTTGACTGTGGAGATCATTCCAGCCTGAATGCCGGATGCTCCCAGGATTTCGAAAATCAGGTTTGCAGTGGTGGTTTTGCCATCTGTCCCGGTCACACCGATTACGGTCAACTCCCGACCTGGGAAATCGTAAAATGCCGCAGATAATTGAGCCAATGCAAGCCGTCCGTCTTGTACCTTAAGGTAAGGAACATTAATCTCTGCTATTGGGCGCGTACCTACGACAACTACTGCACCTCTACCAACTGCCTCAGGAATATATTGGTGCCCATCAAAACTTCCCCCCTCTAAAGCGACGAAAATATTTCCTGGTTTAACCTGGCGCGAATCGAGCACAATCCCCGATATGTTTGTCTGATGTGAAACTCCACTGAAGGTTTGCGGGAAATTGCTTACTAATTGTTGCAAATTGACTTGGTGCATAATTTATGAATTACGCCCAAGGAAGATCCCTGGGCGTAAAAAGTCGAAATACCGGCTAGATAATTTAGATCAATATCATGAAGATGCGATATTTTTAGTAAAGACTCTGCCGCATTGACTCCAGCTGCCCACTTACGGAACCATCCAATATCTTATCGCCGACGCGAATGATCAGGCCTCCGAGAATTGCTGGATCAACCCGGAAGGAAATTGTTGCCTGGTCTCCTATCTTAGAGAGAACATCCTGCTTTACGGCTTCTTTCTCCTCTGCGGTGAGCGGTAGGGCGCTGGTGACCTCGGCTGAGGCACCACTTACCTGCTCACCTTCCAAGACAACTACCTGGCCGGATTTTACGCCAGAGAAGAATTCATCAATCAATGCGCGTTGACGCTGTTCATCCAATGAAGCATTGATCAACTTCTGTGCAGCCGCGATCGCCAAAGCTCCCACCTGACCACGCAGTTCACCAAGGATTCGCTCGCGTTCGGTCTCTCCTTCTGCCAGCGCTTCTTCACGCTTCTTAGCCGCATCAGCCTCAGCCTCCGCAACGATCTCCTTACCCTGTGCCTCGGCTCGTTCGTTTGCCTCGCGAAGGATTTGGCTCGCATTGGTTTGGGCTTCAGAGATCACTTGCTGTGCTTCTTCCTCGGCGTTTTGTCTGGCCTCCGCAGCAATGCGGGCGTCTTCCAATCCTTCTGCGATGGCAGTCCTTCGTTTCTCCAATAGTCCCAGGATTGGTTTGTAAACCCAAGCACGCAGGACTACAAAGATGATCGCAAAATTGAAAATTTGAACAAACAAATAGCCTAGATTAAGTCCTAATCCTTCCACTGGGGTGCTCCTTTCTTGAAAATATTTTCAGCTATATCTACCTGCAGTGAGAGAAATCTACCCTTCATATTTCTTCGCCACATGCACCTCAGCTTTACCCAACGAACAGGATCAGGAGGGCAACTACCAGGCAGTAAATTGCCACTGCTTCTGCAAAGGCAATGCCCAGGATCATATTGGTCTGGACATCACCACTGGCATCTGGATTGCGGGCAATACCCTGTACTGCCCCATTCACCAGCAATCCAATGCCAATTCCCGCACCGATTGTTCCGACCATGGCCAAACCGGCTCCGATTAGTCTTGCGGCTGCGACTTCCATGCGATTTTATTTACCTCCATGATTTGTTGCAAAAAAAATATTTTAACCGGGTATGCATCACCCGTATATGAACTAATTAAGCGTGAGCTTCCTCACCCTCATGATTCTCACCATGACCTTGCGTGGCTTGTGCCATGAAAACCATTGTCAGCATGCCGAATACAACTGCCTGGATAAGTCCGACGAAGAATTCCAAACCCAAGAACAACGACTGGACAAATACAGGGATCAGTGTACCGATAACAAACAAGAGCACAGATCCAGCAAAGATGTTGCCAAACAAACGGAAAGAGAATGATAAGATTTTTGAGATTTCAGAAATCAGCTCCAATAAACCAACACCGAAATCGATCACCCCAAACACTGGACGTTTGAAGATAGCGCCCACATTGATAAATTTCGTGAAGTAGCTCGCCCCCAAAGCCCGAACACCCATCACCTGGGTCATTAAAACAGATATCAAAGCCAGTGAAACTGTGAAGTTCAGGTCGGTTGAAGCGACTCTCACAAAGGGAACCAGGATGTAGCCCTCGTCGAGAACCTCATCGGCGGATTTGATCAATGTGTAAACACCCGGGATGACTTCCTCAATGGGGTTACCACCATGTTCAGTAAGTTCTATCCTGCCAATGCTATCCACGCCGGGGATCAACTCCATCCAGTTCACAACCAGAACCAGCAGAGTAATGGTGGCAAAGAAGGGGAAAATGTTTTTTGCCCATTTACCAGCCGTTGATTCGGTGAGATTATTGATACCTTCCAGGATCGCTTCTATCGCCCCCGGTATCCCTTTCGGGATAAGTTCACCGCTGCGAACAGCTCGAGTAACCGCTATGGCGATCAAGATCAAAATCACATCGGCGATTATCGTAGCAATTAAAGTATTGGTGAGGTAAAAATTCCCAAATAGAGGCGATTTGGATATATTTTCTGCCGGCAACTGAATATGCGGGAGAACTGGGGCATAATATCGTACAGCTATTATGTTAAGAATGACAAATAGTAAGATAAACCAGCGATTCACGCCATAACGCCATTTCTTACGGGGTTTTTCCACGATCTATGCGCTCCTCATCTTCCTTTGAATTTTGTCCGGATGGCTTAGCGAAACGGGAGGTGGCTGATTTCACCACCCAAAACATGACAACTAAAGTTACCGGCACGCTTGCAACCATGAGTATGACAGTGAAAAGCGCATCGCTTTCAAATCGACTGTCTAACCAGCGCCCGCCGAAAAATGCGGCCAGGATGATTATTACAGTCAAGCAACCTACTTGACCGGTTACTGCTGCCAGCGTCAGGTTTAGCGACCGCAGAGCCGTTTTCTTATCGGATTGATCACCTGTCAGGCTCATGGCGCGCCGATTCTATCACATGGGTACAACACTCGTCAATGTGCAAAAAAGGACAAATAAAGGTTACTTTGTCAGAACTTCCATTTTTCACTGCCATAACGAGATTCTCAGGTCGATTTATTTTAAAACAAAGCTGCTGCTGCTCTCGCAGACCACTCTGCCCAAGGTCCAAACAACGTACCCAGAAGGATGATGCCAACGACCAGGATTGTCAAGGCCAGCGCGTAGGGACGAGTCATGGGTACCGGCTTGTCCTCATCCTCTGACCGGTATAAATAGACAACCTTCAACACTACCAGGTAGTAGTAAAGACCCACGATAGTATTCAACACTCCGATAATCGCCAACCAAACTAAACCAGCTTTTACTGCTGCAGCGAATACGAAGAATTTTGCGACAAATCCACCCAGGGGAGGCATACCTGCCAAAGAGAGGAAAGTCACCAGCACAATGATCGCCAGAGTTGGAGAACGCCGACTCAGGGCTGCGTAATCCGCGATCTGATCTGAACCGGATATGCGCCAGAAAGCTGCTACGATACCAAATGCGGCGAGGTTCGTGACCACATATACCATCATGTAGAAAACAACTGAAGTAATGCCCAATTCAGACAGCGCAGCGACTCCGATCAATGCATACCCTGCATGGGCGATCGAGGAATATGCCAACAAGCGTTTAATATTCTTCTGGGGGATTGCCATGACGTTGCCCAGAGTCATCGAGAACACTGATAATGCGGAAACGATGATCACCCAATAGGGGATCACCACTGGATCGGCGTAAACGGTCAACAAAATTCTCATCAGGACAGCAAAACCAGCCGCCTTTGAGGCCGTTGAAAGAAAGCCGGCCACAGGAGTGGGAGCTCCTTCATAAACATCGGGTGCCCAGAAATGGAAGGGAACGATAGAAATCTTGAATCCAAATCCCACCATAACCAAAATCAAGGTGCCCAAGGCCAGGGTCAGGGACACATCACCTGTTATGACCATCTCGGTGATCTCGTAGATATCGGTAGTACCCGTAAAACCGAAAATGAGGCTGAAACCATACAACATAACCGCGGAGGTCATCGCGCCAAAGAGAAAATATTTGAACCCTGATTCGGTTGACTTATTATCTAACGTATAAAACCCAGCCAAGATATAAAGAGGGATGGATGTCGTCTCGATGGCTAAGAACAGCATGATCAAATCAGCGGAAGAGGCCATCAAAATCATTCCGATTGTAGAGACGAGCAATAAGAAGTAGAATTCCCCTCTTTGACCCAGGGACTTCATCTCCATGGCAAAAAGACTGGTCAATGCTGCACAAAACAAGAATAATAAGGTAAAGGAAAAACCCAGCCAATCGTGGCGCAACATCCCACCCCAAACCTCCACAGATTCATCACCTGGTCGGGAGAAAATCAGGGTCAACAAGAAGACGACCGCGAGACCACCCGCAGTTAACCAGCCCAAACCACGTTTTCCCTCACCACGCAAAGCCAGGTCGTATACCAGCACGATCAGACCCAGCACTACCAGCCCTATCTCCGGCAGGATTGCCCGGATCATTATGGAATCTATGCTACTGAACACCTAAGCACCTCCCAATAGGCGCATTATGTTCTCAACTCCGGATTCAACCATCGTAACCATAATTGTTGGATATACGCCAATCACAATCAGTACTGCACTCAAGAAAACCAAAGCAACTTTGTCCAAAAAAGTGGCATCCCCGAAATGCCCAATAAACTCTTCAGGCATTTTTCCGAAGAACACCTTTCCGATGACGCGGATAATATACGATGCCGTGATAACAATCGAGATTGAGGCAACAATGGCAATCCAAGGTTGGTAGCGCCATAATCCCATAAAGATGGGGAATTCAGCCACAAACCCAGAGAAGCCAGGCATGCCCATCGATACCATACCACCAACAATAAAAGCCGCAGCCACCAGTGGCATTAAGCGTGCGAATCCGCCCAACTTGGGAATCTCACGCGTATGCGCCCGATCATAGATCACACCCACAACAGCAAAGAAGAGGGCCGTCATAATGCCATGCGAAAACATTTGCACACCTGCGCCCAGCATCCCATCGCCGTTCAGAGTGGCGAATCCCATCAAAACCAATCCCATATGTGATACTGATGAGAAACCAATGACATACTTGAAATCGGTTTGCACCATGGCGATGAAGGCTCCATAGACCACATTGATCAGGGTAAGCACGATAATCCATGGCAAGTGGAATCTTGCGCCTTCAGGCAGCAACATAATCCCAACTCGCAAAGCTGCAAAGGCACCGAGTTTCATCAGCACACCCGCGTGGAACATCGATACTGCGGTAGGCGCTGCAACGTGGCCGTCCGGGCTCCAGTTGTGGAAAGGGAAAATACCGCCCAGGACTGCGAAACCGAAGAATATGAAGGGAAACCAGAATTTTTGGAAGGCTGGTGAAAAATCGGCAGTCTCCAAAGCCAGCATGTTGAATGTGCCCAACCCGGAGGAGAAATACATCGCCAATATGCCAACCAGGGCGATAACCGATCCAATAAAAAGGTAAAGGGTCAATTTCATCGCCGCGTACTCTCGGGTGACCTTCCAACCCCAAATGGCGATCAGCAGGTACATCGGGAACACGGCGATCTCGTAGAAGAAGATCAATCCGAATAAGTCCAGGGCTGCGAAAACGCCGAATACACCAGAGGCCAGGATAAACAAGAGTAAAAAGAATTCGCGCGGCCGGTCATCGATCCCCCAAGAGATCAGCACTCCGGTGAACATGACGATACCCGTCAAAACTAACAAGGGTGCACTCATGCCATCTACGCCAACATGGAAAGAGATATCCAAGGGTGGGAACCAATCGTACTTCTCAATGAACTGGTATCCGCCGATCGACGTGCTATATGAGAAATACACCCAGGTAGAAAGCGCCAAGGCGATGAACGATGCTGCCAGGGCAGTTACCCGAATTTCTGTTTTCCTTTCACCGGGAATTAAGAAGATCAACAATCCGGCGATGATAGGGGTAAAGATGATTACGCTAAGAAATGGGAATGGCATCCTTCACCTCAATCAAGAATAGAGCGAGTAGAACATCATCACAGCCCGGTTGATCACATTCAAAAGTACTGCGGGCCACACACCGATCAAGAGCATCAGCACCATCAGAGGTGTGATGATGAACACTTCTCGGATATTAATCTCACTAAGATGTCCTTCCCATCGCTCATTTAATGGTCCATACAAAACCTGCTTGATTCCCTTAAGAACGTAGACACCGGTAAAGAAGAGACCGATCATGCTCAGAATTGTGAAAAATGTGAAGATAGGCCAGACGCCGCGAACCACGAGGAATTCGGAAATAAAACCACCCAAACCTGGCAATCCCAGAGATGCCATCGATGTGAAGATCAGAATGCCACCAAAGACTGGGATCAAGGGGAACAGCCCGCCATACTCGTTCAGGTTCCTGGTATGGGTACGTTCATAAATCACACCAACCAGGAAGAACATCCCCGCCGCGGATAATCCGTGGTTAAACATTTGCAATACCGCTCCATTTAGCGCCAGGGTGGCGCTATCCGAGTTAATGGCAAACGCTGCTGCTGCCACACCCAGGATCACGAATCCCATATGATTGACTGATGAATATGCCACCAATCTTTTAAAATCATTCTGACCATAAGCAGCCAGGGCTCCGAATATGATCGCCATTGTGGCCAGGAAGGCTAACGCGCCAGCGTAATACTTGGATTCAGCAGGGAAAAGCGGCAGGACCAATCGCAAGAAACCATAAGCCCCTAATTTCAGCAGTACACCCGCCAAGATCATCGAACCTGCAGTCGGTGCCTCAGTGTGTGCATCAGGCAACCAAGTGTGGAAGGGCCACACTGGAACCTTGATCGCAAAAGCGATCACAAATGCCCAGAAAGCGATGGACTTTACCGTGCTTACTGGAAGACCCATCAAAGTCCCTTCCAAGCTACCCATGCGCTCGAAAAGAACCAGCATATCGAAGGTACCTGCCACAACCCCGATCAGCTGGATCGCTAACAGCAGACCCAATGAACCGGCCATTGTATAGATCATGAATTTGAATGAGGCATAAGTGCGAGATTTTATCTTACGTCCCCAGATTTCTTTCTCGCCTTCCTCACTTCCCCACTGGTTGATCAAGAAATACATCGGAACCAGACCAAACTCCCAGAAGACGAAGAACACCAGCAGGTCAAGAGACAGGAATACTCCCAGTATTCCCATTTCCAGCAACAGGAAGAAGAACATATATACTTTGACTCGATCCTTGATGCTGTAGGAAGCCAGAATGGCCAGCGGGATGAGCAAGGTCGCTAACATCACCATGGTAAGCGAGATGCCATCCACGCCTACATGATAGGAAGAATTAATCGGTTCATACCAAACATAGTTCTCTTGAAATTGGAAGCCGGGCTGGTTCGGGTTAAAGTTAAACCATAAGATCAGAGATAAAGCCAGCGGTATGAGGCTTCCCAGGAATGCCACCCAACGCTGCAGTTTCACCTCTTCCCGCGGTAATAGAATTACCACGATGGCTACAGCCACCGGACTAAACAGGATCAGGCTGAGCAGATTATTTATGATAAATTCCATTCTTGGCTCCTGAAACCATGAATTAACTAAACCTCAATAAGAGCGGGTTTGTTCAATGTGATCATGGCTGCGATAAGAAAAACAGGTAATAAAACAATGTACCGAAGGCGATGATCAATGCCATGACCATGTACTGTTGAACGCGGCCAGTTTGAATAAATCGTGCAGAGCGACCAATACGTTTCACGCTCTCACCGACGAAATCACCAAATCCATTCACAATCGGCTTATCAATATAGTTTCGGAAAAAACCGCCTATGCTGAACGTCACTCGTGCGGAAGCATGAAGGATGCCATCGATAATAGTGCGATCGAGCCATAAGTAGGTAAATGTCCGCGAAATCCAATATGCCGGTCGGACGAAAATTAAGTCGTAGAGCTCATCAAAGTAGTACTTATTCTTTAAGAGCTTATAAAGTGGGCCTAAAGGTTTCTCGAGAGGATCAGGTGCTCCGGCAGGAATATCCTTGTAAACAAACCAACCAAGAAATAATCCGCCAAGCGATACTGCCAATGAAATCAGCAAGGGAAACCAGTTGAATGTCACCGCTTCTGGATGTTCAGCCAAAGTCTCCCCGACGAAATCATGAATGAAGTTGGGGATAAAACCACCAATGAATGGGAAGTCCAGGGGTATACCGGGCCACCCGGCTGCGATCGCGAAAACAGCCAGGAAAATGAGTGGGAAAGTCATCGTCCACTTCGACTCAACCGCGTGATTAGCTGACTCGGTGCGTGGTTTTCCAAGGAAAGTGAGCGAGATCTGGCGCATGGTATAGAAAGCAGTTAACAAGGCTGCCAAGGCCAATAAAATCAAGACTACCCAACTTGAATGGGCAAAAGCATCAGCCAAAATCTCATCCTTTGACCAGAAACCAGCGGTTAAAAACGGGAAGCCTGATAGTGCCAGACCTCCAATCAAGAAGGTCCAGAAAGTAATCGGCATTTTCTTCCGCAAGCCGCCCATATTGAACATATCCTGGGGATCGATATCCTCGCCAGTGTGCAGAACGCCGTGCTCCACACCGTGGATCACAGATCCGGAACCCATGAATAATAAAGATTTAAAGAAAGCATGGGTGAAGAGGTGGAAGGCGGCGGCAACATAAGCTCCAATACCTATGGCCGCGATCATGTACCCCAGCTGCGATATTGTTGAATAAGCAAGAACGCGTTTGATATCGTTCTGAGCGACAGCGATCGTAGCTGCGAAAAGACCGGTGAAGGCACCAATGATGGCCATCAAATTCATCGTGATCGTGGGCTCACCATGCACCATACCCGCCGAGATGATCGGAAAAACCCTGATCACCAGGTACACACCAGCCGAAACCATCGCGGCAGCATGGATCATGGCCGAAACCGGTGTGGGACCTTCCATGGCATCCGGCAACCAGACATGCAGTGGGAATTGGGCGGATTTACCGATCGTTCCGATAAAGAGAAATATCCCGATCACAACCGCCGCGGATACCCCTAAGAACGGCGTCCCTGTGCTTGTAAGCACATGCAGCGTCTCTTCTGAGAATATGACATCGTAGCTCAAGCTGCCTGCCAGGGTGTACAGGTAAGCCAATCCCAGAAGCATGATCACATCGCCAATCCGGGTAGTGAGAAAGGCTTTAATTGCCGCTGCCCGGGCAGATGGCTTCGCATACCAGAAACCGATCAGCAGGTATGAACACAAGCCCATAATCTCCCAACCCACAAATAAAATCAGCAGGTTATTGGAGACGACCAGGACATACATACCAAACGCAAATAGAGAGATAAAAGCGAAAAACCGTGAGTACATCGGCTCAATAGAAGGCACCCGATGTTTGTGCCCGTGATCATCTTCTAATGTAGCACCGTGGGGTGGTAAACCGGGTGCATCGTGATCACCTTTGGGCTGTCCATAGTTGTTGTAACCAACACTATAGATGAAGATCATCAGTACAGTGATCGCCACGAAGAAGAGTGTTGCTACCGTGAGTGGATCGACCCAAACACCGATCTGGAACCAGGTATCCCCTGTCGGGAACCAATTGAGAACCGAAGTAAACGGCTCCTCGCCAAGATGGCCTGACTGGAGAGCCAGGGTGGCAATCACCATGCTGCCAAAAAAGGAGAGCAATGCGGCTCCAATACCCAGGAAATGGCTCAAACTCTTACTGCGATTGGTCAGGAGAATAATCAGGAAAAATGCCAATAGCGGTGGAGCAGGCAGGAGCCAGACGAGCGTCGATGTTTCCATTATTTATCTCCTGTTACCATTTCAAAAGATCGATCTCGTCAGCAGCGATCGTGTTGCGTCGGCGATAAATTGAGATGAATAAAGCCAAGCCAACGGCAACTTCTGCAGCTGCTACCGCAAAAACGATGACCGCAAAAACCTGACCGGCGATCATTTCCGGGCTGCGAAAACGCCAGAAGGCGAGCAGGTTGATGATTACAGCATTAAGCATCAACTCGATACCCATAAGTATTGCAATTGCATTCTTGCGAGCTAAAACGCCATACAGACCGATGCAGAACAATGCGGCCGCAAAGACTAGAAAGTAAGATAGTGAAATCATGATTATCTCTCCCAAGCCACCACGACTGCACCGATCAATGCTGCCATGAGCAGAACCGAGGCGATTTCGAAGGGTATAACATAGCCATTTGGAGATACCAGCGCAGTACCCAACACCTTAATCATGTCAACATTTGCAGGCATTACAGGTAATGTCGTTTGAAAACCACTCCAAGTGCTGAACATCCAAACCAAGGCGGTGAATAAGACAAGCGACATCAATCCTGCCAACCACCAGCCTTTATTGATGCTGCTGCCGGCTTCCTGCTTGACTCTCCGGGTCAGCATAACGGCGAAGATCATCAGAATAGCGATGGCCCCAATGTAAATTACAACCTGTATCACTGTGAAGAAAGTGGCGGACAGCAATCCGTACATTACCGCCACGCCAAATAAGGTCAGGATCAACCAAAGTGCGGCGTGGATCAAATTTCGGACAGTGACGACCAGCACAGCCCCACCCAGGGTGACGACTGCCGTAATAAGAAAGATCACCTGCAAAACAGTCATCACCTCACTCCTGTCCCACTAGGTCGCTTGATTCGGTGTCCGGAGGTACCGCTACCGGTCGCTCTTCACCGATCCGTTTCCGCTCCACACGGGCGTATTTCCGCAGGATAAGCACGGTAGCCCAAACGATCATCAGATTGGCTCCAAGCATAACCAACACGTATACTGCTTGGGATGTCCCGACTAATAGCTTATCGAGGATCGCGACCACGATCAGGAGAAACAATGCTATCGGAGTCAGGAATTTCCAGTTGAAATCAAGCATTTGGTCGATTCGAATTCGCGGGAATGAATAGCGTATCCACATGATCAAATAATAGACAAAGAAAGATTTTATAAATAAGTAAACCGGGCCTAGTATTGGCACCTGATCGACGAAAGGACCTCGCCAACCTCCTAAGAACAAGGTGGAGATCAAAGCCGAAACAGTCAAGGCATGCAACAGCTCACCCGCATAAAACAATCCAAACTTCATCCCGGTATATTCGATATGGAAACCGGCGACGATCTCTGATTCAGCTTCGCTGATATCAAATGGTGTCCGGCCGAGCTCAGCAATAGATGAAATGAATAAGATCACTGCAGCTACAGGCACAATAAAAATGTACCAGGTGCTTTGTTCAGCAACAATTGTTTGCATTCCCATTGAGCGCGCTAGAAGAACTGGCACCAAAAGGGCAATGATCATCGGCACCTCAAATGCGATCATCTGCGCGACTGTGCGAAATGCACCCAGCAAAGCATATTTATTGTTGGATGCCCAACCAGCCATAATGATCGACAGTGTACCGATCGAACCGATGGCAACCACATAGAGGACAGCCACATTGATATCCGCTCCTATGACCGTCGGAGCAAAGGGAACCACCGCCCACAATAATAATACGGCTGCCAGGGCAATAATTGGGGCAATATTGAAGATAAACTTATCCGCCCCGTTTGGCATGATATCTTCTTTGATCAGCAATTTGATCACATCTGCAATGGGTTGGAGGACGCCATATGGTCCCACCCGGTTGGGACCCAAGCGGTCTTGAAATCGTGCTACTATCTTACGTTCGATCCAGACCAACATGATATCGACAATCAAGACAAATGATGCCAATATCACAACGCCCAACACACCTAAGATCACCGTGATCAATCCTTCAGATAATCCCCAACTGGACAATATCGTCTGCAGCCATTCAGCTATGGAATTAACCGGATCGCTCATGCCAACTCTCCTGGGGGAAAGAATTCAACCGAAAATTAGCCGTACAAAAAGGCTGATGGGAAAAAACCCTCAGCCTTTTGAATTTTAAACCTTGGACCCCCTAGACCCATTCCAAAACACCCTTGCGCCAGATGTAAAACAGCCCAGCAACAAGAATCATGATAAAGAGTACCCCTTCCAGAACTGCGAACATTGAAAGTTGATCAAATGCCACGGCCCAGGGAAATAAGAACACTATTTCAATGTCAAAAATCAGAAAGACAAGTGCAAAAATATAATATTGGATTTTGAATTGAACCCAGGTTTCTCCATAGGTCTCCATGCCACATTCGTAAGTTTCAGTCTTCAGTGGATTTGGTTTCCGGGGGGCGATCAATCTGGGGATAAGTAATGCAAGAGCAGGAAAAATTGGGGCCAGGAGAAGGAAAATTCCAATAAAAATCCAATCGTTAAGCATAGGCGCTCCAAAATCGTCAGGAGAAAGCGATAACCAAATTCTCCCAGGAGTTTTTCACCTCAAGATAGATTTTACCGCCGTATTACTCAGCAATACTGGCAATGGGGCACATTTTACCATAAATAAACCACCTGGTGCAATTCTTCATCAATTCAACAGGGAATCCACTTCCCAAACCATCAATATTGACCTATAATATAGATATCTATACGTCTAGATGATATATGGGCATCGAATAAGATCGGCATTAATGTCAATGAGTGATATTTCCAATACCGAAGGTATCCCGCTATATGTGAAAATCCGTGAATCCCTACGGCAACAGATCGCTTCGGGGGAATTAGAAAGGGGTCAAAAACTGCCATCTGAAGATGAATTGGCCACTCAGTTTGGTGTCAGCAGGATGACCGTCCGCCAGGGAACTTCCGATCTGATCGATGATGGACTCTTATACCGTCGTCATGGCGTTGGGACTTTTGTAACCCTGCCCCACATCGAGCGAGACCACAGCCGGCTGACAAATTTTTTTGAAAATTCCAACATGCATGGGATGCATGCCAAAGCATCGATCCTTGAATTCGAAGTCATCCACGCAACCCCTAAGATCGCTCAAGCCCTTCTGCTGGAGTTAGATGAATTCGTTATTCACATAAAAACCCTGCGTCAAGCTGACAATGTTATGGTAACCCTCCACGATGCTTATATCCCTCACCGTTTGTTTTCAGAAGTGATCCAGGAGGAATTACCTGACTTTGACGTTCAGCACCTTTGGTCCATATTTGAAAAAAATGGATATCCAGTTAAACAGGCAGTCCAAAAAATAGAAGCGCGCCTGGCAGATCAAGAGCTCGCTAAAGTGATGCACATTCAAGCAGGTGCTCCAATTTTATTTAAGGAACGTACGGTATATGCAGATGATGGCACCCCGGTGGAATTCACCTACTGCTTTAACCGGGGAGATATGTATTCGTTGACAGTGACCCTCAATCGCTGATTGTTTTTCTTCTTCATGGGACGGATAAAAGACTGTTATTTAATTAAATTCATAACTACAGACACATTTGTAATGGAGGCATACCGATGAATGAGAGTGTACTTGAGCGCTTGACCCTGGTAAATCCTGACATGGAGATCTGGTGGGATTCGTCGCCACTAGTTTTCAAATCTTGGGTCAAAGATATGGTCGCGGCGGCACCGCAAGAGAAGAAATCCTTGCTGGACGAACAGCTCAACCGGATCTTTGTTCTCGACGATCCAGCCCAAAGTCTGGTGCGTGGCTGCACCACGAACCCACCCCTCTCGCTGACAGCGGTCAAGAATGATCCAGAATTCTGGAATGAATGGATTGACGATATGATCGCTTCCAACCCGGGTCTCGAATTGTACGAGTACTTCTGGCTCACCTACAAAGAAGTCATTCGTCGCGGGGCAGAAATGATGATGCCAATTTGGGAGGCTTCCGGTGGTCGTTTTGGTTACATCTCAGGTCAGCTGGATCCACGTCTGCTGACAGATGTAGATAAAATGGTTGAGACCGCCCAGGAAATTCGAGCAATCGCACCAAATTTGATGATCAAAGTGCCTGCCAGTACAGAGGGGGTTGATGTTGTTCGCATTTTGACCTCCATGGCAATCCCCACCAATGTAACAACCTGTTTCACGATGCCCCAAATTTGGGCTGTAGCCCAAGCTGCAGCGGAAGGGGTTGAAATCGCCAAAGAAAATGGCGTTGAGATGGATAACTGGAGGGCGGTCATAACGATGATGATCGGCCGCCTTACCGAGAATCCCGTTCTTGAGCAGCAAGCGCAGCGACGTGGTATTCAATTAACCTGGGCAGATAAACATTGGTTAGGTATCTATATTTTCCGCAAAGCTTTCCACCTTTTAAAAGACAACGCCTTACCCAGTAAGATGCTGGCCTGCTCAATGCGTTATGGACCCCGGGTGGGTGGCAAGAATCATTTCTGGGATATCGAAAAGATCGCTGGCGATATCGTCTACACCCTGCCGCCCTATGTACTCGAACCGCTCTTCCAAAAATGCGAGGATCTGAAATTTGATGAAGAGATCCTGTACGAAGATATACCTTACGAAGTGATAGACAAGATGAGCAAGATCCCTTATGTACTCCAGTCTTGGGATGAAAATGGCATGGAAATCGACCAGTTTAATTATCACCCAGCAACAATCACCACTGCGGAGACATTCTCCAAAGCTTCGATCGGTCTTGAGCAATATGTTGGTGAACGCCTGGCAGTAGTCACTGGCAAGAAAATTGAGAAAATCAACGCCTGAACATTTAGCCATTGGTTAAATTCATTTACTTTTGCAAATCTTGTCCACCTTTTAGGCAGATCATCCTGTAGTCCAATGAGGTAAGACCCCGTTATAGGTTTTACCTCATTTTTGTACTTAAGTGGCTGAGAGTAATTATCCCCACCCAGTAAAGAAGCAAAACCTTGAAATTTCCTATCCCCGCCGCAAGCAGACGGGGCATTACGGAAATTTCCCCTTTGGGTCAGGTTTTGCCACATGTTTGGAACCCACTCAGCAAGCTGCGGGGTATTCTGCTTTGCAGAATAAATTTTCGAAACGATTAGCGTCAGCTTAGAGAGATAGGTGTCTGGTTACGCTTCTCCCCTCGGCTGATATAATAGACTTACACATTTGGTCTCTGAACCAAATCCCAAATAACATAGTAATCTTGAGGTATTCTGGTCATAACCCTATGAAGTTTTGATGTTTATCGGTGTGAGTTATGGAATTTCCAGTCAATGATTCTAGACCCAAACGTTGGTGGGATTGGCCTGCCGTATTGCTCCTGATTGCGGCGATATACATCGCTGCGACCCGATTAAATGCCACCAGCTGGACCAACGAATTAAACCTGGTCCAAACAGTAGCGCTCTTGGGGGTAGTTGCCGGTCTCGCGCTTGGGAAAAGCATTTTTTCGCCTGGGTTAGTAAGATTCTTTGCCTTTGTTTACGGTGCATTTACCATCGTCTGGCGATTGGGGTTGACCTTGGGTCAGGGAGTCCTGTGGCCTGAAAGAATGATCAGTATGGGCAATCGCCTGCTGATCATTCTTGATCAAATATTCCAACAAAAACCTGTCACCGACAACTTGTTTTTCAACCTCTTGATGGCCAGTCTGTTCTGGACACTGAGTGTTTACGCGGGCTACAGCCTCACACGTTATGGGAATCCCTGGCGGGCGATTATACCAGCCGGATTTACCATAATCATCATCCAGGCATATGATCCATTCCTGCAAGTGCGGACCTGGTTCTTAGCAGGTTTTATTTTCCTGGCATTACTTCTGGTTGCTCGTATGCATTTTGTCAAACTTCAATATCGGTGGAAGAATAACGGGACCTATCTGCCGCCTTATGTCGGGCTCGATTCGCTTCGTCTGGGATTGATCACCACAGTCATTCTGGTTCTTTTTGCCTGGACTGTCCCCGCGGTTGCCTCAGCAGTTCCGCAAGCAGAACAAGTTTGGCTCAATGTCACCCGCCCGTGGTTAGATGTTCGCAATCGCTTGAGCAATGTTTTTTATTCTCTTCAAGCTTCTGTCGGGGTGGTCACGGATTTCTATGGCGAATATCTTCCCCTGGGGAGAGGAAACCCGCTCAGCGATACGATCATCATGACCGTACAAGCACCTCCGCGCGCCTCATCGAATGTCCGCTATTACTGGCGGTCTCGGGTCTATGATACGTACGAGGATGGTTGGTCCAGCACTCTACCGGTAGTTGATTTCGTTACCCCAGATGAATTCAACCTCAACCTCCCCGAGTATGAGAGCAGAGCCAACAGCACTTTCACGATTACGACTTTCTTTCCTATTCAAAATTTGCAAACGCCCTCCCAACCAGTTTGGGTAAGCCGACCTGCGGATGCTTTCTATGCGGTTAATTCTGACGGCTCTGTTGACCTGAGTCATCTAAAAGCTGATCCTATCCTACTCGCGGGCGACACTTATCAGGTTGAAGCTTCACTCACCGCTGCCTCAGGACAGGAATTGCGCGAAGCTGGAACAGATTACCCTTCCTGGGTCTCCGCGCGCTACCTGCAACTGCCTGACACGATCACCCCGCGTACACTTGATCTGGCAGAGGAGATCGCTTCTGGATACAATAACCCATACGATATCGCCCAGGCGATTACGTATTTTCTTCGCACGAATCTGAAATATAGCGATACAGTACCCGGTCCTCCAGATGGTCAGGAACCTATTGATTGGGTGCTCTTCGATTACAAGCAGGCGTTTTGTAATTACTACGCCAGTGCAGAAATTGTGATGCTGCGTTCATTGGGGATTCCGTCCCGGCTAGCAGTGGGCTATGCTGAGGGCGAACGCACATCAATCGGGGGGGTAGATGATATACCAAGCCTGCAGCCCGGTGGTGAAAACATCCCCCAAGGGATTCAAATCACAAGCGATATCTTTTATGTCCGCCATCGAGATGCGCATGCCTGGCCTGAAGTTTATTTTCCCAATATTGGGTGGGTAGAATTCGAACCGACAGTCTCACAACAACCTATTATTCGCCCGATTGGGCTTCTCTCTGATTCTTCTGCACCACCTGCTCCAAATCAACAACTTGATGAACTGAGGGATCGCGCCCAGCGTCGTTTGGATGAGTTATCCGCCTTGAGCGACTCGGCCCAGGGTGCATCGTTCGGCGGGCTGCCGATTGATCCGATCCTGATCTATGTCGCAATGATGATTATCATTATCATTTCCATCACCCTGCTTATCCGCAGAGTTCGCCTCCAGCGAGGCTCGCCTCCAATTCCGGTTCAATTAGAATCTAGTCTGGGACGTGTGGGTATCAATTCTCCAAAATTCTTAATCTGCTGGGCTCGGCATGCTGGTTTATCGCCCCTCTCACGGGCTTATCTTGAACTCAATCATGCCCTTGCTCGCCTCGGGCAACCTCCACATTTGGCGGATACACCTTCCGAACGTGGGGTTGATCTCGTTCAAATTCTTCCGGCAGCAGAAAATCCAGTCCGATCAGTGATTATTCCATACCAGAACTCGATTTACGGCAACCAAGCCTCCGATTCTGAAGAAACTCAACTTGCCGGGAAAGAGATTCGCAAGCTTTCCTATCTCGCCAGACTGCAGCACTTCTTCGCTCGCTTTCAAGACCCAAAACGCAAGAGACGCTCGTCCGATAATAATTGATCATCACCCAAAGTGGATATTAATGGATAGCGATTCATCCAATTCAGCGAATTTCTCACTTGACAGGCAAATTTTCCTCCTAAGCCAGCTCACGGAACAAATTCATAATGCCCTTGCCCAAGGTAGTTCAGCAAATCTGGAAACCATTTTTGATGATCTGGCACTCTTGACCAGTTCCCTATCCCAACTGAGTACCCAGGTTGCCAAGCAAAAAGAAGAAAGGGATAACCATCTTGAATTAGCAAATATCAGCCAGGTGGTGAATTCATCTTTACAATTGGATGATGTCTTGCGAATTGTGATGGACACTATCGTCCGCTTGACAGGTGCAGAGCGGGGATTTCTTATGCTGAATAATAACCAGGGGGAACTCAGCATTCACATTGCACGCAATTGGGAACGAGAATCCCTGGATGCTTCTGACTCTGCACTCAGCCGGACTGTAGTAAACCGGGTGCTTGCCGAAGGGCAACCAATTCTCACAACCAATGCCCAACAGGATCCCCGCTTCGATGATCAAGAAAGCATTATCTCCCTAAACTTGCGTTCGATCTTGTGTGTTCCACTCCTCCTGAAAGAATCTATCATTGGGGTGATCTACGCCGACAATCGGCTCCGCGAGGGACTTTTCACCGAGACCGAGAAGAATCTATTAGCTGCTTTCGCCAACCAGGCAGCTGTCGCCATCGAGAATGCACGCTTGTTCGAGTCAGTCAGGCAGACATTATCCGAAGTGACCGAACTGAAAAACTTGATGGATGATGTCTTCGCTTCCATCATCAGCGGTGTGGTCACCACAGATCTTGAGCAAACAATTACTCTGACAAATAGCGTGGCTGAAGACATCTTGGGGGATACACGTGCCAACTTGCTGGGGAAAAAAGTGAGCCAGATTCCCCTCTTCGATCAAATTAACATCTCACAATATCTGACCAAAGTTCGCCAGTTCAACCATCAAATAAAAGGGCTACAATTCGATCTCCAAACTCCACAACGCGGTTCACTTAATTTGAGATTCAATCTGTCTCCACTAAAAGACGCTAAAGGAACCATTTTTGGCACAGCCATTGTGATGGAAGATGTGACTGAGACTCGCCGCCTGGAAGCCCAACGGCGTTTATTTGAGCGCATGGTGTCTCCGATCGTGATTGATCAACTGAATCCGGATGATCTAGATCTCGGTGGCACCCGCAGTTATATCACCACCCTCTTTGCCGACATTCGCGGCTATACCAGTCTCAGCGAACGTTATGATCCCGAAACTCTGGTCTCCGTTCTGAATCGTTATCTGGGTGCAGCGACTGAAGCCATTTTATTAGAAGAGGGCACGATAGATAAATTCATGGGTGATGCAATAATGGCTTTCTTCAATGCTCCCATCCCCCAACCCGATCATACCTTACGAGCCGCTCGGGCAGCCATTCAGATGCGCAGCGCCATTTACGCTATGCAAGGCGATTTACCTCCCGAATTCAGACTTGAATTAGGGATTGGCATCCACTCAGGCGAAGCTGTTTTAGGTTTGGTGGGAACTCAAAAACGCTTAGAATATACGGCGATCGGCGACAGTGTAAACACTGCAAAACGGTTGCAGGAAAATGCAGCTCCGGGTCAAATCCTGATCAGCGCTCAATCTTGCCAAGAGATCAACGATGCCATTCTAACTCATCCGATCAATCCATTGAAGGTTAAGGGGAAAAAGCAATCGATCCTAGTTTATGAACTTATAGGGTTGATTGCAAACAATTCTGCGTAGACAGCGTAAATTTCACATAAACTTACAATTCCAATAGCTTAATCCGGGTTGTTGTGGTGTATAAACATAGCAACTTTATTACTGGTTTCTAACCAGAGATTATTGGAATTGGTGAATAATGAATCGTCCTCTGACACATAACGTTATATCAACCAGCCGCTACGCATTGCTTTTTTTCCTTATCATCTGCTTGTCATTCCCCTTCTCATTCCTTCCGTTTGAAAGCCACTTAAAAAAGGTCGAAGAGAACCCTTCATTTTTATCCACGCAAAAATTATTACCAGTGACCGGCGGCGAATTTGCCAGCCTGATCAGCGTTATCCACCTGCCACCCCCCACCACCGATTCGTGGACTGCGCGTGGTCGACTCCCCTCACTGAATAAGTTCGTCGCCGGTGTTGAAAATGGGCAAACCAATACTGTTCGCGGTGTTTATATTCCAGGTTTCTTTGCCTTACCGGTGGTTCAGCAACCAAGTGGCAACACCGGCTTTGTTTCAGCAGAACCTGAAACGGTAACCCAATTTCAACTGGCTGCTCGTAATAATGTGTTTGGTTTCCTCGCTCACAATTACCTATCTGGGAAGGAATTTTTCCGTCTGATAGAAGGGCTACAGGTGGTGGTCGTCAAGGGAGACGGCTCCATCGACCGCTATCGAATCACAGCCATAGATGAATACCAGAAAGTGACCCCTGGAAACAATTGGAGCCAATATATTGATTTAGAAACCGGAGAAAGGTTGACCACCTACCAGGTATTTGGCCAGTACTATCAAGGCGACCATCACCTGACCTTCCAGACCTGCCTGGCAAGAGATGGTATCGATACCTGGGGGCTGAGATTTGTCGTTGCAGAGCTCATAGAATAAGCGCTAATTTATCCAGCTAATATCTTTTCCAGGTATGGATGAGCAAACAGCGCTGGAGTCCCCCCTGTATGCCAGAAAAGTACATTTTGATCCGCAGTGAAAAATCCACTGCGGATCAAATCAATTAACCCTGCCGCAGCGCGACCCGTGTAGACAGGATCGAGAAGCAAGCCTTCTTGTTGAGCAAAAAGGTTCAACGCTTCAGCTTCTGGCTCTCCCATCACGCCATACCCAGCGCCCAGATAATTATCATTGACTAGGATTTCACCGGGTGAGAATTTACTGCTCCCACCAAGAGCCCGAGCAGTTTCTCCTGCCAGCATTGCGACACTTTCTTGCAAGTCGAGGGCAGGATTGTCAACACTGATCCCAAGTATCCGTCCTCGGTAACCAAACATCTGCCCCCCAACAACCAATCCAGCCTGGGTACCTCCTGATGATGAGGGGAATACTATCCAATCCAGATCAGCTTTCTGATCGAGCAATTCTTGCATGGCGAACGCGTATGCTGCTGCGCCTTTCTCGTTTGAACCACCATATGGAATCAGGTAAGGTTTTTTCCCATTATCCAGTGCAGACTCGAAGGTCTGTTCCAAGATCTGCTCTCGTCCAGATCCACCTGCCCAGACGATCTCCGCACCCAGGATTTGATCCAAGAAGTTATTTCCGGATGGGTTGGACGGTTTTTCACCTGCCAATACCAAGATACAGGCAAAACCAAAACGGTTAGCCGCTGCGGCTGTCTGCCGGCAATGGTTTGACTGAACTGCACCTGCTGTGATCAAGGTCTCAGCGCCACTAGCTTGTGCATCGGCAATCAGAAATTCTAGTTTACGGGTTTTATTCCCGCCAAAGGCCAATCCGGTCTGGTCATCGCGTTTCACCCATATCTGCGGTCCCTGCAACTCTGCCGACAATCTCGGCAGGGCTTCGATCGGTGTAGGTAGATGTGCGAAATGCAATCTTGGTAGCATAATCTCTCCTCCTATCCTGGCTTTACCCAGCCAGGATAGATCCTTGAGTTTGTTCCACCCCGCGCCGCCGCATCTGAGCCAGCAAGCGCGGGATTATCTGGGTATAAAAGCGGTAAAACAGGTTGTTGAGCGGCAGATCCCAGGCACCAATATAGCGCACCACCTCCCCTCCCAAGCCTTCCTTGAAGCGATAAACACCCCATAGTTCGTCACTCTCGACAAATTCATCTGGCGCTCCCCAAAGATCATACTCTACACACCCGACATCCTTTGCCCTTAAGATCGCTTCCCACTGCAAGAGATAATTGGGCATCTTTTCTCGGTGTGCCTCACGTGACATACCAAACATATACCAGGCACGTCCCCCAAAACGGAAGATCACCACAGCCGCCACGGATTCTCCATCAACTTCCGCAATTAGCGGCTCAGCCATCTGCGCTTCCATAAACTTATGCCACAGAGTAAGGTAGTAATTTTCGTTACGGATCGTAAATCCATCACGTAATGAAGTCTCAGCGTACATCCGGTAAAGCAGATTGAGATCACCTGAGGTCCCCGGTCGCACAGTGACACCCCTGCGGGTCGCCAAGCGGACGTTGTACCGGGTTTTCTGCTTCATCCTGGCCAGCAGATCCTCTGGAGAAGGTCTTAAATCGATCGACATTGTGTTCTTAAATTGGACCTGCTCTGTGGATGTTATCCAGCCTGCAGCCGCCATATTGGTCACCAACATATCAGTTTGTGGCCTATCTGATTGTCGTTCTGGTCCCGGTTCTCCCCGCCCATATTCAACCTCTGGATCGATCTTAATGAAGATTGCCTTGTGCTGCTTCCCCAGTGATCGCAAGTCAGCAAGAACTTTAGCCCTCAATTGAGGATCATACCAATCCTGTAAAAGTGGTCCCCGCGGGATATACATTACCCGCAGCGGGAAATTTACTCCGCTTACGGAGACTGTACGGGCCAAGATCTGGGCAGCTGCTACAACCTTACCATCCGCATCATGCCAAACCTTCTGGATAGGAGCCCAGCCATTAGCCTTCTTAGAATCGCCCCACTCCCAGGTTTGCAACACATGCCTACCAGGTAAAGTGGATATCAAATCATTCCAATTCTCGCGATTGAGTTCAGTCATTTCAATGTTCAGTCACTTGCCAGTGACCTAAACTTCACTCCTTCCTCTGTTCATCCAGCGCAGATACAAATTGTAAAGCCATGACTGGTAAACCCGGTCCCAGGCTCCAGCTGAGCGATGGACGGTCCCACCAAAACCACGCTTGAAACGATAGATTCCCCACAAGCCATCTGAGCGATGGCTGAATTCGGCCTCCAGGATCTCTTGATCATGATCTGGAATGCCCCACAAATCATACTGCGTGCAGCCCATAGATCGAGCCCATTTCATGGCCTCCCACTGCAGCAGGTATGTTGGCATGCGTTCCCGATAAAGAGATGCGGAGGCGCCATACAAATACCATGACCTTTTACCCGCAGTGAATACCATCAGTGCAGCGAGCGGTTCACTGTCAAATTCTGCCAGCAGTAGTTCACAAGCCCCGGCTGGTTTGAAGCGGTTGTAAGCTCTTTGGTAGTATTCCAAATTGTGTATCCCAAATTGGTCGCGTTCACCCGTGGCTTGCATTAAGTGGAAAAAAATGTCAATGTCCGAGCTTGACCGGACAGACACCCCCTTTTTCGCCGCTAAACGTATATTGTAGCGAGTTTTCTGTTTCATGCGCGCCAAGATTTCTTCTTCACTTCCATGTAAATCTATGACTATAGTCCGTTGAGGTTGGATGGCTTGAGTACTGATACGGAACCCTTCTGGCAGCTCTCCCTCCCACTCATTTGGATTTATGACCCAATCATCAGGTTCCACCTTCAGAAATACAGCGCGTCTACTGCGACACAGCTGATCGACCTCGATCCAGAATGCATGCCCTGCATCTGCATGATCCGAGCCATCTGCACCACCGGGATGCAATGGGCCTTTAGGAAGATAAGCAAATGTCAGACCAAGAGGAAGACGGCGAAACAAAACCTGGGCACCCCAACTCCTATCCCCGCTGCCAACCGCCAATCTCACCGGTTCCCAACCGAATTCAGATTTTAACTCACCCCACGCCCCGGTTTGCAGTAGATGCGCGTCAGGGCTATTCGAAAGAAATTCATTCCATTCGGCTAACGATAAGATAGACATAAATATAGATAGGTGTTAATAAGGGTCAACCATCTGGGGAAGTCTTGCGGGTACGATCATGGGTTTCCTCGCGACAGGGATTAAACAACAGCAGTTAAATCCGGTGGCGGGACACTTCTGACTGCCGCACCGGGGATGGTTTCATCCAGCACCCTGATGATAGCATCTACTTCACCTTCATCCGCCAGAAAAGCCAGCTCATTGACTGTTTGTCTCAGCATTTGACCGCTCAACAGGTCTTCATCGACGAGTTGAACTATATCACCATGAGAGGTAGGTTCAAACTGCGCCCATTGATCCCAAAGCTCTTCGCTTAATTTTTCTCCCGGTCGGATGCCGGTGAAGACAATTTCGATATCTTTTTCGGGTTCTAATCCTGAAAGACGAATCAGATCATCTGCCAGCTGGATAATCTTAACCTGTTCTCCCATGCGCAACACAAAGACCTCCCCTCCGTGCCCCATGGCAGCAGCTTGCAGCACAAGATGGACTGCTTCAGGAATGGTCATGAAGTAGCGTTCCATATCTGGATGGGTGATTGTGATCGGACCACCGTTAGCGATCTGGCTTTTAAATAGCGGAATCACACTCCCCCGACTGCCCAACACATTGCCAAAACGGACTGCCGAGTACGGTCTCCCTGAACGGTGTGCAGCATCCAAAACCAACATCTCTGCCAAACGTTTAGTGGCACCCATCACGCTCGATGGACGGATAGCTTTATCGGTTGAGATCATCACCAGGCGATCAACTTCAGAATTCAAGGCAGCTTCAACAACGTTGCGCGTCCCAATCACGTTATTGGTGATCGCTTCTTCGATATTGATCTCCATCAAGGGAACATGTTTATGAGCTGCTGCATGGAATACCAATTGAGGGTGGAAATGGTCAATAACATTGGACAACCGGTCGAGATTGCGAATATCAGCCACCACCGGGTGGAGGGATAAGGAGGGAAAATTCCCCTCCAGCTCGATCAGCGCTTCGAAGATCGTATTTTCACCATGCCCCAAGAGGATCAGCGACTCTGGTCCCCAGCGAGAAATCTGCCGGCAAAGTTCGCGACCGATAGAGCCACCCGCGCCGGTAATCAACACCCTCTTACCACTCAGATTCGAGCCGATTAAGGTGGTATTGATTTGGATCGGTGCCCGCCGTAAAAGGTCTGTGATATCCACTTCTCGCAAGCGTCCCACGTTGATTTTTCCCCCAATCAACTCATAAATCCCGGGCATCGTCCGGAATGGGACATCTTTCTCCCGGCAAATATCGATCACCTGACGCACTACAGAACCTGGAGCACTGGGAATCGCGATGATCACTTCCTGAATGAACCAGATGTCGAGCACGCGACCTAATTCCTCCAGAGTGCCCTCGACCGGAACGTCATGGATACGCTGTTTTTGTTTGCTCGCATCATCATCGACGAAACATACCGGGGAAAGGTTGAGCTGTGGATTCTTCTGCATCTCGCGTACGACCAATGCCCCCGCATCCCCGGCACCAACAATCAATATTCGTTTGGACTGCCCTTCGATTGCGACTCCCCCAGAGCGACTTTCAGCTAACAAGCGCAATGTAAAGCGTAAACCACCCACAGCTAGCAAGGAAAGGAGCCAGTCGATGGCCAGTACGCTGCGCGGGAATCCTTGGTAATACTGCAGAAAAGTTAATAGAACAATGATCAATGCCACAATCGCTGAAGCGATAGAGACAGCAGCTGTGATGATTTTCAGCTCACGTGTACTGGCATAAGCCCAAATCCTGCTGTAAAGTCCAAAGGAGTAATAGACTAACGGTTTGACCAGCAAGGCAACCACAATCATGGTAATCGCCTGCGGCAGGTAGTAGACATATAAAAGACCCAATTCGAGCCTCAACGCAAAACTGCCGAAGACGCTGGCCACAATTAATATCAGATCGCCGATAAAGAGCAGTCGATTCGGGAAACGGAAAACAGCTCTCATTGTCCACGCAATCCTAGCACGGTTGAAGGCGTGCGGAGCAAGATCACAAAATCCGTAAGCACGCTGCGGTGCTTGATGTAATACAGGTCGAATTCAAGTTTGACCACAGTTTCATCTATTGTGGATGCATAACCGAAATTGACCTGCGCCCAACCGGTGATTCCGGGTTTGACCAGCAAGCGCGCCCGGTAGAAGGGTACATGCTGCTGGAATAACTCAACCAGTTCGGGTCGTTCTGCACGCGGACCTACCAGGCTCATCTCGCCTCGCAAGACGTTGAAGAATTGGGGTAATTCATCCAGATGAGTTCTGCGGAGGACCTTCCCAAAGCGGGTTGCGCGCTCATCGTCCTCCGTGGCCCATTGAGGTATCCCATCCGGCTCAGCATTCTGGTGCATGGTACGGAATTTCAGGATGCGGTACCCTTGCGCTCCGCGACCAGCGCGAGTTTGGCTGTAAAAGACTGGCCGTCCGCTGTCTAACAGAATACCGATGCTGATGAATGGTAGCGTGATCAGCAGGAACACAACACCAATCAATCCACCGATAATATCCAAAATTCTTTTGCCCAGCTCATAGAATTCACTCGCCCGGCTCTGATCGACAAACGACCGTAAAATCCAATCCGTCTCCAATAATCGGATCGGTACACGACCCAATAGTTCTTCATAAACTACGGGCATTCGAGAGATCTCAATCCCACCCTCCTGGGCATCAAGCAACTTCTGAAAAGTGCTACCCTGCATCTCACCCGATATAGCAACAATGATATCGGAGACACTCTCGCGTTCCACGATCTCTAAAAGCATATCGCTGCCCCCAAAAACAGGGTGATCATCAATTTCTGTGCCAATTTTTTGGGGGTCGTCATCGATAATACCCACCAGAAAAAAAGGTGGCGGCCATAAATCATCGATCACCTGTATCAATGTCTCCCCGGCTTTACCACCGCCAACCAACAGTACGCGACGCATGAATGCGGGTGCGGTAAAGATGCGAATATACAGGAATCGCCAGATCAAGGTAAACACTGGAGCCGCGATGAAAAACCCCGCAACCCCTCGCCGGGGGAGGAGAGAACTCGGAGGGTCCGTGAAATAAAAGAAAAGCAAAAGATAAAATCCCAGCCCGATCAAAGTCGCCATTGCCACACCCCGGACTGTATCTCCCCAATTCCCTGCCCGGTGGATATCATATAGCTCAACCAAAAGAACGATCCAAAAGAACGGCAGCAGATAATACCACGCTGGGGGTCGATCTAGCAAGAATTCAACAGAGAATTCATGAAATATCTCCCCGAGAGCCCAAAAATAGAGCGCAACAAATAAGGCGATCGCAGCCATGAGAAAATCGCCCAAAATGAGTAATGTCCGCCGTTCGCGAGTATGAAGGCGCCACCGTTTTGATTTATGCACCCGATTTGGACCACTCATGCTAATTACTAATCATACTCCAAATAAAAGCGGTTCCCCAGGAAAAGTGCATTGTTGCGATCGCCAGTGGAACCCCCCAGATTAAAGCGAGATCTCGCTGTTTTATCGCTAGTTGTAATCCCGCTAAAATTAATGCTAACAAATAAACTACGATTTCGATTGCCAATAACCAGCGTGCCCACCAAAACCAGATCCCCAGAATTGCTAAAAACGGGAATGATATCACGAATACGCCGGCTAACTGCCGCCAGCGGAATGCGCTTGGAAAACGTTTCAGCATGCGCATTTTCCAATAACCATAGCGCCAGTATTGCCGAGCCAAGCTACGAATATCGTTTCGAGCAACGTATTTCGATTTGATCGCCGGGTCAAACCAAATCTGCCCTCCCGATTGACGAATGCGTGTGTTAAATTCATAGTCCTCATTGGTCAGCAAACTCTCATCATAATTCCCAACCCTTGCGATTAAAGACCGGTGATATGCACCAAAAGGAACTGTATCGACTTCCTGAGCACGACCGCCAACCCGATAACGAGCATCGCCAACTCCCAGTGGGTGTGCGGCCGCACTGGCAATCGAGCGTGCTTGCCAAGCGTCACCGCCGGGTTGAATCTCCCACAAACCGCCAACATTGTCACCCAACTCAGCCTCTATCGCTGCCACACACCGCTGGACGTAGTCCTCAGCTGGCATGGAATGCGCATCCAACCGAACAATGATATCACCCTCAGCCGCGGCCAACGCCTGGTTCAGACCAGCAGGAATGATGCGTTGGGGATTATCAACAACCCTCACGGCCAGATCAGGATGAGCCTGCTGGAACAAATGGATCTCCTGGCGGGTTTTATCGGTTGATAGCCCATCCGCGATAATGACTTCCATTTTCTGCTTGGGAAAAGTTTGCTGATAAATGGAAGCCAAGAGCACACGAATAGTCTTTTGTTCATTGTAACATGGCACAATGATCGAGACGGTTTGGGTAGTATTAATGCTTCACCTTCACCTATGCGCAACAATTTGGAGTGCTACTTTCCAACAGAAAGCCTCATTTCGACATCGCCGATTCTACCCCATTCATATAGGTTGAGTGGAATTACTTATTCCAAAGATTAATTCCTGATCGATGGTGATCTTCTTTGCTACTTCCCGAATGAAAAAGCCTCACTCAAATTGGAGAAGTTGGAGAACATCCCCCAAGGCAGCCT
>SDBV01001251.1_pt1 | contig 38259 bp, 32 predicted proteins | sample 2277081 | NCBI WGS metagenome assembly SDBV01 (sample SAMN10402039, study PRJNA504765) | marine sediment metagenome | isolation source: marine sediment core GS10_PC15, 223 cmbsf | place: Arctic Ocean: Southern Knipovich Ridge | collected 2010 | reverse complement strand
GTTTCTTACGGTTGCGTCGGGTTTGAAGAAGAACTGTCGATCAACGGTACGTTGCGTTTCGCAGTACGCAGCGTCGTTTCTGAGCCATCTGGGTCGTTTCGCCATGGGGCCTCCTTTACCCCTCCTAATCGACCGTTTGAGCCGGCGGTTTCCTAAAATCGTCAAAAGTGGGCAAAAATGAGGTAAAATCCGAGGAAGAAATAATGACTGGGACTCTTGTCATAGGAACTCTTGTCATAGGAATAATGACTGGGACTCTTGTCATATGAGATAACGTCTTCGGTTTCTGGAATCTTGAAGTCGGCGAATATCCATACTCGGTTCATCGTTCACCATCGTTCACCTCAAAAGGTTTAGTAAATGGACAAGGTGAAGTTGTCCACATGCCAGTACCAGGCCCACGTATCGTCATCATCGTAGTACCACCTGAATTGAACCCAGCTGGCCCCGGTCAGATATGCGCTAATGTTGTAACTCGCAGTCGCGTACGAAATATCTGAGGTCCAGGTTTGAAGAATGGTCCAAGGAGTAATGTTCGTCTGGACAGCAAACTCGGCATAGTCTCCGGAGCCGACATCATTGTAATAGTGAATAAAACCAACCGTTGCCGCGCTGCACCCGTTTAGATTGTACTGCGGTGAGTAAAGAGTCTCCTCGAGTCCCGGACCCCAGTAGTCCGAATCAACGTATGCACAGCTCCCGCTGTAGCAGTACCCGGCGCCGGTACCCACTACCCAGGTGTCACCCGAGTATCCGCCGCCGTCGATAACCGTCCAACCGGCCGGCGCAGTGCTGAAACCCTCGCTGTAGCTCGAGGAGACACAGGTTCCGTAGCAGTTCGATGAGTTGATGCTCCCGCATCCGGCATTACACAACAGATATCCACTGGTATAGCCGTAGTCGGCACAGGTCGTCGTGCCGAAGTCAGACCCGTCGCACACCTCGGTGCTCGGAGCGGCCGCGTTGAAGACCCCATCGCCGCAGTAGCCCGAGCAGGCGCCCGTGTTGAAGTTGCACACATTGCACAGGAGGGTCCCGTAGTAGTACCCCTCGGTCGGGCAGGTGTGGCCGTTCATGTTGACGCCGTCGCATTCCTCCCCCTGCGCGGTCTGTACCGTGCCGTCTCCGCAATAGCCCGTACAGCTCGTGTAGAAGAACCCGCTGCAGCCGCCGTTGCAGATGAGCGTGCCTCCGTAGTAGCCCTCCGACACGCAGGTGTGACCGTCAAGATCGGTGTTGTCGCAGAGCTCGGACCCGTTGGCGATGCCGTCGCCGCAGAAACCGGAGCACGACGCCGTGGAGTAGCCGCTGCACGTGCCGTTGCACACCAGAGTTCCGCCGTAGAATCCGAAATCGGTGCAGTCTTGACCGTTCAGATCCGTGCCGTCGCAGGTCTCGGTCCCGTTGGTGGTATTGTCACCGCAATAGCCGGAGCAACCGGATGTATCGAAGTCGCAGCTCCCGTCACACCCCAACGCACCCGCGTAGAACCCCTGGGTTATGCAGCTTTGCCCGGCCAGATCGGATCCGTCACAGTCCTCGCCGGCCTCCGCAATGCCGTTACCGCAACCGTTGACACAAGCGGTCAGGTCGAACGCGTCGCATATGGGGCTGCAACCAAGGGTTCCGCCACCGAAACCCAGGGTAGTGCAGTCCTGTCCGTTCAGATCCGTGCCGTCGCAGATCTCCCCCGCGTCCACGATGTCGTTGCCGCAACCGTCCGAGCAGCTGCTCGTGTTGAAATCGTCGCAGTCGGTGTCGCATTCCAGCACGCCGCCCGTATAGCCGAAGTAGGTGCAGTCCACCCCCGCCAGGTCGGTGCCGTCGCACGCCTCGGAACCCTCCTGGGTGTTGTTGCCGCAGCCGTCCACGCAGTCGTCCAGCACGAACTCGTCGCATTCATCCCCGCACTCCAGCACACCCCCGTCGGCGAAGCCCAAGTTCGAACACTCCTGACCGTCCAGGTCGGTGCCGTCGCATATCTCCGGTGAGTCGATGGTGTTGTTGCCGCATAGATCGGTATCCGTGTCGGTGTCCGTATCCGTGTCGGTATCCGTGTCGGTATCCGCATCGGTGTCGGCATCCGTGTCGGTGTCGGCATCCGAGTCGGTGTCGCCGTCGGTGTCGGCATCAGTGCCGCCGGACGCGCTCGGGTCCAGGGTAGCGCAACCGGCCGTTGCACAGATCGCGGCGATGACAATTATTACAAGAAACCTTTGCATTTTCTCCCTTTCTTCCATTTGCATAACAATACCATTAATCAGGGGTTTTCAGAGACATGTCTCGTAGTGAATTGTGCCGTTCCAAATGCGAGGAGTATAAGTCAGGTTGAACGGATAGGCGCCGCCGTATCCGAAAGTGAGGGTCATGTCCTCGTTGGAGGTCGAACTGTTGCCGTTGGTGTAGGTCATCGAGGTGCCCGTGGTTGTTACGTAGAACCCATATATTTGGCCGGCGGGAATAGTGAGATTGATGTCGTAGGGAACCGGGGTCCCCGATCCTGTGCCGGCGCTCGATACCGAGGACGAGCCTGCCAGAATCCAGCCCGAAGAGGTTGTGGTGTAGCCGACGTACGAACCGACACGATAGTAGATTTCAATTGTGTGCGGTCCGGTGGGTACGTTGACGTCGAAAGTATGGATCACGAGTTCGACAATTGCGTTGAGGTTGAACATGTTCCCGTTGGAGCCGTTTCCGCCGGCGTAAGTGGTGGTTATCGATGATGACGTGCAGTTCCCATAGCAGTTTGATGAATCGATGCTCCCGCATCCGGTATTACACAACAGATATCCATTGGTGAACCCATAGTCGGCGCAGGTCGTCGTGCCGAAGTCGGTGCCGTCGCATGCCTCCGGGCCGTTCTTTATGCCGTCGCCGCAATACCCGGAACAGCCGGTGGTGTCGTAGTTGCAGCTCCCGTCACAGGAGATGGTGCCCGTGTAATAACCTTCGGTTGTGCAGTCACCGGTGCCCATGTCTGTGCCGTCACAGTCCTCCCCGGACTCGGCCACGCCGTTTCCGCAACCGCCGGTACATCCGCTCGGATCGAATGCGTCGCAGGAGAAGACGCAGCCGAGGGTACCACCCGTGAACCCCATGGTTGTACAGCTCTCGCCGTCAAGGTCCATCCCATCGCACACCTCTCCCGAGTCGACAATGTCGTTGCCGCAACCGTCCAAGCAGCTGCTCGTGTTGAAGTCGTCGCAGCCGGCGGCGCACTCCAGCACGCCGCCCGTATAGCCTAAGTAGGTGCAGTCCACCCCCGCCAGGTCGGTGCCGTCGCACGCCTCGGGAGCCTCCTGGGTGTTATTGCCGCAGCCGCCCACGCAGTCGTCCAGCACGAACTCGTCGCATTCATCCCCGCACTCCAGCACACCCCCGTCGGCGAAGCCGAAGTTCGAGCACTCCTGACCGTCCAGGTCCGTTCCGTCGCATATCTCCGGTGAGTCGATGGTGTTGTTGCCGCACGGGTCGGTATCCGAGTCGGTGTCCGTGTCGGTATCCGTGTCGGTATCCGTGTCGGTATCCGTGTCGGTGTCGGTATCGGCATCGGTATCCGTGTCGGTGTCGCCGTCGGTGTCGGAATCGGAGTCGCCGTCCGTGTCCGGGTTGCCGCCCACCGTGCCCGGGTCGACGATCGCGCAGCCGACCGTTGCAAAGAGCGCGGCGATAATCATTATTACAAGGAGTCTGTGCATCTGATATCCTCACAGTATACAGTTTCCAACCTTCACCTCGAATACATTTAAATAATACCATAAAGCTTCCGTATGGGTGAACGAAATTGTCGAGAGCCCGCGCGTGTATGCGTTCACTCCGGCCGGTCGAGTTGTCCTTGAGTAACGTTTTGCCGCCTGGCATGTCGGCTGCTATGCTGGCGTATTGATATTCGAAGTTGAAAAACGATTCGAACAGACCGGGTGAAAATGAGATCCTTGATCCATGGGAAATCCAATGGCTGACAACGACCGCACGCCGTCGAAGACGTCCGGTCAGGATGTCGCCGACTGGAGGGTGGTGGGTGTGTTCGTCCTGTGCTCGGCGGCCTACCTGGGGCTCACCCCCACCGGGGGCTGGGATGTCTGGTGGCACATGGAGATCGGGAAGATCGCCGCGGAGCAGTGGACCACCCTTGGCACGGACATCTTTTCCCACAGCTTCAACGGCGAGCAATGGCTCTACAAGGATCTCCTCGCGGGTATCATCTTCTACGAGGGCTTCTGCGCCATTGGTTTTGCCTGGTTTGCGATTCTCAAGGGTCTGCCGGTCCTGTTCATCATGCTGGGAGCTCTCCTGATAACGCCCGCCGGTCGCAGGGATCCGCTCATCGTGCTCATCGCCGGGGGGCTGGCGGTGGCCGCGGTGCAATACAGGATCGTGGAGCGGCCGCTGCTGTTTTCACTGATGCTGTATCCTGTGCTGGTTGTCTTTCTGGAGCGCGCCGCGCGCAAGATGACTTCCTCCGGGAGAACCGGTCAGGTGGTGCGCCCGATTCTTCCCGCGGTTTTCACAATATGGATCTGGGCCCTTCTGCACCGGGCGGTCCTGGTGGGCCTGGGGGTGTTCGCCGTTCATGCGGCCCTCATGTGGGTCGCCGCCCTGCGCGGTCGCGTTTCCCGGCGTACCGCGGCGGTCTTCACTCTGGGACTGACGGCCGCCGCGCTCCTTGTGCTGTGCAATCCAAGCGGGGTTCACCTGTACACGACCGGCCTGTCCATTGCGAAAAGCGAGATCATGCGGGATATGATCAGCGACTGGGTGAGGGTGGGACCGATAACTCTTCTGATTGATTTCCCGGTCACGGTAGCTCTCTTCGTCGCGGGGGCCGCCGCCTGGATCGCGCGGCGCTTAAGGGGAGGGGGCGATTCGCCAGCCGGCGTTGCCCACGGGGCTCTGATGCTCCTGTTTGCCTGCTTCACCCTGGCGGACAGCATCCGGTGGATCCCGTACCTGTCCATCCAGTCGGCCCTGGTGCTCGTCATGGCCTTGAGTCCCGGCAAGGCAACGGCTTCCTCGGGATCGGTCATGTTCAGGAGGGCGCGGGCGGGCATGCTGCTGGTAGCGATGATCGGAATGTGTGGTTTGTTAGTGCTGCGAAATCCATTCGGAGTGGGCGTCGGCGAGATGCATGACCGCTATCCCACAGGCGCGGTGGAGTTTGCGCGGGAGCATCGACTGGGCGGCAAGGTAGCCAACGCGTTCAACTTGGGCGGTTACCTGATCTGGGAGATGTGGCCAAAGGTGCTTGTCATGATCGATGGTCGAAACGACATCATCTACCCCCCCGAGTATCTGGAGAAGGCATTTCGCTCCCAGAAAAACGCCGGTGTCTTTGATGAGATGCGGGCGACGGACGGCGTCAAGTGGGTGATGGCGTCCAACATTCCCGGACATGTGACCCACGGTTTTCTCACCCGTGACGATGACTGGATGCTCGTGTACTGGAGCGAACCGGCTCTGATCTTCGTTACCAGAAAAGACCACCCGAAACTTGCCGGGCTCGAGCTGTCCTATATCAATCCTGTGGCCGTAGATGTGTCCGTGGTGGCGGCCGTTACCGCGAACGCAAGAGATCCGGTGGCTCTCGCCCACCTGGAGTCCCAGATAATGCGGATGATAGAGGCTTCCCCCAGGAGCATCAGGGCGAACACGGCGGGGGCCATCTACTTTCATTTCAGGGGACCGGCTTATCGAGAGCAACGGAACGAGCTGCTGCGAATGGTGGATTTGCTGGACACGGAGGGATCCTGGAGTGAAAATCTGCGATCTCGATTCAACGCAATTGGAGAAGGTTCAGGCGAAACACCGTGAAGATCGAAAGCCCAGATTTGAGAAGTGTTTTTTTGCGGGGGGGGGCCGCGAGCCTGTGGGCAGTGGTTCTCATCGCCCTGATGGAGAGTATCTACCTGTTCGGTTCGGGCGCGTTCGCACACCTGTCTTTCGCGCAGCACCTGGAGATCCTGTTGCACTTTGTGGGAATCTTCGGGCTGATGGGCGTATCACTGGGTCTCATCGAGAACCTCCTGGTGGCGGGGCTCACCCGGCTGGAGGAGCGGATCACAAGGACCGGCATAAGGAAGCTGCTTTTGGGGGCATGCATCCTGGCTATTGTGAGCCCGGTTGCGCTGCTGGCCGCCTCCCTCGTTCGGGAGTCCATGGTTGAAATAACCGCCCTGGGAATCCCGGTGCTCGTGATCGCTGCCATGGTTGCCACCCACAGATACTGGGAGTCGACTATTCTCAAGATCGCCGATCGACCGCTTGCACTTTTCGTCGCCGCGTTTTTCTCGCTCTACTGTGTTTTCAACCTGATCTCCGCGCATCTTGTCATCGAGCGCATGCACTCCACGTACTACTTCGCCCTGGCCTTGCGCTATTTCATCATGCTCATCGTCTCATGCCTGGGGCTCGCCTGGGGTCTTTTCTGGGTTATCCGCCGCAAGCAGGACGGATTTGTCAATTCAGCCGGACGATCGGGAACCGGGAGGCTCACGGCGGGCCTGATCGTCGCCGCTCTCGTGTCCGTCGGGGTGTACATTTTCGATCTGAGCTACCTGCGTGGGCACTACCCAGAGTTTCACTTCTACCTGAAGATCGTTCTCTACGTTGCCGTGCAGATGGTGGTCATTCGCGTGGCCATGATGGCCGGTCGTTTCTCCATTCTGGTTTTGGCCCACCGGTTGATCTCGAGCAAACCGTTCATGATTGCGGCTGCGGCCTTCATTGTGTGTGGAATAGCGTTTGCCATGGTCAAGTTCGAGTCATCGGCACAGATCTCCTCCGTGTGTCTCTCACGCGGATCGGTTGTCGGGGAGGTGATCAAAATGGAAAGATCACTCCTGGATTTCGATCGGGACGGATACTCCCGAGCCCTGGGCGGCGGCGACTGCGACGATTTCGACCCTGACGTGAACCCCGGCCGGCGGGAGGTGCTGGACAATAAGGTGGACGACAACTGTTTCGGTGGGGATCTGACCGCCGATCTGTTGAAGGAGTATCGGCAGAACCGTGCACGAATGCGGCGAAAATCCTCCGATTGGTGGTGGGATCATCCTTCCAATCCCAAGAAGGCATTTAACATCGTCATGATTACGGTGGATGCCCTGCGCGCCGATCACGTGGGTGTCTACGGCTACGATCGCGACACAACCCCGCGAATCGATGAGCTGGCGGGCAGATCCATCGTGTTTGATCGCGCATATTGCCAGGGGGGATGGACATCCATCTCACTGCCGGGGCTCATCAAGGGCCTCGATCCGTCCCAGATAGAGTTCACAAATGTGTACGAGGACAGCTACCTGAGGTTGTGGTTTCCCGGCGAGGTGCCCCCCGATGCCCACGTGCTCAAGATGTTTACGGTGCCGGCGTTCGACAAGAATGAGTCAATAGCCCAGATCCTCCAGCGTTCGGGATATCGAACTGTCGCCGTGCTCAACGACGATGTTACCGACTATTTTCAGGAGAAATTCGGTTACATAAAGGGGTTTGATTTCTACTACAGCAATAATTCGTCAAAGATCACGGCTGATCCTCAACTAAAACGGCGAACGATCACTGCCAAGCGGGTCAATAAAGTGGCGGTGGAGGAGCTGGATCGTATGCCCTCGGACCGACCGTTCTTCATGTGGATTCACCATTTCGATCCCCACGGACCGTACTACGACACCGAAACGAACATATGGGGAAAAAATGACATTGATTACTACGACGGAGAGGTTGCATACGCCGATCGCTACGTGGGAGAGTTTCTGGACGCCCTCGAGGAAAAGGGCTTGGCGGACAATACGGTTGTAATTGTTTCGGCGGATCACGGGGAGGCTTTTGGTGAACACGGGACGCGATTTCACGGGTTGAGCGGCTACGATGAGGAGATCCGGGTGCCCCTCGTGATGCATGTTCCCGGAATGAAGCACCAGTGGATATCCGAAAACGTGGGGCTGGCGGACATTGTGCCGACCCTGCTGGACCTGGTAGGGATTCGCACGGAGCACGTCTTCAGCGGTGACAGCCTGCTGCCGCTGATCTTCGACGGACCGTGGGAGCCGGACAGGGAGGTGGTCTCCATGACCTGGAGGTATTCCCTGAGCGGGGAGCGCAACGACAGCCTCAAGACCGTCGTGCGCGGAAGGTTCAAATTGATTTATGATGAAATTCACATGCACTATAAAATGTTCGACCTTCAGGCGGATCCGGGGGAGGTCAGAAATATCGCCGACGATGAGCCGGAGCGATTCAGGGAAATGAAGGATCTTTTGATGTCCTATGTAGAGAGAGATCACGCGGGTCGTATTCAACTGAGGTAGATCATGTTATCTCGTTACTTCCGATGACAAAACAGGTTGGTCGGCATGACGACCATGAACCAGGCAAGGAGGACCCATGTCCAGGAAAGACGTTTTCATCTGTTCGGCCGTACGCACACCGGTAGGCGAGTTTCAGGGCAGCCTGACCACGGTTCCAGTGACAAAGCTCGGCGCGCTCACCATCGGTGAGGCCGTCCGACGGGCGGGCGTCAAGCTCGACGCGGTGGAGGAGTGCTACATGGGCTGTATCCTGACCGGCGCGCTCGGGCAAAATCCGGCCCGGCAAGCATGGTTGGGCGCCGAGGGTCCGGTCTCGGTTCCCTGTACCACCATCGGCAAGGTGTGCGGCTCGGGTCTCCAGTCGGTGATCATGGCGGCTCGCGGCATGATGCTCGACGAGGCCGACGTCATGGTGGCCGGCGGCATGGAGAATATGACCGCCACGGCCTATGCGTTGCCCCAGGCGCGCGCCGGCTACCGCATGAATGTCCCCAAGAAGGGGATGGTGGACATGATGGTCAACGACGGCCTGTGGGATGTGTACAACGACATCCACATGGGGATGTGCTGCGACCTGACCGCCAAGGAGGAGAACGTCTCCCGCGAGGATCAGGACGACTTCGCGGTGCTGTCCTACACACGCGCACAGAAGGCCACCGCCGAGGGGCTCAACAAGTGGGAGCTCATTCCCGTGGAGATCCCCCAGCGCAAGGGAGATCCCATCGTTTTCGACAAGGACGAAGGTCCCGACATCTTCAACGAAGCCAAACTGCGCAAGCTCAAGCCCGCCTTCAACCGTGACGGTGGGACCGTGACTGCCGGCAACGCCTCGTCTATCAACGACGGTGCCGGCGCGGTCGTTCTGGCCACCGAAGAGGGCATGAAGGCAAACGGTCTTACGCCTCTGGCCCGTATCGTCTCCTGGGGGTTCGGCGCCGTGGAGCCCATACGATTCCCCATGGCTCCGCCCGTTGCTGTCAAGAACGCCCTCAAGGCAGCCGCCCTCAAGGCGGAGGATATCGATTTCTGGGAAATCAACGAGGCATTCGCGGCGGTCACTTTGCTGTGCATACGCGAGTTCAATCTCAGCACGGATATCGTGAACCCGCTCGGCGGCGCCATTTCGATAGGTCACCCCGTCGGCGCTTCGGGGACCCGCATCCTGGCAACGCTGTTGAACGTGCTGAACATCAACAAGGCCAGGTACGGACTGGCCACCCTGTGCATCGGCGGCGGCGAAGGCAACGCCATGATCGTAGAACGTATGTAGCCCTGCTTCGCGTGAAGCTACGCAGGGTTTTAGAGGGTTTTAGGAGGAACAAATGGAATTCAAGAAAATAGGCGTACTGGGAACCGGCCAGATGGGCGCGGGGATCTGCCAGGTGGCGGCAGCTGCCGGATGCGAAGTTTTGATGGCGGACCTCAACATCGATATCGTCAACAAGGCGTTGGGCGGAATCGAGAAGAGGCTGGGCAAGGCTGTCGCCAAGGGAAAGATGGAGCAGGCCGCTGTGGACAAGATCTTGGCCAATCTCCATCCGGTTGAAGGAATAGCGGACTTCAAGGACGTGGATATCGCCATCGAGGCGGCCACCGAGAATATCGATCTCAAGCTCAAGCTGTTCAAGGGGCTGGACGATGCGTGCAAGCCCGAGGCGATCCTCGCCAGCAACACGTCCTCCATTTCCATTACGTTGATGGCCGCCGCTACCTCACGTCCCGCCAAGGTGGTTGGCATGCACTTCATGAACCCGGTGCCGGTGATGAAGCTGGTGGAGATGATCCCCGGGCTGCAGACCGACGACTCGGTATTCGAGGATGTGGTCAAACTGGCTCAGAGCTGGGGCAAGACGACCACGGTGTCAAAGGACTTCCCCGGGTTTATCGTCAACCGGTTGCTCATCCCCTACCTCAACGAGGCCTGCTTCGCGCACACGGAAGGGCTGGGCACAATCGAGGATATCGACACGTCCATCAAGCTCGGACTCAACAACCCCATGGGTCCGTTCGCCCTTGCCGATCTCATCGGTCTGGATACGGTCCTCGCCATCGCCAACGTGCTCCACGACGGGCTCGGCGATCCCAAGTATCGTCCGTCCCCCATGCTGATCAAGTACGTGGAGGCGGGCTGGCTCGGCCGCAAGACCGGTCGGGGATTTTACCAGTACTAACAGTTCTCATTTCAGGCTGTCTCCAGCGGTAGTCGTTTTTTTGGGGGGGGATTTGCAGTGGGGTCAGTGGACAGAGTGGACGGAGTAGACGGAGTGGACTGTGGACAAAATGGACAGGAGCGTCCACCTCGTCCACAACGTCCATGTTGTCCACTTGAAGGGGCGGCGCCCCTTCTCAGCAGTCGGTGAGGTCGTCGGGGCATGTGTCGGGCAGGTTGTCCTGAATGCAGACGCCGCCGAATGAGGTGAGCGCGTCGCGGAAATCGGTGGCCTGGCAGTTGTTCATGGATCCGTTGACGGTGATCCAGAGCTGGTAGACGATCTCGGTGATGCCGTTCAGCCCGCTCATGTCGGTGAGGAAGTCGTTGTTTCTCACGGCCAGGTTACCGCCGATGGGCGAGGTGAGCGCTTCGAGTCCGTCCAGGTTCTCGAGCACATCGTTGTCGATAATATAGAGGTTGAAACCGACGGTCGTCAGGCAGCCGAGCAAGGAGAGATCCGTGCAATCGGCACAGGAGATCTCCAGGGTTCCCGTGATCTCCTCGAAACCGGCTATGTCCGCCAGGTCTTCCGCCGTGGCGATTTCAAAGTCGCCGTCGTAGGTCTCGCCCGTGCAAACGAGATCCGTGTCGGTGTCGGTGTCCGTGTCGGTGTCCGTGTCGGTGGAGGCGTCGTCGCCGCCGTCGGTGCCAGCGTCGGCGGGGTCGGGGTCGCTCGTGGAGCACCCGGCGATCGCCGCCGGGAGCCAGAGGGACGCGAGTAAACACAACATAAATCTCATGGTCGACTCCTCATGTTGTTCTGTGAAGAAAAGAGAGTATAGCAGCGATCGCGTCGGTTTTCCTCGGATATTGTTCCGGATCCCGCGCCCTGAACCCCATCCCGGCCTTCCCCTGCGAGGGGAAGGGGAAGATGATGGGGGCCAGCTTTAAGAAGAGCGCGGTCAGGATTGAAGCCCAAAGGGCTTGCGCGAAGCGCATCGTGGCCGCGGGTTTTAAACCCGCGGTGTGCGACGGTTGACGTCGCCAATAGAACAGCATTGGAATATCGCCAAACACGGGTAAACTGTGCGGATGAATCAGGTCGGCAGCCTCGCCCCGGTGAAAAGGATTTCTGAAAATGTCTCGGTGCAGACCCCCGAGCAGATCCAGTTCGAGTTCGAGCTGGCGGGGGTGAGCGCGCGGATGATGGCCTACTTGCTGGATCTCCTGATAAGGGCGGGGATCATCTCGGTGGTGAGCACGATCCTGGTGCTGACCACATCATGGGCTTCGGAGGGCCTGTCTGCGGGGCTTGTCCTGATCCTCGCGTTCGCGGTGGAGTGGGGATACAACACCCTCCTGGAGTGGCGGTTCAACGGTGTGACGCCGGGCAAGAAGGCCCTTGGAATCAGGGTCGTGCGTACAGACGGCGTGTCCATCGATTTCGTGCGCAGCGCCATGCGGAACTTCCTGCGGGCCGCCGACATCTTCCCCTTTTTCTACGCGGCAGGGGTCTTGACCATGTTCTTTACGGGGACCCAGCGGCGCCTCGGGGATCTTGCGGCCGACACGATGGTGATCAGGGAGAAGCGCTCGCCCCTTCGGGATCTGCCGCCCCTGCCATCCAATCCCGTGGAGATCCCGACCGGAGCGCTGATGCAGCTTGGGATACGGGACAGGGATCTGACGATCATAGACGAGTTCTTCAGGCGCAGGCATCTGTTCTCCGAGGATCGGGCTGACGAGATCGCCGCGGTCCTCGGGAATCCGGTCGCGAAAAGTCTCAGGATTGAAGGCGGGGATCCGGAGCTAGTGCTCGCCGGAATGCTCCTGGCGGGCAACGAGGTGCGGTCGTCCTGGTACGGGCGCTCCACAGCCACCTCCATTCCAGGGTCCGGCGGAGGTGCGCGTTGATCAAGCAAGATTTCATGGAGCAGCGTCGCGCGCGGTGGGAACGGCTCGAGCACGTGCTGCGGCGACTGGAGACCGGTCGTTCAGGCAAGATCGAGCAACACGAGCTGGACGAGTTCGTTCATCTCTACAGGATCGCGTGCTCCGATCTGGCACGGGCCCGATCCCAGGATCTCGGCGACGACGTGGAGTCCTACCTCAACACCATCGTAGCTCGCGGACATAAGCAGTTCAGGCCGCGAACCTCACCGGACCGGCGTCGCTTCTTCGATTTCTTCACTCGTGATTTCCCCCGAGCGGTTCGGGCGCAGAAATGGTACGTGTTTGCCGCGACGCTGCTTTTCGTTGTGCCGATTGTCATCACCGCGTGGTCGGTCGTCAACGATCCGGATGTCGCCTACAGCCTGAGCGACCCTGCGCAGCTGGAAATGCTCACCGACGCGTACGCCGAGGGTCATCAGGGCGGACGATCCGAAGGTGAGGACTCCCTCATGACCGGGTTCTACGTGCATAACAACGTGGGCATAGCATTCCGCTGCTTCGCGACCGGCGTCTTCTTCGGCCTCGGCTCCATTTTCTTTCTCGTGCTCAACGGAGTGATGGGCGGCGCGGTGGGGGCCTACATTTGCGTTGCCGGCTATTCCCAGAACTTTCTTTCTTTCATCATCGGCCACGGCGCCTTCGAGCTGACGGCGATCGTCCTGTCCGGCGCCACCGGGATCAAGCTGGGGATGATCCTGGTCAATCCGGGATCGTACAGCCGTGTAGACGCGCTGAAGATCGAGTCCAGGCAAATGATCAACGTGGTTCTCGGCGCGGCCGCCATGCTCCTGGTGGCGGCCTTGCTCGAGGGTTTCTGGTCGCCGTCCGGGGCGGCGCCGATGATCAAGTTCATCGTGGGCGGGGTCCTGTGGGTGCTGGTCATTTCGTACCTCGTGCTCGCCGGGCGCTTCGGTGAAAGCCGATGAAGGTGAAGAGCGCAACCATCGAGATCCGCCCGCGGAAGGTCACCGAGATCATAGACCTGGCCATGCTCTTCTACCGGACGCATCTCCCCGTGATTTTCTCGGTGCTGATCGTACTCGGCGGCCCTCTCATCGCGGCGGCGGTGGGCCTTCACTACCTCACCGGCGAGGCATGGATCTCCATCTGTTTCTTCTGGCTGACACTGTCCATTCCCACGGGCGCCGTGGTCCTCACGGCCAGCAAGCTGGTCTTCGGGAACAGGTTGACGGCTCAGGACGCCATATCTCTGTATCGCGGAGAGTGGTTCAGCCTCTTCATGCGGCGGCTCGGGCAGAAGATACTAGTCATCGCGCTGATCCCCATCATCGTCGGGTACTCCCTGCGGCTCAAGTGGGCCTTCACGCCGATGATCGTGTTGCTTGAGCGGCTCGCGGGGCACACTCTTGCGCTGCGACGGCGCGGGCTCCGGCGTCGAGGGGGAGCGAGCGCGTTCGGTATGGACATACTGCTGTTGCTGTTGACCGTGACGATCCTCCTGGGGCTCATGATGGTTCTCGAACTCCTGTTCGGCAATATCCTCGCCCTGTGGACCGATGACGGACTCTTCTCCGAGGCGATCTTCAACGAACCTCTCAAGCTGGGAGTATGGATGCTGGCCCTGCTGGCGATCACCCCGGTGGGGACCCTGAGCTGGTTCTTCCTGTACCTCGACGCGCGGATCCGCGGGGAGGGATGGGATCTGGAGCTGGGTCTGAAGGCCACGGCCTCGAGGATCCCGACCGACGAGGAGGTGGCCTGAGTGACAGGAGGATGGTTCAGGATATCCGCCGCGCTGGTCGTGATCGCTTTTGTCGCGCCGCAACTCCTGGCGGATACTCCGGACAACGAGGCCGTCGGCGAGAAGATCGACCGGATAACGGAGCCGCCGGATTACGACTGGCTGAGGGCGCCCAGGCAATCGCGCCTTCGCTCGGGATCCCGGCCGAGACGGGGGAGGGCGATGGAGGGGGAGGGTCGCCCCGTGAAGAGTCGGAAAAAGAGGGATGGTGGGAGCGACGGATGCGGTTACCAGCCGGAACCTTCGAAGAGAGAATTGCCTCCCGAGGCAAACCGTCCTTCGGGAGGCGGTGGTTGCGGGGGAGGGTGCGGATCCTCACCGGGGACCGGGTGTGGTTGCGGGGATGCTATTGGGAGCTGTAATTGCGGAGCCCTCGGGGGCATGGCTACTCCCTTCGGGTATCTCCTTGCGGCGGTGGCCCTGGGCCTGATCATCTTCCTCATCGCGAGGGCGATCATGGCCAGGGAGAAGCGTATGGATCAGGATATCATGGACATCGAGGGGCCAATCGATCCGCGCGCGGTTCGTATCTCCGAGGTTTCGGCTTATTCCGCGGACACGATGATGGAGAGGGCAATGCAGGCGGCAGCCAACGGCGATTTCAAGACAGCCGTGGGATGGGCTTATCTCTCCGGGATCTCGCGGCTGCATCGCGCGGGCTATACCGCACTGGACCATTCGACTACCAACTGGACGATCGTTGCGAGCACAAAAAAGAAGAAGGGCCCGCATGAGGCCGCGGGAAGATTGATGAGGGTTTTCGAGGATCTGTTCTTCGGCGCGAGGGAGCCCAGGGAGGAACACTGGCGACAGTGCGCGAAAATTGTGGAGGAGGAGCTTGGGTAAGCGACGGACATTGAGATCCGAGCACTTCTGGTGGTTCGGGCTCGTCCTGTGGGTGATCATGCTCGTCCTGTGGAGGCCGGATCCCCCGATGTCTTACATGGAACTGCCCTCCGCGAGCACTCGTCCGTACGGGTTCTCCATCTTTCACGATTTGCTGGAGCGCGATGTGCAGGACGTTCGCCGCGTGCTGGGGCGGGCATCCACGCTGGCCGATGACGTGGACGTCCTTCTCGTGCTTTCACCCACGGGCAATGTCCCCGAGTCACACCGCGCCGACATGATGGACTGGGTTTCGAGCACGGGCGGAACGCTGATCGTCGCGTATCCGATTCATGAGGACGAGGGCGAGCCCATCACGTCGTTTGAACCGGAGGGGATGATGCCCGTGAGCACGTGGGAACAATACGAGGAGTTAGCGGAATCCACGTTGATGTACATGCCCTATGAAGTGAGTTCGCCCCGGGAGGTGCCTCCCTTCGGACAGGTGATTGGAGGCGAAATGACCCTGGCCGAGTACGGCGCAGACAGCATGTTGACCGGGGAAAAGGGTGAGAGCGTGGTGTCGGTGGAGGGCTGGGGATCGGGAACCCTGATACAGATCGCGGATTCGGAAATCCTGGACAACCGATCGCTGGGCTGGAAGCGATCGCACCTGTTCGTGGCGGCCCTCCTGGACGAGGTGGGCAGAGACAAGGTGTGGGCCTTCGACGAGTCTCACGAGGGAGTGAAGCAGGAGCCCTCCCTCATCGTCTTGCTCGGATCCGGGAGATGGCGGCCGGTGGCTCTGCAGATCCTACTGCTGATCTTTTTTCTGTACTGGTGGCGAACATCCCGTATCGGACGCCCCATCACGGCGCCCCCGTTGGTCGATGTTCGTGAGGTGACCACTCTCGCCCGCGACGTGGGCGATTTCTATATGCGTGCCGGGAAGAGCACGTGGGCGCTCGCCCGGAGCCTGGAGTTTCTCAAGTTGACCCTGAAGGGGAGGGGAGTGCACGGCGATACCAGGAAACAGGCGGAGGCCGTTGTCCGACAGGCTGAGAAAGAACTGGAAAGAGGCGAGGAAGATATGGAGAAACACGCCTTCCTCATCAAGAAGATGGCCAATTGCCAGCGAATGCTGGATGAGAGCAGCAAGGGGAAAAGAAGATGAATCCCACCGAAATCAAGCGAGAGTTCGAACGTGTGCGCGAAGAGGTCGCAAAGGTCATCGAGGGCCAGGACGATGTCGTGGAGGGGACCATGCTCGCCCTGTTCGCCCACGGCCACGTGCTGATCGAGGGCCCCCCGGGGCTGGGCAAGACGTTGCTGGCCATTGTGCTCGGAAGGGTGATCTCCTGCAAATTCAGCAGGGTGCAGTGCACTCCCGATCTCATGCCGGGAGACCTGGTGGGTCACTCGGTTTTCGACATGAAGGAGCAGAAGTTCGTGTTTCGGCCGGGGCCCGTATTCACCAACATCCTCCTGGCGGACGAGGTCAATCGCGCCACGCCCAAGACCCAGTCGGCGATGCTCGAATGCCTGCAGGAGCGGCAGGTGACCATCGACGGAAAGACGTACCCCATAGATCAGCCCTTCGTGACAATTGCCACGCAGAACCCGCTGGAATACGAAGGCACGTACCCTCTCCCGGAGGCGCAGGTGGATCGCTTCATGTTCAAGCTCCTGATGGACTACCCGAGCCAGGAGGAGGAGAACAAGATCCTGGAGCGGTACGAGCGCGGGGTGGACCTGTTCGACATGGATGCGCTCGGTGTGCGCCCCCTGATGGACAGGGAGGCCATCCTCCGAACCATCGAGGCGTGCAAGAAGGTGAAGATCGAGCCCAAGGTGATTGACTACATCACCAAGATCGTCGGTGCCACGCGCGACTGGCCGGGGATCGCAGTGGGCGCCTCCCCGAGGGCGTCCGTGTCCCTCCTGACCGCCGGGCGGGCTTGCGCCGCCGTGAGGGGCAGGGATTACGTCACGCCGGACGATGTGCTCCACCTCGCCCCGCTGGTCTTGAGACACAGGGTTCGACTCACCCCGGACGCTGTGATCCAGGAGGTTCGCCCCGACGATATCCTCAAGCGGGTATTCGATTCGGTGGAGGTGCCCAGGGGATGACGCCTTCGCTCAGGTTCGTGGCGCTGTTGTTCGCCGCTTCTATCGGACCGGTCGCCGTAACGGTGATGGGCATCCCCCTGGTCGTGGGAATGATCCCGACGGCTGTGCTCCTGACGGTGGCCCTGGCGGATCGACTGACCGGAACCAGGACCATTGTGGAGATCACTCGCAACGTGCGCTCCGTGCTCTCGGTGGGAACCGAGAACTCGGTGACCCTGTCGGTCCGGAACCTTTCCTCGAGGAAGCTCTTTGCGGAAATTGTGGACGAGCCGCCGGTGGATGGGGCGGTGTCTCCTTCGAGGGCGCTCAGGATCGTTGTGCCCCCGTGGAAGACCGTGAAGACGGAGTACCGTTTCACTCCCGGCAGGCGCGGGAAGTTCTCGTTCGACGGGGTGTGGGTGAGGCATTCGAGCCTGCTCGGGCTGTGGCGGATCGTGAGGAGGTTCGATCTCGCCGACGAGATCCAGGTGTTCCCGAACATCGAGGCCCTGCGGAGGTTCGAGCTGTTGGCCCGGCAGAACAGCCTGGCCGAGTTGGGAGTCCGCGCCACGCGAATGAAGGGTGACGGAACCGAGTTCGAGCGAATGCGGGAGTATCGCCAGGGAGACGATCCGCGGCGTATCGATTGGAAGACCACCGCCCGCTTGAGCAAGCTCATCGTCCGCGAGATGGGGCAGGAACGAAACCAGAACATCATGTTCCTGATCGACATGGGCCGGATGATGCGTCAGACCACCGCGGGGTTGAGCCATTTCGACTACGCCCTGAACACCGCCATAATCCTGGGACATATCGCCCAGCAGAAGGGTGACAACGTGGGTGCGTTGCTGTTTTCAGACACGGTCAAGCGCTTTGTCCCTCTCGGTCGAGGGAGGGGTGCGGTGGAAGCCCTGGTGCACGCCGCCTACGATCTGGAGCCCCAACAGGTGGCCACCAACTACCGCCGAGCCTTCAAGCAGGTGATGTCAAGGGTGCGGCGCCGGTCGCTGATCCTCCTCATGACTCACCTGGTGCCCGGCGAAGATCAGCGGCTGATCCGCGCGTACACGCAGAACCTGGGGCGGCGGCACCTCCCCCTGTGCCTCTTCTTCAAGGAACCCTCCCTGGAGGAGGAGGTGATGACGGTTCCGTCCACGGTGGGAGAGTCGTTCCACCACGCCGCGGCGGCGGATATTTTGCTGGGGCGGATGGAGGGGCTATCAATGCTGCGCCACGCGGGAGTAATGGCCCTCGACGCCCTCCCCGGGGAGTACTCCGCCGTCGCCATCGGCCGGTACCTGGACATCAAGGCGCGAAATCTCTTGTGATCTGGATGATCCGATAGAGCTTTACGACGAGGGACCGGCGAGGCGGGGGAGGTCGACGGTTTGTAGATGAATCATTTGTCGATTTGAGATTCCGAGGCCCATGTCCTGCGCCAGGTCGAGGTACGTGGGGGGGCGGCGCACTTCGGCCAGGGTGCGAAGGCCGTTCTCCGCTCGCAGAAGCTCGATCAGCTCGAACGCGACGGCGTCCATGGCGACGGGATCCTCCGAAGCGTAGATGCACTCGTGGGGAGCGTGAGCGGCGCGGTTGTACTTGGGGCCGCCGTTGTAGAGCACGGCCGAGCCGTCGATGATGTTGAGCTTGACGCGACTACGGATCTCATCGAGGGCGTAGAGATGGGCGATGGACTCGTTTATGGCGCCGTGGTTGACGTGGGGCTTTTCGCAGACGCCGAACGTCATGTTCTTCATGGTGCACGTCACCCCCGCCAGGTCGTGATCCTTTATGGGCGGGACGTTGATGACGGCCGTGGTCTGAAGAAATAGATTGGAGAGCTTGACGCGGGCAGGGCCGGCGTGGATCCAGCTTTTCTGGTAACGGTGATCCTTGTGGGCGAGAACGCGCATCTTGTTTGGGTTGGTTTGGGGCGTGTAACGCCCGCCCATCATGTTGCTTGCGAACATGTCCAGGATCAGGATGTTGGAGTCGGGAACTCCCAGGTCGCGCACGGCGTCGGCCACGGCGTACACCACCTCGACCATCGAGGAGGCCATTCTCGTTCCGAGGCAGTTGACCTTGATGCCGACGCGATCGGTCGGCGAGATGAAGCGGGACCATGCGCGTGAGGCGTCGGTTTCGCGGGCCAGGGTCGCCACCGCCCTGTCCACCATGATCCTGGATGCCCGTGGGTCCGGGAAGGCGCCCGCCCGCATCCCCGGCATATGGACCTTCACCACGTGCCCGGGCCCCGATACGGTCTCGGATACGGTGGCCTTTTTTAAATAGCCGAGGGCGTCGGACGAAGAAAGTCCCAGGATCCCCGCGGCCGTTCCCGCTGCCGCGAGCTTCAGCGCCGCGCGGCGCGTCAACGTGATGTCGCTATCGTTCTTCTCGCGTTTCATCGCCACGTCCGAGTATCGAACACGACAGAATCAAATGATAGAATAATTTTTTCGATTGCCGGGCGGAGCAGGACAAACGACTCAGGGTGGTGGAGACGCATTTTTTTCTGAGGCAGGGCAAACCGAGCCTTCCTGTTTGTTGGTCAATTGCGACAAATTTGTCTTGGTTTTGGCAATTTGGACGCAAGAATTGCGAGCGGATACACTGGTTACCTTGATTATTTCAATTGGTTAAGGAATGGTATGGAAAATGCTTGTTCGGGATCAATAGCAGAACAAAAAAGGGGGACGTTGCTCGTGAAAAGGTTGCTTCTCTACACTGTCATGTCAGTTTCTTCCCTGGCATTGGTTGCGATGTTCGGGTGCCATCCTCTGGATAGTAAACAGGGCGAGTTGGGGAGAGGGTGGTTCATCTATAGATGCATCAAACCTCAGAGCGATACGGCTTGTGACGGTATAGCCGCTCCCCATTTTCCTTCCGCTGTCGCCGTCGGCAGCACGATCGACATCGATTACCAGAGTAATGAAGAAATCGAATATGGCGTGGTGGCCGGATCGAACACTCATATTGGTAATGTCGGCGTATCAAGCCACATGGAAGTTCTCAAACACGGTCCGGCCGGTTTTATGGCCATCAACTCCCAGGTAGATGTTTTTGACCTCGTTCACCTGATGGCCCGGCCGATTGCAACCGTTGTGCTATCGGATGAATCCTATATCAACTCTGCCGATGATGTCGTAACCGACCTGGAACTCGTCGTTGATGAAACCATCACAATCAAGGCGTTTCCTCTGGACTCGAGCAACCAGGAACTCGCCGGTTCATTGAGCTATTCGTGGAACGTTGCCGATGGTGATATCGTCGAGATTTCGCTTTCTGATTCCACGGGCCGCACGGCATCCATCAAGGGTATTGCTCCGGGCACAACCACCGTCGGGGTGACCGTCGGCGGTGTTGATGGCGAGTTGAATGTGGAAGTTATCCTCAATGAAGAATTGTAGAATGAGAATGCCGAAAATGATGAACAGTAAACGGATCTGGAGAATGATTGCGGCGCTGGGCATGGCTGTGATTTTGTCGGGTTGTGACCCTGAATACGATAGTGTTGATTTTCGTGTCATTTCCGATCCACCTGTCGATGTCATCGTCAAAAGTGATTCGATCGAGCTGACTTCCGGTGTTGTCGTAATGGTGAAAGCCAAATTGCTTGACGATGACGGCGATGAATTTGCGAGCGGCGACGACGTTCAGTTTGTCAGCCAAAACATCAGTGTTTTCACGATGAGAAATGGTGTGGAAGAACGTGAGTTCGCCTTGATTGCCGTATCGCCGGGCCAGACAACTCTCGAGGTTCAAGTGGACGGCAAAGTCAAGGATCGTCTGGATGTGGTTGTTACGGAATATAGTGTCTACTGATAGCTCTCCGACCCCCTCATAGCGGTGCCATTTTTCGGCGAATTTGACTGGGTGATCGGTAACGATATTATTAAATATGAGAAGGGTGGTGGATGGCGAAACGGAATCTTCTACGCGGAAACAAGACGTATGAATAGAAAACTGCGAGTCGAGCTATTTGATTCCTTCGAGGAGGAGAACGAGGCCGAGTATCGTCGCCGGGTGGAGATGACAGTGGAGGAGAGGTGCGCCCAGTTCGCTGCTCTGCAGGCGAGAATGTGGGGCGAGGACTGGGGCAACAAACCCATTGTTAAAATCGCGACATGGGAGCGCGTGGACTGGTATTGTCCTTCTCTTCCGATCGAAGACCAGGCCGACGCTGAGGAGTTGGAGAGGACCGGGCGAAAAGAGTAGAGATCCCTCAGGGTGGTGCCCCTCTGAGAGGTGCCAGAGTCGTTTTATAGTGGCCGATTGACGGTGGTGCTGTCGGGATTTGGTGGTCTGTTTGGTTTAGTATTGGGCAACGGGAGCGCGCTGATCGCCACGTCCGCGCTCGAGCTTCCGTACATACCCTCCCCAATGATCGCGGCGATCTTCGTTCAGGTGCGCGAGGCCGAGGAGGCGGCACGCGAAGCCGACCTGCGTACGACACGCGCCCGAGTCGATCTGGTCCAGGCCGGGCTCGAACTGGACCACCTCACCGGAAAAACGTTCGACCGGTACGGTGAGATATTTCGGCTAGACTCACAATGAATTGAGAAAAACCGAATCTTCTGCTCTGTGCGCACGTCAAAGCCACATGAACAAGAAAGAAGACATCAAGCTCTCCGCCCTGCTAATCATCGCGAGCATCTGCATCGCCAGTATCGCGTTCGTCTCGACGTCGCTGGGGTTCTGAGTTACTCGAAGCATTCGCTGCGGATCTTACTTTTCCAAAATCCGATCGTCGGAATCTGTCAATGCTTCTGTCAGGGTGACGAATGTTTCCGTCGGTAGCTTCTCGGCTCTTACCTGCGGGTCTATCCCGGCGGCTTCCAGGGCGGCATCGATGGTTTCGGAAGAACCGATGCCCGATGCGACAAGAGAGTTCCTGATCGTCTTGCGCCTGTTGTGGAAGGCGGACTTGACCGTAATGTCGAACCTTTCCGGATCGATATCGCCAAAGAGCGGTTCCTCTCGCGGCGTGAGATCCACCACGGCAGAACGTACCTTGGGCTTCGGATGGAACGCCGTCGGGGGCAGGCGCATGACAATCCTGGAAGTGAATCGCGCGTCGGCCATCACGGTGAGGGCGCTGCGTTCCCGGTCGTCGGTCCCGGCCTTGAGGCGCGTCGCCACTTCAAGCTGCAACATGAAAACAGCCCTCACGAGAGGTATGCGGGGCTCCATGACCCGGCGCAGGATCATGCCGGTGATCTGGTAGGGCAGGTTCCCCGCGATAACCCCAGGGACATCCTCAAGGCAGCGTCGGTAATCGAAAGTCGCGGCGTCTTCCTCCTCGATGGTGAGCATGTCGCTTTTCTCGAACTCGGAACTCAGCACCCGGCACAAGTCGCGATCGCGTTCCACTGCCGTGACTCTTCCCCCCAGGGCCAGGAGGGCGTTCGTCAAGGTTCCGAGGCCGGCGCCGATCTCCACCACGTGGCGCCCGCGTTGATCGACGCAGAGTCGGGCGATACGTTCGACCGCTCCCGCGCTGACGAGGAAGTTCTGGCCCCATGACCGCTTTGCCCTCAACCCGTGGCGCTTGAGGACAGCGCGTGGATCCATGAAGATCACGAGAACGACCGGGCCAGCGTCTCCACCCTGTTTCGCTGTGCGTCGTCTTGAATCCCGACGGTGGTAACGTGCAGGCCCGATCCTATGAAGATCCTCCTGGCGACGGTTGCGATGTCCTCGAGTGTTATCGCGGATATTTTTTTGGCCTTTTCCTCGATTGTCTCGACCTTGCCGAACAGCTCCTGCTCCCCGTACCAACCGTTCATGGCGCTCGGACTGTCCTGAAAGTCCTTCAGGTCCCACACAGCCCGCTCGCGGGCCTTATCAAGGTCCGCCTGGACGATCGGGCGATCCCTCAAGTCGGAAACGATCTGCAGAACCTCGGTCAGGATGTCCGCCACGTTCTCGTGGGAGGAGGCGGCGTCGAAGTTGATCGCGCCCACATCGGAGTATTGCTCCGTAGAGGCGCACACGTCGTACGCCAGCCCCCTGGTTTCGAATATACGGTGATGCAGCGGCGTGGACATCCCGTCGTCTATCATCCGGAGCATGACGTCCGATGCAGTAAAGTCCGGAGCGTTGGCCCCGGGAGCGTGAAACGCGGCGCGAAGCCGTGTCTGGCTGCCCGGTTTGTTGACGTGCAGCGTGGACGAATGGGTGGAAAGGCGAGGTGTCGGCGGTGCCCCGACGCGTGATCCGGGATACAACTCGCAAAAAGCTCGTTCCACCGTCTCGCCGATCCTGTCCGGATCGATGGCGCCGCTGACGCACACGATCGTATTGCCGGATACGTAGTGTTTCATAAAACACCGGCCGAGATCACCGGTGTCGAATCGCATCGCGTTTTCCACCGGACCGGTGATGCACTGTCCGAGCGGATGATCGGGCCACAGGCGCCGACGTGACAGAAAGTCTATGTCCACCGGGTTGCCATGCTGGTCGAGATCCTCCCGGATCTCTTCCAGTATGACCTTGCGTTCCACCTCGATACTGTTGAACCGGGGCCTGGTCAGGAGCTCTGCGATCAGGTCGATGCCGCGCTCCGCGTTCTCGCTCGGAACGGACATGGTGTACTCCGTGGAATCCGGGGCGGTTGCAGCGTTCAGGTTTCCGCCGATGCGCTCCACGGCGAGGTTGAGATCGAACGACGTCGGAAAGCCGCGGGTTCCCCTGAAGACCATGTGCTCGAGGAAGTGGACCAGACCGTTGTCCTTCGGGCTTTCGAACCGCGAGCCGGCGCTCACGAATGCGGAGATGGAGACGCTGTGCAGGTGCGGTTGTGCGACCTGTATCAGGGTCAACCCTCTGGTAAGGATCCTGCGATTGCATTGGTAATCCCAGTTAAGGATTTTACTCGGCCTCCGCGGGTTCGGGAGCGGTCTCCTCGGCCTTGTCGTCGATGTCCTTCTCGGGCTTGTCCTCCACCTTGTCCTCTACCTCGTCTTCAGCCTTGTCTTCAGCCTTGTCTTCGACCTCACCGGGGTCGGCGCCCTCGGAGGGGAGATCGTGCTCCTGTACCGGCGCGACTACTTCGGCGGTCTGCTCGATTCGACCATCCTTATGCGCAGTCTCCCTGAGCGTGTGTATGTACTCGCGCAGCCAGGTGGCCTGCTTCATGACCGACATCTTCTCGGTCAGCTCCTGTTTCTGCTGCGCGAAGTCAGCGTCACTCGGGACCACGCGGTCCTTGAGGGCGATCACGAAGAGGTCGTCGCGCACTGTGAAGACCTTGTCCGGGACGGCTGACTCCTCGGTGAGATCGAACGCGGTTGTGACGATCTCCGGCGCGTTGCCGATGCCCGGTATGCTGTTAGCACTACGGGAAAACGCGGGTGAAGTGCGCAACTTGAGGTCCAGATGATCCGGAGTACCGTCGGCGGGGCTCTCCGGTATGAGGCTCTCGATGGGCTCGCCCGTCTTCAGCCTCGCGAGGAATTCGTTGGCGGTCGTCTCGGCCCGCTTCTTTCCCTCGGACTCGCGGTATAGCTGTTCGGCGATCTCCGCGGTGGCCTCCTCCAGGGAGATGTTGCCCTCCCGGAAAGACTCCAGTCTGATAATGTGAAATCCGAACTTGGTTTCGACCACATCCGAGATCTGTCCGGGCTCCAGGTTGAACATCACCTCGTCGAATTCGGGGACCATGCGGCCGCGCGGGGCGAAACCCAGATCCCCGCCCTTGGAGCCGCTGCCGGGATCCTCGCTGAACTGGCGCGCCAGCTGTGCGAAGTCCTCTCCAGCCTTGATCCGATCCAGCAAGCCGGTGATCTCGGTCTTCAACTTGACCTTCTCCTCGTCGGTGGCGTCTTCCGTGATCTTGATCAGGACATGTCGCGCCCGCGCCATCTTTTCAAGGTTCGTATATTTGAATTTGTTGGTTTCGTAATACTGTTTGATGGGGTCCGCATTGTCGGCGATCCACGCGTCTATCTCCTCCGGCGAGGGATCGAGACGATCGGCGAAGAACGCGGGAAACAGCCTGATGTAGGAGATCGATGCGGTGTCGTTGTCGCGGTAGTAGGCGTTTCGGATCTCCTCCGGTGAAATCCTGACTCCGGTGATGAGCATCTCTCTCACGCGCTGGGCGATGAGCTCGAGCCGTTGCTCCTCCACGAAGTTCTCCTCAGTCAGTTGGAGGTGGTAGCGCACGAATTTCTGAAAAACCTCGAAATCGAACTTGCCGTTCTTGAGAAACGATTCCTTCACGCGGTAACCGCGCTCGAGGAGCTCCTTCGCGGCGGTAGCCTCGTCGATGAAGAAGAGACCCTGGAGTTTCCCTGCGATGGTTTCTATTGGAACCGTGGCGTACATTTCGCCCTTCAGAATTCGCTCCTCGGTTTCGTCCGTGGAAGCGGTGATGCCCGCCTTTTGGGCCAAGCTCAGCAGCAGCTGGCGCTCAGTCAGTCCGTCAATGACCGTCTGGCTGGTCTGGACCCACTCCGCGGAACCCCTGGAAAGATTTCGTCCCCCCATCAGATTGAAAGCGTATTTGTACGTCATCTCAGAAATGGCCGTCCCGTCCACGCTTGCGATCGCGTGCTCGGACTGCCCCTTGCCCCATCCGGAGCTCTGCGCTCCGAAGCTGAGCGCGAAAGCGAAGACGAGTGCTCCCACAAGGGCAAACCCCATCAGGCCCCCAACGTTTTTTCGCATAAATTCGAGCATTCGCTTCCCTTTGAAATCCAGTTTGTCGAGCGTACGTTGCCTCGCTGTCCATCAGTCGAAGCGGGCGCCTATGTTACCGAGTCCAATGTGAAAGGCAATCGCTTTTGGAGTGTAAGTAAATGAACCACAATTGACGACCTGAACAAGGAAGTGGGCAAAAAGTTACAACGCGTTGACGGCAAAAATCCAGCGAGCTGTATTTTTCCGTCCGCGTCGACGAGCAGCGTCCATTTCAGCGAGTACAACCCCTTGAAACACAAAGGGAGATCTGGTAGAAAGAGTCGTGGTTTTCGCGCTTTTTGCCGCGAATGGCGACGTGAAATTTGATGATTCAAAGTATCCCGGTTAAGGGGAATTGGGATGCGTGTGTGCGCGTTCATTTCTTGTTTAGGAATGAATGCGGGGTAAAGTGGAATGATATTTGATTGGCTCTACGCCCTTTTTTCCAACGATCTGGCGATAGATCTTGGAACGGCTACTACACTCATTTACGAGAAGGGGCGGGGGATCGTCTGTTGTGAGCCGTCCGTGGTTGCCGTTCAACAGGATTTCCGTGGAGTCAAGAAGGTGCTGGCCGTGGGAACCGAGGCCAAGGAAATGCTCGGCAGGACCCCGGGTCATATACAGGCGGTAAGGCCCCTTCGCGACGGTGTCATCGCGGACTTCGAGGTGACCGAGGCCATGCTCCGATATTTCATAACCAAGGTGCACCGGCGAAAGACGCTCGTCAAACCCCGGATCATCATCTGTGTTCCCTTCGGGATCACCGAGGTCGAAAAGCGTGCCGTCAAGGAGTCGGCCGAGAGCGCGGGGGCGCGGGAGGTGTTTCTCATCGAGGAGCCCATGGCGGCGGCCATCGGCGCCGGACTGCCTGTTATCGAGCCGTCTGCGAGCATGATCGTGGATATCGGCGGCGGGACGACCGAGGTGGCGGTGATCTCCCTCGCAGGCATCGTGTATTCACGTTCCGTGAGGGTGGCGGGCGACAAGATGGATGAGGCAATAATCGCCTACCTCAAGAGGAAGTACAACATGGCCATCGGGGAGCAGACCGCGGAGCGAATCAAGATCTCCGTCGGCAACGCGTATCCTTCCGAGGATGTGGATTTCTACGAGGTCAAGGGGAGAGATCTGGTGGCGGGCGTTCCGCGAACGGTGGAAATCAACTCGGACGAGGTCAGAGACGCTCTCAGCGAGCCAATCAACGCCATTGTGCAAGCGGTGATGGGCGCCCTGGAGCATACGCCACCCGAATTGTCGGCGGATATTATTGACAAGGGAATCGTGCTCACCGGAGGTGGTGCGCTGCTGAAAAACCTGGACGTTCTTCTGCGCGAGGAAACAGGGCTTCCCGTGATGGTCAGCGACGATCCCACGTCGGCGGTCGTGCTCGGGTCCGGTAGGTGTTTGGACAACCTGGATCTGCTCAAAGAGATCGTCACCGGCTGATATCGATGTCTTTTTTATCTCGTTACAAGGACGTGATTGTCTGCATTATCGCACTCGTCATCCCGTTTTTCTTTCTCAAGGCAAATCTGAAAGAGGCCGATCGGCTCAACCCCGTGGATCGTGTTCTCCTCACTATCTCCACGCCGATCCAGTGGGCCGCGACAGCGGTCATGGAAACCGTGGGGGACGTCTGGTCCGATTATGTTTTCCTTGTGGGGGTAAACAAAGAGAACGATCGCCTGCGTTTTGACAATCAGCGGCTTCGCGCCGAGAACAACCTCTACCTGGAAACCGAGCAGGAGGTACGGCGCCTGCGTCGCATGCTCACGTTCCGCGAGACCTTCGGAGCCGAGCTGAAAGCGGCGAGGGTGGTGAGCCGTGGAATCTCCGAGCAGTTCAGGATCGTGCGGATCACCATCGACTTGGGCGAGAACGACTCGCTCGAGAAGGGGATGCCCGTGGCCACCTTCGACGGATTGGTAGGCCAGGTCAACACATTCGCGGGGGGGTACTCGGATATTCGGCTCACGGTGGATCGAAAGAGCTATGTTCCCGTTGTGGTACAGCGGAACGGCGCGCAGGGGATCCTGCGCGGGACAGGAGATCTCGAGCGCTACACTGGAGAGGTCGATTACCTGCTTCGATCGGACGAGGTTCGGGAAGGCGATCAGTTGTTCACGTCGAGCGCGGGCGGGAAGTTTCCCGCAGGGATTCTCGCGGGGAGGATCGTATCGGTCCAGCGGGAGAACCTGGGCCTCTTCCAGAAGGTGGTGGTCGAGCCCGCGGTCAATTTCTCCCGCCTGCGGGAAGTGTTCGTGATAGTCGGCAATTCGGATGCGAAGGAGCGTTCTATCGGGGCAAATGACAGGCAACCCCGATGAGGAGCTGGTACAGGTGCAGTCGGCGGCCATAGTTCTCTTCGGTTTCGTTCTGCTGGTGGCGCAGTCCACTTTTGCGCACATGACCCCGTGGGATATGGCCGTGCCGAACGCTTCGCTTGCCGTTGTGCTCTACATGGGGCTGCACGATTACAACATGTCAAAAGGGGTGCTGATCTCTTTCGCCCTCGGTTACCTGATGGATGTGTTCGCCGGAAGCCCGATGGGGTTGTTCACTTTTGTGACCGTGGCCGTGTTTTTGATTTCCAGGGTCGCCGCCCTTCGATTATTTCTCCAGGGTTGGATTTTTGAAATCATTCTCACCTTCTTTCTCTCCCTGGTCGCGAGTGGGTTGATATTGTTTGTTCGCGCTTTATTCGACCAGGATTTTGTCAGTTTACTTACACATTTAAAAATCGTAGTCTCGCGTGCGGTGGTGACGGCGTTGGTTGCGCCGTTCGTGTTCAGAGGTATGACCTGGCTGGAGCGGGTCACCACCAGGAGAAAGATCGGAGGAAAGGTGTTGCGCGGCTGATGTTTGTTTCTTCACGCAACGAGCTGTCCGAGTTCAAGAGGCGTTATCGGTGGATGCGTATGTTCGTGGTCCTCACGTTCCTCGTGTTTGTGGGGCGGCTCGTGCATTTGCAAATCATCGACGGAAACGAACATCACAAGGAGAGCGTCGACAATGTGGTTCGCAAGGTCTCCATCCCGGCCGTGAGGGGGCGAATCTTCGATTCCAAGGGGCGTGTTCTGGCCACGAGCATGCCTTCCCATACCCTTGTCGCCATTCCCCACTATTTTGATATGGGCAAAGGATACGCGCGAATGGTGCAGCTTCTGGGCCTTGAGGAGGCGGAGGCCGAGGCGATAGGGGAGCGCATCAAGGAGCGTTCCGAAAATCCCAAGGACATGCGACGGTTCCAGCAGATGACCCTTGTGGAGCGTATATCCCAGGAGCAGCTCGCGGCAGTAAAGGCCCATGAGGATGAGTTGCCCGGTGTGGACATCGTCGACTTGCCGGTTCGTTACTACCCATACGGAAGCCTCGCCAGCCACGTCATCGGTTACATGAATGAGGTGAGTGTGGACGAGGTGGCCACAAGATCCGGTGAGGCGGAAGAACCGTACCGGTCAGGAGATCGTGTCGGTCGCAAGGGGATCGAGCGGTCCTACGAGTCCGAGTTGAGGGGTATCCGGGGCTGGCGCAAGAAGGTCGTCAACGCGCGGGGGCTCCCCCTGACGCGGGAAGAGACCGAGGTCATTCTCCAGGACGCCAGGATGCAGGCGCCGCGTCTCGGACAGGATATCACCCTCACGATAGACGTGGGGACCGAGAAGATCGTCGAGCAGGCCCTTCGAGGGCACCCATCCGGCGCCGCCGTGGTCATGGAGGTCAACAGCGGGCGCGTCCTGGCGGTGGCCAGCAAGCCCAACATCGATCCCAACAAGATGACCAACGGGTTGTCCTACGCCGAGCATCAGGCGCTCGATGACAATTCTTTTCGGCCGCGCATCGACAAGACCCTCTACGAAAACTACTTTCCCGGATCTGTGTTCAAGCCGTTCACCGCCATGGCCGCCCTTGAGGAAGGCATCATCACTTCCGATGACGTCATCCATTGTTCCGGATTTCACGAGTTCGGGCGTCGTACCTTCAAGTGCCCGCATGCCCACGGCGATCTCACCTTGCGTGAGGCGCTGGTCGTGTCGTGCAATGTGTTCTTTTATAACCTGGCCGAGATGACCGGCATGGATCGAATCGCAAGATACGCTCGTGAGTTCGGGTTCGGCGAGCCCACCGGGATTGGCTACAACGCCGAGGCGGCGGGGCATATCCCCACCCGCGCCTGGTACGACGACAAGTTTCCGGGTCAGTTCAGGATAGGTCACACCCTCAACGCGGCCATCGGGCAGGGCAACACCAAGGTCACGCTCATGCAGGTGGCGGTAGCTTACTCGGCGCTGGCAAACGGCGGCACGATCTACAAGCCCCAGATCGTCAGGCGCATCGAGACGGCGGAGGGTGATGTGGTCAAGGAATTACACCCGGAGGTCAAGCGGCGCGTTGGAGTCTCCGGGCGGAGCATCGACCTGATGATGGAAGGTCTCGCCGGCGTGGTGTCCGAGAAAGACGGAACGGCCCACTCGTCCATGAGCGACAAGGTCCAAATAGCCGGAAAGACCGGGACCGCGCAGGTAGCGAAGAAGAAGAGGAATGACGGAGATACCCAGGCGCAATACCACTACTCCAACCGAGACCATGCCTGGTTTGCCGCGATTGCACCAGTGGACGCTCCGGAGATCGTCGTAGTTGTCCTGGTGGAGCACGGCGGCGCCGGAGGTGAGCACGCGGCCCCAATAGCCGTCGAGATCGCCGAGAGATATTTCGAGGAGATTGCGCCGCGTCATGAGGAGCCGCTCATAGCCGACAAGACCAAAAAGAAGAAGGTGCGGCTGCCTACACAGGATAGCGAGGCCACCGCCGCTTCTACACACCGCCGCTGAGGCTCGCCATGCCCCGTGTTCTGGTCCATCGATTTCGCGATGAGTTTGACTGGGTGCTTTTCAGCTTGGTAACAGTCATTGCGCTCAGCGGCGTTATTAACCTCTACAGCACCGGACAGGCTTCCGGTGCCCCCGACTTGTACCTCACGCAAATTTACTGGCTCGTCTTCGGCGGTTGTTGCGCGTTCGCCGTGGCCATCATCGATTACCGTCATTACGAGCGACATGGATACATACTGTTCGGATGTGGCATATTCCTGCTAGTGCTGGTGCTCCTGGTCGGCACCGAGATCAATCACTCCACTCGTTGGTTCTCCCTGGGGGGGTATCGTTTTCAGCCATCGGAGCTCATGAAGGTCGCCTTGGTCATCGGGCTTGCAAAGTACCTTCATCACGATCCTCGGGTCGAAGGCCGAAAGCTCCAGGACATATTCATACCGGCGCTCATGACCGCCCTCGCGATGGTGCTCATCCTCAAGGAGCCGGATCTTGGGACCGCGCTCCTGTGCCTCTTGATCTTTCTGAGCATCATGATGCTCACGCGTCTCACGGCTCGATCGACAATCACTCTGGTACTGAGCGCACCCATCGTCGCCATTCTCGGGTGGAACTATTTACTCAAGGACTACCAGAAGGAGCGGATCATCTCCTTCTGGAACCTGTTTGTCGATCCCGAGGCCGACAAGCTCGGCGCCGGCTGGCATGCGAACCAGTCGATGATCGCGATCGGTTCGGGAAAATTCGCCGGCAAGGGATACCTGCAGGGCACCGCGGGGCCGCACCAGTTTCTGCCGGAGTGCCGGACCGACTTTCCCTTTGCGGTCTTCGCCGAGGAGCACGGATTTCTGGGGGCGTCGTTGCTCGTGTTGCTGTATCTGATCCTGGTGATGTGGTGCATTCGCATCGCCGCGCTCTCTCGGGATCGATTTGGATCGGTGATCGCCATCGGAGTGGGATCGATCTTCTTCTGGCAGGTGATCATCAACCTGGGGATGGTCATGGGGCTCATGCCCGTGGTTGGAGTAACGCTGCCCCTGTTCTCATACGGAGGATCATCAATCCTCACCTTCATGCTGTGCATCGGATTGCTGATGAACGTGTCCATTCACAGAATCAGGAGATAGCCCCGGCGGCCTTCCAGACTCCCTTCTTCGGGCTGGTTATTGACCCAGATCCTCCATGCATGCGTTCATCTCCCGCCCTTCTTTTCCCATTCCTCCCGCGTCCGTGCGATCTCCTCCCCCAGGAGCTTCTCGTCCGGCAAGGCGGTGAGGTACTCGCTGACGAGCGTCTTGTTCGGCAACCCCTCGGTGGCGTATCGGGCCAGCGATTCACCTTTGGCAGCGCAGAGGATGATCCCCACTGGTGGGTTCTCGTAGTCGTGAGTCCAGTGCTCCTTGGCGTAGTTCAGGTACACGTTCATCTGACCCGCGTCTGCGTGGCTGAACTTGCCCAACTTGAGGTCGATGATCACCAGGCACTTGAGCCTTCGGTGGAAAAAGAGCAGATCAACTCTATACCAATCGTCGTCGATGCGCAGCCTACGCTGCCGACCCACAAACGCGAAGTCGCCTCCCAGTTCCAGGAGAAAAGACTCCAGGTGGTGGATGAGCGCCTCTTCCAGATCGCTCTCAGAGTATTCGTCTTTGAGCCCGAGAAACTCCAGAACTAGCGGGTCCTTGATCTCTTCCTCGGTGGTCACGGCGTCCCCGCAGTGCCTCGGCCTCGTAGAACATTCGTGACTCATCGCTTCTTACGGCCAGAAGCTGAATATAGTGAGACCACGGCAGAACAAATGCGGACGCCAATCGCGTCAGATCAGGTCGTTCCGAAGATGGTGGCAATTTTTCTGACGACGTCTGAACAATCCCATGGGCAGATTTTTCAGACAGCGTCTGAAATATTCGGTTCGGCGACCAGACCAAATAGAACCGTTTCATCTGGCTGAGATTGACCACACCAAATCCGCGTCCGTATCGCTCGGTCAAATCAGCCGATAGCTGCTTGATCAGTTGCTTTCCATACCCGGCTCGGACCTCGCCCCCCTGTTCGAACTCAACGATGCGCCGTCCGATCTCCCAGTACGTGGCGGTCATGACCGCATTGACCGCACGGACGGAAGTGCGCCTTGCCGATTCTAGCAACGCGCCAATATCGCCGATGAGATCACCGTATCGTTCCTCAATGAACGGCTTGATCTCCGGCTTTTTTCCCTTCGTATTCATACCGCCAACACCTCATTCAACTCCTGGATCAACGCCACCAGATCCGTTCCGAACACCTTCCTTGCACCAGCGAAACGATTATCCCCAACCCACGATGCAGATTCAACTGCTGCGAGAAGAAAAGGACACCATTCACAGAATCAGGAGATAGCCCCGGCGGCTTTCCACGCCCCGGCAACAGCCGCGCCGATGTCCACCACCCGGTCCGCGTTGCCAACCACGAGGATCTCTTTTGCGCAGCCCTCGAACGCGTTCAAGACGGTCGGATCGGGCTTGTAGCCGGTCGCGGTGATGATGGTATCGGCTTCTATGATCTCTCTTTCATCGGTCCTGCCGTTCAAGATGTGTACGCCCCGCTGCGAGATCCTTTCGAAGGTCGTTCGATCTATAACTCTTACCCCCAGTCGATCGAGATCTTGCATCATGGTCCACCTGACCGAACGCCCGAGTCCCTTGCCCACGTAGCCTCGGCGTTTGAGGAGTGTTACCTGTCGTTCCTTGTCGCGCTCGAGGGCCTGGCCAAGCCACTCCTCATTGCCGAACCGGGCGAGGAATCCGAGGACTTCCAGGGATGGCTGTGATCGGGATGCCAGGTGAATAGCCAGCTCTACACCCGCTCCCCCGGCGCCGATGATTGCGACCTTGTCACCCACTACAGAGCTGTTTTCAAGGACATCGTCGGCATGCATGACGTGCGGATGGGAATCGATTCCCGGAATATCCGGGTAGTGAGGCCGGGCCCCAATGGCTAGAACGATGATATCGGCCTCGAGCTTTGCAACCTCCTGAGGTGTGATCTCTACGCCTGTGCGAACGTGGACTCCCGCTCGGGGCAGGCGGTTGACAAAGGCCTTGCAAGAGTCCCCCAGATCGGATCTGCCATGCAGGCGCGAGATCAAGGCCCAGCGGCCTCCCAGGGAGTCCCGTTGTTCGTACAGTGTCACATCGTGGCCCATGCTTGCGCAGGACAACGCTGCCTGCATCCCGGCGGGACCGCCGCCGATGACCACCACCTTTTTGGTTACTGCATGTGGCGTGGCGTGTATCGGATCCGCGCCCGCTTCGGGGTTGAGCGAGCAGCGCAAGGGGCTTCTCGAGAAGACCCGATCGAAGCAGGAACCGCAGGCCATGCACGTGACAATCCCGTCGGTATCGCCATTTGCGGCCTTTTCAGGCCATTTTGGATCGACCAGAAGAGCGCGACACATGTTGACCAGTTCGGCGCCCGACGTCGCGAGCGCGTCCACGGCCTGCGATGGTGTGCGCAACCTGCCGCCATAGAAGATGGGAATGTCCACCTTGTTTGAGATGCGCCTCGCCAGATGCGCGAATGCCAGCGCGGGAATTTGCCCGGTGAGCTGCGGAAGGCCGGTCCTGTGGCCCGCGCCGGTCACGTTGACGGCGTCAATTCCCCCGTCGGCCAGCGCCTTTGCGATGATACAGGCGCCCTCGACCCCGTACCCCCCCTCGATGAACTCGTGACAGTGGATGCGGGCCGTGATCGCCAGCCGATCGCCGACTTCTTTCCTGGCGGCATCGAGCGCTTCGAGGGGTGCCGCAAGGCGCTCGTCCCATCCATCGCTGTACCCCTTTATCTTCCACCTGTTGTGAACCGGAGACACGAACAGGCTCAGCAGGGCGCCTCCGCTGAGCATGAGCTCGACGAAATCGAACCCGGCCCTCATCGCGCGACCGGCGGCCAGACCGATACTCGAAATGATATCCCCGATCTGGGTGGCTTCCGGAATCCAGCGCGGATCGTTGTATCCAACCAGCGGGGAGATCTGTACGCCCGCTATCGCGCCGTGGTTTTTTATCCTGGAGACCAGATCGGACATGCCCGCGATGTGACCGTCTTCGCAAAGAGAGAGCGCACCGACGAGCTTTGAATCGGGCGAGATCCAGGTGTTGCACACTCCAACCGTTATCGTGCCGGCGCCGCCTCTGGCGCGTTGCTCGTAAAAACGAAGCATTGCCTCGGACGGCCGGCCTTCCACCGCGAGGCCCAGGTGAAGCGCCGGCATCGCGATACGATTTTTCGTCTCGATCTTCCCGAATCTTCCCTTCGAAAACAGAGGGGCGAACGAAGTCATCGAGCCTCCTGTCAAAGCGGCCGCCATCATCTTCCCCTTCCCCTGCCAGGGGAAGGCCGGGATGGGGTTTCATTGTCTTCGGTTTTTGGTTTTCTTCCGGTCACGGCGAACAGAGAGTATGGCGATCGGCAATCCCACCCGGCACACGTGGCGACGTAAATCTCACCCTCGGGACCGACGTACGGCCCCGCCGAAAGACGTCCGGGAAGAGACACAGACCAGAGTACGTTTTCACGCGCGTCGCGTGTGGTGAGATCGGTATGGTGCTCATCGGAGGAGCTCGCGACGACCATGCCGCCGTCATCGTAAGCGGTGAAATTTAGATGACCCTTGATATGGCGCGCAAGGGCATAAAAGTTGTGTTTCGCGTCGGAGGTGATCAGCGTATTGAAAGGTCCGCGCGTACCCGAGGGTCTGGAGCACGGGCTTGAGACATCCATGCAAATACCAATCATCTGCCGAGAATCGTCCTGCTTGCTCAACACGTCGAGGCCCGTCATTAGACCCGAAACCGGTAGATCCGCGGACCAGGCGACGTTGCCGTTGTCACGCACCGACTCCAGCAGTACGGGTCTTTCGATCCCGGCGGACGCCAGGATGAACCCCCTGTCGATTCGCTTCACCATCGGCTCCGCCGGCATGCCCTTGTGCCAGACGTACAATCCACGGTTGTCGAGGAGGCCGATCTCGGATCCGTTCCACACCAGTGGTGTGCAGTTAGGGCCTGCTCCAAGGACAACGGCGCCGCGCTCGAGGGCGGTTTCACGCACCACGACGCCGCGGTTGGAGATGTTGATGGCTACACCCTCCATGCCTCGCATGCCGTGGAAGAGGTTCCCCTCGGCGCAGGGGAACGGACCCTCCAGGCGTCTCAACCCCTCGATAGCCGAACGCCATCTGTCCTTCCCGTCCGGTCCGATAGCGGACACGGTGGCGGCGTCCACCAGGAAGAAACCTCCACCACCGTCGTCTTTGAGGTCGGCGGTCCAGTCCCTTTTCCATCCGCGGCGTCCCCTCCTTTGGATCTGGGACAGGTATCCGAAAGCGGGGGACCATGCGACCTCCTGATCGTCCACGACGAACATTTGGTGATCATCCCCAGCGACGAATCTCCAGCGGTCGACTCCGCGGCTGGTGATGTTGTGCACGTTGGGACCTGCGGAGACAACGAGGCCTGCCAGCGGTGTCCAACGGATGAAGGTGATCGGTTTTTCAAGCGAAACTTTCCAGCGAACCAAGCCCGGGGTGGAGTAGCGAATCACCGGGGGACGCTTGAGCATTCTTGCCAGCGCGTCAGGCGCCGGAGTGACAGGCCGCTCCTTGTTCCGGTCCGGTGTAGCGCGGTGGTGTGTGCCGCTTTTCTCCGGGATGGGCGTGCTGATCGGTTTTAGCGGCGGCGGCGATTGTGCGGTTTCACGGCAAGATACACAACACAGTACCAGCGCCGCGAGGAGGGCTGTTCTAAAGAAGCCTGGCATCCTCTACGCAGACCGGTTGGATTTTGATTTTCTTCCTTGAGGCGCCATGCGAGGTGGATGTGCAAGTGTATCCCGGATCGCATGCGGAATCGTCACCGAAACAGCCCTTCATGCATATGCGAGGGTCATCCCCGTATTGGGCGCATCTATAGCCCTTCTTGCATTCCTTGGTGAGGGCGCACTGCTCTCCTGCGACCTTGTCGCCACGGCTGTCTTCATCGTGGCCGGACAGGCGCGTGAGAATGAGGGCGCCGATCATCAGCGCCACGAAGACACCGACAACTATCTTGATGGCGCCGAATCCCGCGTCCGTCTCCTGTATCCTCTGTGGCATGCCGGGTTTTTCCTCGACCGGCACGGCCGCAGCCCGCTCCTTTTTTTCCGGTTTTAGCTTGTTTTCCTCGCGTCGGGCGATCCGTTTGCCACTGTCGCTCTTTTTTTTCTTGGAGACCATTTCTTCTCCGTCAGGGGCAAAGGCTCGCGGGTGTGCACCAGTCTCCGCCCATGAAGTTCTCGCAACAGCCTTCGGTGAACGCCGCGTCGTACATGGCGCACGGATCCCCCGACGGATCGCAATTGAAGGCCAGGCTGCAGAAGTAGTCGGTGTCTATATGGAGGCAAATGGTGTTGTACGTCAGATTGATTCCGTCGCAAACGGGTGCGCAGCGCTCGGCGCTGCTTGGCCACGTGGTGCTCGTATCGCAGGGCTGGCCCAGCTGGGCGGTTGAGGGAATGCACTTCACGCTCATGGTGGTGGGAACCCAGAACCTCATCGGATCGCAGACGTCGACAAATTCCCCGCAGCACCAGTTGTTTTGTACACCGGCCGACGTGTTGATCTCACCGGTGATTCCGCAAGTGGTCGTGCACCACGCCTCCGCTTCGTCTCCGATGCATACGAGGCCGATTTCGCAACCGGGAAGTCCGAAGTTGGGATGGACGTTTAAAAAGGATTCGTTCCAGCAGGCTTCTCCGAGCTGTCCCGGGTTGCCGGGGTCGGTATCCGAATCCGTGTCGGTATCGGTGTCCGTGTCGGTATCGGTGTCCGTGCTCGCGTCGGCGCCGCCGTCGGTGCCGGCGTCTTTGGGTGTGACGTTCGAATCGCCGCCGCAGCCTGTAAAGAAGACCGTCAGCACGACACCGAACAGTGTATAGAAAGGCATGGTGTAGGGTTTCATGGCCTGTCCTTTTTTCTTACATGCTCATCGCATCTGAATCGACGTTCCGAGCCGGAATGATATCACATATCTCGCACGATGGCCCGGTTTGTGTAGTTGTGGTGAACTCCAAGGTCCAAGATCGTGCCATCCGGAGCCTGGCCCGCCATAGGCCCTGCGACGGCGGGAAGGGCCGCCGGAGCAGGACAAACGTCAGGATCCCCCGTCCAAATCGGGGATGGCGGCCGGGGCGGCGGCGGGACGTACGTAGCGGAAACCGGTAGAAGTGTGTCCGTTTTCGTCATTCAACCGGTTACGGGCCGAAATACGAGTACCCTCTATTCCAAAACCTCCAACACCTCCCCCCTTCAAGATCGGTATTTCTCCCTCTCTTGGATCCGGGTCGGTGCATCCCGCAGAGCACCACGAGTGGTCGTCGCCGTCGTCCATCCAGTCCAGCACCCATTCATGGGCGTTGTCCAGCATGTCGGCAACCCCGAGGGGGCTCCAGCAACCGGTTATCGGGCTATCCACTGAGAATGGTATTGTGCAAGGGGAAAAGCCTCCGTAACAAGAGTCCCAGTCATTATTTCCTCGGATTCTACCTCATTTTTGCCCGCTTTTGACGATTTTAGGAAACCGCCGGTGCAAACGACCGATTACAGGGGCAAAGGAGGCCCCA
>SDBV01001250.1_pt1 | contig 38267 bp, 36 predicted proteins | sample 2277081 | NCBI WGS metagenome assembly SDBV01 (sample SAMN10402039, study PRJNA504765) | marine sediment metagenome | isolation source: marine sediment core GS10_PC15, 223 cmbsf | place: Arctic Ocean: Southern Knipovich Ridge | collected 2010 | reverse complement strand
CAGTTTCAATCCTTGTTTTAGTGGAATTTTCTCTCAATCCACGTTTGACGAATCCGAGGGGCGTGCGATTGTTTTGTTTCAATCCTTGTTTTAGTGGAATTTTCTCTCAATCCCCGCCTTCGCTGCGTTCCCAGTTAAAGTTACGATGTTTCAATCCTTGTTTTAGTGGAATTTTCTCTCAATCTACTCGTTGCCGGTTCCCTCGGTCTGAGATCTGATGTTTCAATCCTTGTTTTAGTGGAATTTTCTCTCAATCCCCGAAGCTGTGTCTGGATGCAAGTAAGCTGGTTTAGTTTCAATCCTTGTTTTAGTGGAATTTTCTCTCAATCTTATACGGGATTACGTGTTTCAGGTGCGTATTTGGCGTTTCAATCCTTGTTTTAGTGGAATTTTCTCTCAATCCATGTGAAAAGGTGCTGTCCAATCAGCCATTTAATGTTTCAATCCTTGTTTTAGTGGAATTTTCTCTCAATCTATTGTCGTCTGGCGAGGCGAAATCATCTATTTTGATGTTTCAATCCTTGTTTTAGTGGAATTTTCTCTCAATCCTTAACCGCTGAAATATCATGGGGCAACAACATATTTGTTTCAATCCTTGTTTTAGTGGAATTTTCTCTCAATCTGAGACAGCTTCTCTGGGAAGAATTGACGCGATTCTAGTTTCAATCCTTGTTTTAGTGGAATTTTCTCTCAATCCAAAACTGGGATCTTTGAGGCTGGATATCAAATCCAGTTTCAATCCTTGTTTTAGTGGAATTTTCTCTCAATCCTCGTTTCCGGAGAATAACCTGTAATATCAATAAGGTATAAATTTTTTCGACGACCGAAAATTGCTGACTTCTTAAACCAATGCCATTCATTTTACCTGCTTTGGTCATCACCATAGATCAGTTAACCTCCTTATTTTATATTAAAAAATGGGCTAAACCGTTCTTTCGCAAATATTTCTGTAGCAACAATCTGGACAACGCCCTTTATAGCGAGTCGGTTTAGGGTATTTGCAGTTTACAATCACATCCAATAAGTCGTTGATAATTTCATTAAGTACATCAAAATCTTTATGTTGAACAGGTATCTCGATCAGTTTGTTTCTGCTACGGGTATATATGATAAACCCGCGGTTGACAGGTACCTGAAAATTATCCTTAATAAGTTGAGCGTAAAAGACCAATTGATAGCGGTGGTTCTTGAATGTCCTTTCTTTATACTCCGCATACTTATAATCCAGTGGTGCGGCTGTGCCGTCGTCTAAAAATAAGATTTCATCTACGATTCCCCTAATCCCCATTGTGCTGGAAAGATAAACGTCGCTCTGTTTTTCCTTAACTCCGATTTTCTTCCGGAGATAATCAGGGTTCATTTTTCTTACTTTTTCATGAATCTCCCTGCCAACTTCCACTTTGAAACGTTTCTCTTCATGTTGCGGTATATCCAATACATATTCAAAATATGCGAATCTGGGGCAAAAGAGATATTCTAAAAGATGTGAAGCTGTTACGGTAAATCCTGTTTCTTCCAGTAAATCCTCATGTATTATTTCGGATGTTTCCATATCGCTTCAATCCCTTGATTTTAGTATTTTCTTTTATCCCCCAAATCCTTCTTCAAATTATCCTCTCACCGGTCTCTATTATTTCTTTGATATACGGGTTGGTTTCGTCAAAATCTGTTCTTGCAAAAGAGTGTGGCTCTATTCGTAAATCCACCCTCCTGGTGAGCTTCATCAAAAGCACATCCTCGTCAAAACCATCTATCTCATCCTTGTTCCAAAAAACGGCCAAATCAATATCACTATATTTATGATAGGTGCCTTTAACATAAGACCCATATAGATATAAACGCCAGACAGGTATGCTATGCTCTTTCATCACATTTACATACTTTTTTATAAGCGTATAAATTAACTCTTTATCTTTTTTAGAAGCCATCGCCGTAATTCCTTGATTGCGGTTATATGCTGCAGGGTAAAGTCTTTTGTGGCCTTCTTGTGGAACTTGAATTTATAGTCAGGGTAACGCGTTTTAATGTTGAATGTTGTAACTTCAAGCAGATAGTTCTTCTGCTCTTCCGAAAGATCAATGTGCGCTTGCTCAGCAAGTCTCAGCAGATGGTGAAGCGGTGGCGGATTGTTATCAACATTTTGGACGTAATGAGCTTTTAAAAGTTTTTCAATAACAAGATGAGCAACAAACAAGGCCCAAACATAGTGGCCTTTATCGTAAAGGCTTTCCATTGCCTGGAAATCCACTTCTGACGAATCAATCCAATATTTCACAATTTCATCTTTTGTCATGGGATCACTCTCCAGCTAATATTTTAGCACCTTTCTTCGACCCCCCCTTACGCCTGAACTCAGCCACTCTCTTAACCGTCCCGAACCCTCTTGAAACCGACTTGCCGATTCCCCAGTAATCGGGAATTTCGAAATTGACGGAGAATGTGCCGAGGAAGCCGAGCATGGGATTGCCTTTAAGTTTTGTCGGTACTTCCTTCAGATCAATAATCTTCGCTTCAATCGGTGCCGGAACCGTGTAGCCAAGACTTTTGGACATGGATAGAATATTCCCGATCAGAATTTTTTCAAGAAGCTCTTTTCTTTTAGCCAGCGTTCCTAATCTCTGATACTTTTCATAGTTTTTTTCATTAAGGGCAAGCCAGGGGGTGAAATATGTGTATTTGTTTTTATCCGAAGTAATAGAAAAAGATGATAAATAACTTTCTAAAGTTTTAGATAGAATGTTTTCTACTGTTCCATCTAAATTTATTGTTTTTAAATCATGAAAAGTTTTTTCTATAATCTTTGATCCTTCATTAAATCCAATCAAAAGACATGTATTCCCAAGTACCTTATACTGGATACACGGATAACGATAGATGAACCTCCCATTTTCTAAATGGTTATGAGCATATGGGTTTTCCCAAAATAAATTACCTAAGTACCCCCTTATCTTTTCTGCGTGGCGGGGTCTTAGTTTTGTGTCAATATCGATAGTTAGTTTCAATATTTCTACATTCATAGTCTATAGCCTACCATATAATAATGCTTCTATCGTCCTGCGTAATGAACCCTGTCACGCGATCATAATACTCAGGCAAATTGTTTCTATCTACATGACATAGGAACCCTGCTTCAGGCGGAATATTTTTTATTTTCTCCGGGACTGATATAACATACTTATAAAAATCGGCCTTCATCGTATCGAAGGCTCTTTTTCGTTCAAATAAATCTTTAGTGTGATTGAGGTTCATATATTTCTTCCAAACTGATTCAGCTTCTTCATCGACCTCAACAAACACATCTTTTTTTGAATAATTTTCTTCAATTAACCGAAAATCAGAGATGGATATTTCATCTTTATCCGTGGAGTCGTACCTGAGTTTTAGAATAGCTTCCAACATTTGCCTTGAAATAGCTTGCGTCTTTTTGGCTTTTGTATCTTGATAATATTTGTTGATAAGCTCAAGAAATTGTTGCTCCCGGATTTCCGTGTAGTCTTTTAATATATTTTTCGTTATGTCCAGCAAAACAGTATCATAAATAAACGATGCATATTTTCGCCCATTTTCATCTTTCAGGGAAACCACATACACTGTTCCCTCTCTCTGACCATTTCTGTTACATCTACCCGATGCCTGATTAATGGAATCCAAAGGAGCAATATCCCGGATGACAACGTCGAAATCTATGTCCACTCCTGCCTCAACCAATTGGGTTGCAGCTACAATCTTGTATTCACCTTTTTTAATATCTGCAATCCTCTGAAGCCGTTCCTTCGGAACAACCTGCGTGGAAAGAAATGTTGCATCTGCATATTCTTCCTTGATTAGATTATAGAATTGCTTTGCCGAATTAATCGTGTTGAAAATAAACAGATATCTCTTATCCTCTTGGATTTCGATAGAGCTCAATAACTCTTCCAGAGTCATCTCTTCTTGAAGCATCTGCTTAATTACCACTCTATCCATCTTCTGAAAATATTCTTTGCCTTCGACAAGGCTCACCATCTCTTTTTTTTCAATAATAATGGGTTCTGTTGCAGTTACAAAAACGATGTATGCGTTGAGGTTATCTGTTAAAAGCTGAAATACCTTATTTACTAAAAGCCAATATTTGATTGGAATGGCCTGTATCTCGTCCAGTATTATGATTGTGCCGTTGAGCCTGTGAAATTTTCTCAGGCTCTTGTTTCTGTTGGATATAACGGTATGAAATAACTGAATGAACGTAGTTACAATGATCTCTGCATTCCACCCCTCGATCAGGATCTTTGCGCTGTCACTTTCAAGCTCCTCATTTTCATCCTTTTTATAAAATATTTCCGATAAATGATGGTGCTTTAACAGGATGTCGCTGTAAGGCTTGATGCCGCAGGTTTCAAGAATGGTTTCGATAACATCCGCATTCTGTTCAATGATACTTAGAAAGGGGAGAGCGTAAATTATACGCGGGATGGATTTGCCCCCGGTGCTTCTTTGTACGCATTCCCTCAGTTTCATAGCAAAAGAAAGAGATAGAAGCGTCTTCCCCAAGCCTGTCGGTAAATTTATCGAGTAAATCTTTTTGTCGAGGTTGATTTCCTGATAAAGAGCCTCCTTATAGGCAGACTCTCTTAAGCTGTTTATGGGTGAATCATCAAAAGTTTGCTTTGACTTGAAAATGTCGACCAGATCAGCCGGGATTATGTCCGGTTTCCTTAAAAAAAAGGAAGGATCCTTAAGAACAACGTCGCTTTTGTCTGCATCGATCAGGATGGAATAAATCAGATTCAACCATAAATAGTTGTAAGCTATCCCATCATTTTTCCTGAATGCTTTCTTGTATGACCTTAATTCTTTCGAAATATTGCCAATCCACTGAAAAATGACGGTTTTTGTCAATACAACGGGTAATCCCGCTTCAAATAAGCGTCGCACCAGAACAGAGAATTTTGCTTCCGATACGCTTTCGAGCTGATAGGTCAGCAACTTTTCGTCCTGGTCATCAAAGATCGCCTCATCAGTTACATCTCGCAAGTTTCCATGATGCCTTTTCACGGCCTCAAATGCAAAAAATGGACAGTAACCGACCTCTCCTTCATTTTTCTCCAATTGGTCTTTAACAAGGAAATATGCACAAACCGCGGAAAAAAGACTATGATGCGTCTCTTCCTGGTTCTTGAGCCTTTCTTTGTCTTTATCATCGGCATTCAGGTAATCCTGAAAGAAACTGGTTGCCTTGCCCAGGTCGTGAGACAGGGCAATTATCCTGGTAATTTCTTTTAGTGCGCTCTGGTTGGGCAGGAGTTTGTCCTGGCAGAATAACTCAGACAGTTTTGCAACTCCGATCAAATGATCTTCCAATAACCTGCCTGGATGGGAATATAGCTTAGAAGAAGGCAATATTTTCTCCATTTTCAAGACGGCAATAAGTATTTACTCTGGCTTTAATCGTTTTACCCTGTGATTCGAAGATGACGTCATCATATTTTTCAATGATCCGTTCCGGGTTCATAACGATTGGCATTTTTTCCTTGAAGTATTTTTTGCCTTCTTCGATTTCAAGTCCATCAGAAACCATATTGCTGAACAGGACAGGTGTGGCTAAATCGATGAATGCACCATCCGATATATATTCGGCATCATGCAACCCTATATACTCAAAATCCGCCAGAAGCTCACTTAAACCCAAGGAAACCGTGTAAACACTCTTATGTTCTTCCAGCAGCCTAGCCGCCTTTCCTAATATATTTTCATCTTCATGGGTAAAATAAATCCTGAAATGCGGTTCTTTTAAAAACTCCGTTCTGATCTGAGTTCGCGGTTCATGGTATTTATTTCCATAAGGTATCCAGTAATTATCCTTTGTGTTGATTAGATTTAGGCCCATTCTCACCTTCTTGACTGGGGCAGCGATCTTTATGGCAAGGCGGCACCTGCCTGAAGAGAAGGTCTTCAAGTACTCATCCTTGCCTGTGCCATAAATAGCCCCCAGAATGCCCGATATGGTTGAAGGTGGAGGAAACGAGAATGTAAGCGGTGACGAAGTTGTGTAAAACTTGCGAAAATGGCCATAATCGCCCCAGATGTCAAAAACTAAAACCTTCATCTCTTCATCTCCTAAAAGTGGAAGTCCTCTATTGCAAACCCATTTAACGCATCTATTATAACCGCATCATGACCGTCTTGAATACATTCAATTCTTTCATCAACTTTCACCTGTATCTTTTCTATCTTGTCCTTGCTTCCCGCCAGTGCGTTAATGAGATCAGTGATATCTATTTTCACATGAGTGATGTCGCGTATCTCTTTATCATTATTTTTGGCTGATATAAGCGATATACGTTTATCCAGCTCGCCGATATAGAAATTCCCTTCCTTATAAATAACCTGCATCAGCAACCGGGGAACCTGCCCGAATTTGGAGCCTGATATCAGGTTCTTGGTGCCGTTCCATATGCCTTCGAGCATTAAAAGAACATCTTCCTCTGTTAATTGTATCCCCTGATTTGACGCAGCGTTCTCATTTACAACACCATAGAAGGCAATCAGTGAATAGGGCAGAATGTATCTTTCCGTAAATGTTCCCTGAGATAGTCCCTCTTTCGAAGGCATGACGGTTGTCCCTTTTACATAAGTCAAATCTACTTTGTGAAGTGATCTTCCATACTTAAACTGTACAGGACCTGTTAGTACCATGGACTTCCCTTCTACGGCCGTTGTGGCCCCAAAGAGCCTGATATCGATACATTTATCCAGCAAGTCTTCAGGAGTCTTGAAATCGCCTAATCTGTCTTCTTTGGTTCTTAAATTCCCCTTGTCATCCCTTGTCTCTATAATAAAAACATCTTTCTTCTTGTAGTCGTGAAGATAGTCCCTGATTGTTCTTTTCAGTCTTACATCGGTGACAATGTTTATTCCTGTTTCCTCATCAATCCTCGGTTTGTTTTCATCTACAGGGTCGCCGTTTGGGTTTGCATCGGTTATATCATAGAGAAAAAGGATCTCGGAGCGGGTTTTAACTAATTCTGACATGGTATATATCCTCCTTTAAGTAGTTGTTATTTTGCATAAACGATGTCTGCAATGCTTCCAGTAAGATTCATCCCGCAGCAAAAGTAATAATTTATCTCATCGACAGGCATTTTCCACCCATCGCCTGCTTCGAGCAGATATTTTGATGCTTCGGATGCGATCGAGCGTTTTCCTTTGTCGAATGAATCATACTCTTCAAGCTTATTCTGTACCTTTGGAAGCAAAGCCTTTATGTCCCTTTCATCCATTTTCAATCCTTTTAAATGCTTCATAAAAGGCTTGGCTTTTCGATCACTCCATTGCTTGTTGAGGAGCAATTGAGTCAGCACGCCTATTAAAAACATTCCTCTTTTTTCAGGTTTTCCGAAAGATCCGCCGTAACGTGCAAAAACCTCTTCAAAAATATTTCCTTCCATTTCTTCTACCTCCTCAAAGGTTATGACTCCAAGTTTCTCAAAAAACAGAGTAGACATTATTGCATTCTTTACCATCGGATTGAAGAAGTTGTCCGATATAAAATCTCTTCTTATGCGGTGCATATAAAACTTGGCAAGAAAAGAAAAATCGATAGCTACCCCTCTGAAAAGTTTATCCACAGTGTCTAAAAAATATTTATTCAGGTCGTAGGTTCTTTTTTTGTCGTCTGATTTTGCAAAAAAATCCCTGATCCTTCCAAAATTGAAGCTTTCTCCGGTAATATCATCAACCGCATCCTTTGCCTGAAATATCCTTTTAATCCTTGAAGGAAAGATGTCTTCGATAAGGAGTAATATTCTTTCGGCGCTTTGTTGCTTCCTCATGAAAAGAAAAGTGAACGTTAAAACGTCTCTCTCGTCGGCAAGTAACTCAAGGATCTCATTATCATCGGCAGTTATTGTCTTTTTTACCCTGTTTTTTAAAGATACTACCTTTTTTGAATCTATTAATATCTCATATATATCGGGTTTAGAAAAAAGATCTGTTAAAAGTAACTTTGGTATAATCAGGTATCTTAATCCATAAAATCCATACTCAAGATTTTCTTCAATAAATCGCCGCCCTTCCTCTAATTCAAATTTGCAGTCATTACAGACGGGAAAATTTTTCCATGCTTGTTTTTCCTTAAAACCCCCTGTTATAAAACCCGGCTTATCTATGGTGTAAAACTTAAACACACCGATGTTTCCCGAAACAGTTGATTTTTCAAAACCACACACAGAACATATTTTGTCATTGGCGGAGATTCCTGTGGTTTTCTGGGCTTCAATTTCCTTAAGAGAATTTTGAAATATGTCAAAGTCTCCAATATATTTCCATTCATCTTCATTCTTGATTTTGAGGGTAAGGAGTTTACCTTCTTTATTAGGAATGTCAGTTACGCAGGATTGTATTTCTTGAATGATCGAAACCTGGTTTTCCGAAAGGATAGACTTAATATTTTCAAGGAAAGTCTTTCCCGTTTCCGAAAGAGTTTTTCCGCTTACATATTTCTCGAACCATTTCAGTATCTTTCCTTCAAATGTTTTTTCAAGTCTATTTTCAAGATTGGTCCTTGTCTCTTCTTCAGTTTTACCCCTTTTAGCATTCGGTATTATCGCAACTGGTGACGGATTTGGTCCTTTAGATACTCCACCTCTGAAAAGGTATTGATGTTTCTTGAAATTGTCATAATCTTCCAGTTCAATGCCTTCAAAGGTCTTAGCGCCCGGCTCGATCTTTACAAAGACAACCTTACCGCCACTCCTGAAATTTGGCTCCTTTATGAGAACATCCAGGACATCTTTGCCGGACTTTTCTATCTGCCATTTCCCAATTTTTCTGATAGCGGAAAGCATACATTATCCCTCTATGCTTAAAGTTATTATTACCTTAAAATTACAAATTGTGGTCTCAATTTACTATGCTATAATTACAAATCATAGTTGCCTCATCAATTTATATGTAATTGCATATGGTACCATATGCATATGTATCTATATGCAATTTGGCATAAATGAGATACATCTTTTGACAAGATAAGCGTTATTGTTAGTATTAAATATTTTTAAAAACATGTCATTACGTTTAGATTTATTCCTGATTTCAGCAACATCCTTTAAAATCCTATGACTTTCTTCCCGGTTTATCTTAAAGTTGCCGACCAGATCAAAAAAGTTGAGCCGCAGGTTTTTTTCTTCTCGATCAAAAATAAACCGGTTAAGGCTATCGTATGTGAAAAAGTAAGTTGGCGCCGGGCTTTCGGTGTTTAGAAGCGCAAACAGGTGCCCGTAAAATCCATGGTCATATCGCTGGCCACCGCTGGCGGAGCCGCCCTGGGCATAATAAAAGGAGCCTTCCTTGTCTTTGGCAAAATAATATTGCTGCCAGGGATTACGGCGGTCCCAGTGGTTAAACGGTTTCGGCATATCGTATCGCCGGTGATATTCATATTCGATTCTTGGTTTGAACGGATCCTCCTTTTTCCAGTATTTTTCCCACTCGTCTTCATAGATCTCTTGATAATCTTCTTTCACTCTTTCTATGGCCCATGGAAACATCTTTTGATTCAATTCCTTGATAGCTTTATCCCTGAGATCACCCTCCTTTATGTTTTTAAACTCGGGATCATTTTTAAGGGATTTAATCCTTTCATCGATAAGCTTAAGATGTTCCCTGTTCCTATCCCACCAGTATTTTCTAACTTCAGCTTCTACCAGGGAACACAGGTGAACTTCTTGTTTATCGACATATCGAGAATCTTCCCGCAAATCATCTTTCAGATGTTCCATGGCAACATAGACCGAGAAAAACCGCATGTTCCTGTCGATTTTTTCAAAAACCTTTGTCAGAGGTGGGCCTGTCATGAAGGATGAAAGATTAAAATGCCTTAATTTATCCGACCCTGCGGCTTTTGTCAGCGCTTTAATTATTTCAGGGCACATAGCATCCATAAATGTTTCTTTTGGTTTACGGATCAAATGAATTTTGAACTAAAACCGACAAATATTGTATCGCACACCATTTTGACAGATGGGGTCAAACTGTAAAAAAACTTTTAAAAAAACTTGGCCAGAATTTCGTCATTGACCAATTTTTTATCAAACCCCTGCCCCAAGACTTTAATTTTCCGAAAATCCTCCTGGCAGAACGGAAAGAGATATACACTGTCATCTTCCTCATCGATGAGGCTCAGGCATTTTTCACTCAGTTCGTCGAAGCGGTTGGACTTCAATTGCCCCAGGAAAACACTTTTCTGTACCCTTACAAGGCCGTATTTTTTACACTCTTTGGCTACCTTATTGCGAATTTTGTCTTCTACAATATCGTATACGATCCAAACCAGAACCGACATTAGCAACCCCCCTTTGTGGATCAGAATTCCTTTATCTCAAGCCATTCCGGCCTCTTTTTACCTTCATCGGCCAGCAGAATATTTGCCAGTCGGTGTGCCTCGTGCTGCAGAATATAGCGGCGCTTGACGTTTTTACGGCGATACCGGACAGTTTCATCCAGAAGTTTGTTCATCGCTTCCACCACCGTTGGTTTGCCTTTTTGATTGAGGAAGACAGCTTGTTCGCCTTTGTCAAAATATTCGTCCTTCATCTTTTTCCCGGTAAAAAGGTAAACCGCTGTTTGCTCTGCGTAGATACGAAACGGTTCGATAAAATCAAAAACAAGGGATTTTTTGTTGTAATTGTCGGTATGCAGAAACCCGACATAAGGATCGAGTCCGGAGAGGATGCAAGACTTTTCAACATGCCCGTATAAAATTCCGTAACAATAGTTTAAAACAGCGTTGAACGGATCTTTGGCCGGCCGCCGGGAACGACCCGCAAATTGAAATTTTTCAGGCATTAGTTTTGACAGGCATTGAAAATAGGCCCTGCCGGCTGTCCCTTCCAAGCCCAGAAAACGGTTGCGGGTGTCTTCAAGGTTTTTGTCAAGCGATCCGATAGATGAGAGAGATTTTTCAATTGTTTTAATGGGATTCTGGAATTGTGCGTCTTTTCCGGGGCGTGCATGCATCAGCCTTTTTAGAAAACGCATCTGGTTTTCAATTTTTTGACCGATCATATCGGACACAAGCTCGAGACCAAGGGGTTTGCCTGCAGCTTCCAGTTGCTTTCGACGGATTAATGCCGTGCTTCCCATTTTGGAAAACCAGATCCGCCCAATCGGATCGCCGAAATGATCCAGAAAGACGATGTCAATATTATGTTCAAGGGCCAAAACAACCGCCTGGGTTGAAATCATGGCCTGATTTAAAATCACGATCGATTCCACCTTCTGGGGTGAAACGTCAAAGGATTTCTCTTTCTTTTTTAATCTGAAACACTCGTCCTTTTGAGTTAGAAATGTGCCTGGTGAATTTATTACAATTTGCATGGGGTGAGCCTAAAACTAATCATTGTCAGATGGGGACAAAATGATCGAAAAAAAACAAAACCCCACCTCTCGATTTGAGAAACAGGGTTTTAACGTTCATTCCATAGCAGCCTCAATTTAAGGTTTATGGATATGGAACTGTTTTTTTTAAGTTATTTAACGAACCTGTTTGGATGAATGAATATTTATCATAACTATACAAAAAATACAACATTATTTTTTTAGGTAGTTAATACGTATTCAAATTACCCCGATGCCACGCTGTTTCATCGGGGGACTACACTGAATTTCCGGGATCTGTCGTCGTCGATTTGTTTAGAAAGCCTTTAACCATCAGGAAACAATTGATTTTGGGTTTATCACACGTTATCATACCTTAAGTTCATCCATCGAAAATCCAGGAAATCACCCTACAACCCGACAGGAGGCTTTTTATGAATTCGCTTCGGGATATCCAAATTGATCGCATTCAGTCTCGGAAGCAGCACAAATGCTATGGCATGGGGCTTGGCATTATTATTCTAGATGATGTTTACCCGGGGTTTCCCGGAGATGTTCGCAATGCAAGTGCCTACCCGTTTCCCATTCAATACGAAATCGTGGAAGGTGTCGATATTAAAAAACTGGTTTATGAGGCAGACAAATCTCCCTGCTTGGAACCCATCAAAAGAGCGGCAAAAAAACTGGAAAATTTAGGGTGCCGCGCCATTGCAGCGGAGTGTGGCTATTTTTCATACTTTCAAAAAGAGATCGCCGCACACGTCAAAATCCCGGTATTTATGTCAAGCCTGCTGCAGGTTACACTGGCCCAGCAGTTAATCGGCCCGGATCAGGTCACCGGTATTCTCATGGCTACCAAATCACTGTTGACAGATCGGCATTTGGAAGCCGTGGGAATCAACCTGTCCAGCAACTATGTTGTGGGCGGTGCAAAGGACAATGGCAGGTGCCCTGAATTTGATCACATTTGGACTGAAAAGCACCGAACCGACCCCCCAGAAATTTATTTTGAAAAAGCTCAAAAAGACTTTCTATCGGTGGCAATTGAATTCTTTCAAGAACACCCGGATATGGGTGCCATGGTTCTGGAATGCACCGGCTTTCCACCCTTTGCCAGGGCGCTCCAAAGAGAAATTGATATTCCCGTCTTTAGCTGGGGAACGTTATTGGATTACGCTTATTCCGTGGTGGTGCATCGCGATTACTATGGTCATGTCTAATTTTCTTTTTGATATAGGCAAACACAATAGGGTACCATTTACATGAAACTTCGTAGGAATCGTCACCTGTATCATTATCAGCTGGTTTAGAAAGGACACCCGGATCGGCTTAAAAGGGTTTGTGGAAGCATCTCGTGCCGGAGCCGAGAACAGTCTCAAAATTGGGGCCGTAGTCGGAGTCATCGGCATCATTATCGGGGTCCTAACCTACAGCGGGCTGATCCTGACTTTTGCAGATATCGTGATCGAATTGGCCGGAGGCTCCCTGTCGTTAACAATTTTATTGATCGCCCTGGCTTCATTGGTATTGGGAATGGGAGTTCCGGTAACCGCCGCATACCTCATCACCGCAGTCGTCGCGGTTCCGGCCCTGATCCACCTGGGCGTGAATGTTCTTGCGGCCCATATGATTGTTTACTGGCTTTCCCAGGATTCCAATATCACACCACCGGTTTGTATTGCGGCGTTTGCTGGCGCTACCATTGCTAAAGCCAACATGTGGCGGACCGCCTTTGCATCTTTCAAATTTGCCAAATTCCTCTATTTGGGACCCTTTTTATTCGGTTTTGTCCCGGCCTTTTCGCTAGACGGCAGTTATTGGGATATTGTCAAAGCCTTTGTCCTTATCATCCTCGGAACCTACGGGTATTCATGGCTTTTGAGCGGAATTTGGTTCAAACCCTTAAAGAATCGGTTCATAAAGGCGCCGGCCAACTGAAGTCAAGAATTCCGGCCCAATGGACTCCGCGATAGTTTGTCTTTGAAAGAGGCGGATTTTCTGTAAATTGAAAACGACTTTCTGTTGTTCTTTAACGCTCCGAATGAGTTGGTTTATAAAAAACCGTCTTTCTATATATAGCCCGAAAATGAACGCCTCACAACCGCACTGTACACCCAATTGATTAAAGTCGAAAAGTCATATACCGGCAATTTAACCGCTTCCTGAACAGCCCTGGCATGGGTTGGAAAAAGAGTACATTCGAGCAGAAAAGCACCCACGTCCGGATGTTCCTGCAACATCTGATTTGCCAATTCAACGAGCCCTTTCTCCAGCCGGGCCGGGTTGTATCCACCGGCACTATTTAAAATTTTTTGCATTTCCGGTAATACTTCTGCGCCGGATATGACGATTCTGGAGAGGTCATTGACACCACAATTCTCAAGGGCGGGCGCCGAGGATAATATGCGTCCGTCGGCACATAGAACACCTACTTTCCGATGTGTCTGCAGCGAACAAAGGATTAATGGAATCTGCATTAAGCTGGAGAAAAAACACGGCACATTCAACTCTTTTCTCACCTCCGGTAGATAATTGGCAAAATATCCACAAGCCCCGATTATGGCTCGGCACCCCTGCTTCTCCATCTCCTTTCCGGAGGCGATGAGTTGTTCAAGCACGGTTTGATCCAGTTCAGGGGATAAGACGCTTTCCACAGATGCAGCTTCAATGGCTTTATAATATACCGGAAAATTAAAAGTGGTCGCATTCTCTACGCTGCCCGGAGGCAACGGATACCCGATCTTTCCAAAAAGGAGGATTCCGATGGCGACACCCCCCACAAATTGTCCGTCTCCTACATAAAGTTCCTCATCTTTTATGGTAGCTGTATGGCTATACATTTCAGTTCCCTCCTCTATTAAAAAAGCTTATCTGATTTTGAAAGAATTATGAATGAATAATTTCCTCCAGCTTAGCATCGATATCTTCCGGTAAAGACGGCGGGCGATAGGACTCCAATACTTTTGAAATTGCTTTTTTGGCATTGCTTCGCATGCCGGACAAATGGGGGTCCGCAGTTACATCCAACATACCGCGGCACGTTATGGAAGGGATCCACATCTCTTTTCTGAAATTCTCAAAGGTATGTCTTTTGTCAATGAACGTTCCTCCCGGACCCACTTTTTTAAAAATTGACAAGTCCATCGTGTCATCATTAACTCGGATTCCTTGAAGTATGCGTTGAACATAACAGGCCACTTCATAGTCAATCATCAATGCTTCCTGAGACATGGTATTCTCCTCAGCAAAAAGTCCCATCCCCAGAATCATGTTTGTGCCGGCAAGTGCGGGAAGTAGCGCCGTGCTCATTTTTTCCATACCCATCTGCACATCAATTAATTTTGAATCTGCCAGGATGCCCCCACCTCCTGACGGCAAATTATAAAATTTGGCTAGCTGCGTGGTTCCAATACGGAGCATGCCGAACTCGGGGCCTCCATGTGAAACACCAGCGGATTTCATGTCCAGTATTCGGGACCAACTGGCATAAACAACCGGTACGGATGGATTCACCAACTTGGCCAACACGAAGCTGTTTAAAAGTTCCGCATTGGCTGCAATCAAGGTGGATGCTAATGTTGCAGGAGCCGTTCCCCCGCACATGGGCCCGGATTCGATAAACAAAGGGAGTCCCTTTTCAGCCGCTTTGATGATGAGTTCCGATGAATCACGCCGGAGGGTTAAAGGGCTCGTCAAAGTCACTAAAATGGAAAAAAATGGGTTTCTCTGCAATGCATTAAAGCCCCCTGCCACTTCGCTTGCCATCTGGATAATTTTTTCTAGATGACGTGATCCTTTTGCCTGAATAACCAGATGCTTCCTCGCATGCAACAACCCGATCTTGAATTCATACAGGTCGCTTAGTTCTGACGCGACATCAGAAGGGGTTCCCGGAGTCAGTATAAAATGAGGCGGTTCAAGAACATCCGCGAGGTGAAATATCTCTATGAGATCCTGAGATGTGGCAGGTCGAAATGTGGCTGTATCGAAATCCACTGTGTTGGATGCAAATCCGATGGTGCCAAAATAGGATCGCATGCCCCCGATAATCATGGGAAGGATTCCATCTCGACCGTAAAGTCTTATGCTGGGTGAACATTTACTCAACATGTCGGAGATGAGGTGATTCGGCACCCGGACGATCTGTTTTGAATAATCGACCTCGGCACCGGCATCTTTGTATAAGTTAAGTGCCTTTTCATCGTGAACAATAACGCCGACGTCCCAAAGCAGTTCTCTTGATGCGCAGTCAATTTCATGCAGCTCAGAATCGCTCAATATGCGCGTAGTGGGCATCATTTCCATTCTCCTTTCTGGACCCTAATTAAGATCAAAAAATATTATCAGAGTTTTTATTTTAAACCAAACCCCCTTCGCTGAGTGGCTTATTTTCCAAAATACGTTCCGGCCTGAATATCGACAAATCCAATGTTAGCGGTAGGCCGATAATCAATTCAGTTAAATAACGACCGACTGCGGGGGCTTGTTGGAGTCCATGCCCGGAAAATCCATTGGCCAGATAAAAACCTTTCATCTCCGGCCATTCGCCGAGAATCGCATTGCCATCCAGGGTATTAACGGCATAAAGCCCGGCCCATCCCCGTATCAATTTCAGCGTATCAAACACAGGAACAAACTCAGCTAACTCAGGCCAGAGGATTTCCATAAACCGCTTATCATCCCAGTTAAAGTCAAATCCGATCGGATCTTCGGTCATGGATTTTCCGATCAGAATTTGACCGCCGGTTTCAGTTCGAAAATAGAGACCTGAGGGTAAAATGGTCAAGGGAAGTGGGCCATCAGGCTTCACGGATGGGTCCAGTGCGAATACTTGACGTTTGACGGGTTTTACAGGAAGATTTATGGTGGCTTTCCGGGCCACTTCAGATGCCCACGCACCCGCACAATTGATCACATATCCAGATGTCAGGCTTTCCCCTGATCCCAATTTGACACCGTCAATTTGACCGTCATGGGAGATGAAATCCACCACTTCATCATGCATGTATTCTGCGCCAAGGGATCTGGCCTTGCCTTTGTACCCCATAAGAAGGGCATATGCGTCGAAATAGCCATCCTGAGCTCCGAAGGTGCCTCCTGCCAGACCCGACATCTCATAAAGCGGATAATGTTTATTAATTTCTTCCGGCGACCACCAGTCTATTTGACACCCAAGGTTCTTCTGCAAATCATAATTTTTTTTAGCACCCCGGCGGCCTTGCTTGTCAAACAAGAAGAGATTCCCTTCACGGTGATAACCGATTTTAAGTTTTTCCTTGCCAACAGTCATTACCTCTTCGAACCGGTCCAGCACGTCAAGAGCATACTGTGAAATTTGGATATTTTGTTTGAGACTGAACTGAATGCGGGCGTTGGCCATTGATAACGTTGTCGACGCGCGTGTATAAGCCGGATCCATTTCCACCACGGCAATTTTGAGATTGCTGTCACTATTCATCAAATAGTAGGCAATAGAGGAACCGATAACACCACCACCCACAAGGACAATGTCATACATTTTTTTCCCCATCAACCTTTCTCTTTCCATGTTCTTTGTTATGTTTAATGGTATTGTCCAAAAGAGTGTCCAATTACTTCATTTCAAATGATATATACGATTACTCTCCACCTTTTTTGTATTTCATCTCCGCCTCATCCAACATGAGTCGGACGAGCGTCTTTTATTGATTTTTTGCTTTTGAATCACCCAAGGGTGTTCCCTCTAGTCCAGACTCACTAGCTTGAGAATCGATGTAAACCCGACCCAGAAACCGGGTCTCTTTACCAATAAGGTCTTTTATAATTTTGTTTGTTATTTTTGCGCGAACCCTAAGGGCATTTGCCATCAGAGTAACTATCGTATTCTTCCCAACACCCCCCTTTCCACAGACAGCTATCTTCCGAATCATATACTTCTTTTGTCTGGCACTGGCACGGGTCTTTAAATACTCTCTAAGCTTTTTGGATGCCGCAACCGCCTCCTCCCGGGTCTTTGCCACGCACAGGCCGCAGCAAATACACCCCTCAGCCGCGTAACAGATAGACCCTAAAGGACAATGGAACAAATAGAGTAGTGCTCTTATATTACAACCAATTAAACTCTAATTGGCGCCATCTTTTTTTACATCTTCAAGAAAAAAGTGCTTTTTTTATATCGCAGTAAAACTATCTCGCTCTAATAATGGTTATTTGTCAAGAAAAAATCACAGTTACATGTTGCATCGGATAAATGAAATTTTGGAATAAATGACCCATTGTTTTCCCAATCTGCTCATGAGACAGACCCGGGGCTTGTTTAGCATTTAAAATAATGATAACACATAGTTATTTCCATGTGACATAGAGAGTGCTTGGGTTGTAGATTGCTCATGGAAAAGAGATCGACCTTTTCGATGGTGCCGGAGTCAAAATAGATTGAACTGGATACGGACTCCATTTGCTGTCATTGAAAAAGTCAAATCGCAATCTCAGTCACCGTTGGTGTTGGACAGTCAAAATGGTGAAATCGCCGTCTTATGGAACACGATCAAAGCGGATTCGGCCCGGGATTTATTTGTCTGAAATATTTCTACCCGATTCTTCCTTAATTATTTATATCCTAAGCCGGGATTGGGTAGATGCGCGAAGCCCCTTCGCGAAGTAATTAAATCGGTTGACATTATCTAATTTATCTTCTAAATTTCGATTAACATTTGTATGCTGTAATTACCTTCACATATCTTTTAATTTTAGCCAACGGGCTGATCGGATATTTAAATCAATTCATCATAACGACCGCTCATTTCGTAAAGCGGCTAACACAGGTCGATCATCGAGTAAAACAATTCAGGCTATCCCGCCGGTGACACTTTATTAATCTGCCAATTAATGCCTGAACGAAAACTTGGCTTTTTCGTTCATATCAGGCGGGCTATATTTTTTACCGTAGGCATACAGCTGATTTCTGAGGATTACAATTTTTTATCCAACGAAAATATGGACAAAAAAAACAGTTTTCGATCAGGCACTAACTAGAGAATGTCACTCCGGCTGTAGCGTAGTGAAATACGGGAATCCAAAAGCCTTTTTTTTCTGGATTCCCGTTTCAGTTTAGCAGGGGGTTTTACATCCACGTACAGGCTGACATGCCTGTATGACTGTCTTTCCTGATATTTTAAAATAAAAGAGACGGTCCTTTTGATTCTTTAATGATCGGATTTTGGTTTATAAATCGGTTTTTCGTGTAACAGCTGGTATGAATACAGGCAGGGTAGCATGCAGCACAAAGTTCGTTTTCAGTGCGATACCTAACCTGCGGAAGCTAACCTCATAAATGAAAAAGGAGGAGAATTTAAAAGGAATCAAAACCTGTGTAAGCTAACCCTAAAATAAAAGAAGGAGGAGACGATGAAAGCAATCAAAACAATTCACCCCGCTATCCCTAAACTGAAAAGCGATATGGAAAAGGGGAAGCTTACCCGACGAGAATTCTTAAGAACAACCACTTTACTGGGGATGTCTGCAGTTGCCGCCACTCAGCTGGCAGGGTTGGCAATGCCGCGCCGTGTTTTTGCGGCAACACCGAAGCGTGGCGGAATTCTGAGAGTCGCCGCTCCCGTGCAAAAGGTCACGCATCCAGCCCAGTTTTCATGGGCGTCGCCCTCAAATCAAATTCGGCAGGTGGCTGAATATCTCACCTGGACCGACGGGAAAAGCATCACGCATCCGTATCTTCTCAAAAATTGGGAAACCACCGACGATTTGTTGACCTGGACCTTGAATCTGAGAAAGGGCATCAAGTTCAATAACGGCGACAATTTTACGGCCGATGACGTGGTCTTTACCCTAACCCAGTGGAAGGACAAGGATGTGGGCTCCTCGATGTTGGGTTTGATGTCATACCTCGATCCTTCCGGAATTGAAAAAGTAAATGACTACCAGGTCAAACTCCATCTCAACACGGCCGAGATTGCCGTTCCCGAACATTTGTTTCACTATCCGGGCTTTATCCTGAACCATAAAACCTTTGAGGGGGATTTTGTCAAAAAGCCGCACGGCACGGGCCCCTATACGCTGGAAGAACATCTTGTGGGCGAGCGCGCCGTGTTTAAACGGCGCAACGACTACTGGCAGAAGGGCGCAGACGGCCAGTCGCTGCCGTATATGGACGGCATGCAGATCAACGACATGGGGTCGGAGATGGCCCCCCAGATTGCGGCCCTCAAAGCCGGCGATATAGACATGATCGATCTCTCCGATGGAGGAGGCGCGGAAACCTACAATGCTGTAAAAGATGATCCCAACATCACCGTCCTGCCGGCCACGACGGCCGGGACCCGTGTCCTGCGTATGCGGACGGATATGAAGCCCTGGAACGACAACCGGGTGCGGTTGGCCTTAAAACTTTGCCAGCACCGCGAAAAGATTTTGGCACTGGCGCATTTCAATCAGGGTATGCAGGCGCATGACACGCACATCGCCCCCCTGCACCCTGAGTACTGCGAAAAGGCGCTTCCCAAGTACGATCCCGAGCGCGCCAAACAGCTTCTCAAAGAGGCGGGTTATCCCAACGGCCTGGACGTCAATTTAGCGGTCGGCACCGGCTGGGCCGACGTTGTGCGGTACGCAGAGATACTCAAACAGGATGCCGCACCGGCCGGCTTTAGAATCAACCTCAATACCATGCCCAACGATCAGTACTGGGGCAAGTGGACCGAAGTGGATCTCGGCATCACCCCCTGGTATCATCGCCCCCTGGGCACCATGGTTCTGAATCTGGCCTACACCAAAGCGGCCGTTGGTGCATGGAATGAAACGCGCTGGGTGGACACCGAATTTGAAAAGCTGCTTAAGCAGGCCAACGGGACTCTGGATGTGGATGACCGCCGCAAGATATTCTGCAAGATCGAAGATATCCTGATGGAGCGTGGACCCATCGGCAACGCCTATTGGCAAAACAAATGGTATACACTCAGGAAAAAGGTTAAGGGCGTGGAAGCAAGTCCATACCTCTATATGAACTTTAATGACGTGTGGCTAGACTCCTAGAGAAATTTTCCCTTCAAGCCATCCATTGGTAAATGTCTAAACCTGCCATTATCAACAGCTCCGAGGATCCCGGTTGTATCGACCGGGATCCCTAGGGGGTGAAGGTTAAATAATGTTAAAGTTCATTTTAAGACGCTTTTTTTTGCTTCTGCTGACGATGCTTTTAGTGTCGGCGGCCGTATTTTTGATCACTGAAGCCGCGCCGGGAAATGTCGCCCGAAATGTTTTGGGTGCCTTTGTCACCGCGGAACAAGAGGCCTCCTTTCTGGCACAGATCGGACTCGATAAGCCTGTTTATACGCGTTACCTATACTGGCTCATCGGCTCTGACTGGATCGCAGCAAAAAAATCCGGTTTATCTTTAAAAAAGATCATCACCAAGGCCGGCTATGATGAGTGGTGGGCGGTCCGAAAAGACGGGGCCCTTCTTCGGTGGAGGCTCAAAGGAGAAGATCTGTTTGTGATAACCTTTCAGCCCTCCAAGGGTGGTTCCATTGTCGAGTCCAAGGATAATGACAGGTGGAAAACCGATGAGAAGGGCGTGAGTATTTTCACAGGGACCGATGATAAGAACCATGTGGTCACGTGGGAAAAGGGTACGGATCGTAAGGTCTGGACCTTTATCACCGGATCTGGATGGAAGGAAACCAGCGGCGGGCCTATTGATTACATCCCTTTGAAGAAGGGATTTTTGAGGGGTGATCCGGGTGTTTCGTTTCGAACCGGTCGAAATGTAAACAGAAACATTTTTATCCGTTTGCGCAACTCCCTGGTTTTGGCCGGTACCGCTTTTGTCATTGTCATGCCCCTGGCCCTTTTGTTAGGTCTGCTCGCCGGACTCAAGGAAGGGAGTATACGCGACCGGATCCTATCCATTGGCGGCATGATGTTTACGGTAATACCTGAGTTTGCCACCGGCATCTTTTTAATCCTAATCATGTCCGTGTGGCTGCAACTGGTACCGGGAGCTGCGGTCTTCGGGGAAAAAGCACCATGGGAACGGCTGGATATGCTGATTCTTCCGGTATTGACACTGACCCTTATCGAGCTGGGATATGTGCTCAGAATCACACGGGCCAGCATGGTGGAAGTAATGAAGTCACCCTACATCCGCACGGCCCACCTCAAAGGAGTACCCTATTGGCGAATCGTGTTTAAACATGCTGTAAGAAATGCGTTAATGGCGCCGGTCACGGTGATCATGCTGCATGTCAACTGGCTGATGGGTGGTATCGTAATCGTGGAGGTGGTGTTCGGCTATCCGGGCCTGGGCAAGTACCTGCTCGACGCAGCCCTGTTTAAAGACGTCAACGCCCTGGAGGCCGGGGCCATGATTCTGGTTACGATTGCCGTATCCACGCAACTGGTGGCGGACATCATCTATACATTCTTAAATCCGCGTATTCGCTACAATTAAAGAGATAATGATTAAGGACGATAAATGCGTGATAATAAAGAAGCTAAAACTTCCGATAAAGATAAAAAGAAAGCCGGAATTTTTCGTCGTATGTGGGCAGGGCTCTCTATTCTGTTTTCGTCGAAAATTGCCATCGTTGGATTGGTGTTGGTCCTTTTTTGGATAGTTGTGGCCATATTTGCACCGTTTTTAACACCCTACACGCCACTCGAACAGGACTGGAAGGCCCCTAATCAAGGACCTTCAAAGGCGCATTTTCTCGGAACGGATGAGTTGGGAAGAGATCTTTGGGCCCGCTTAATCTACGGCGCCAGGGTGGTTCTGGTTATTCTTCCGATAACGGAAAATTTTTGGATACCCGGTGGAACCGCGGTTTGGGGGGTCCTTATCGCGTTGATCATTGGATCCACACTTGGACTTTTGGGTGGATACTATGGCGGATGGACCGATGAAATCATCATGCGCCTATTGGACGCCATGATGGCCGTTCCCGTTATTCTGCTCTATATGATCATAATGGCGGCCTTGGGAGCCTCGGCTATCAATGTGGTCATCGCCATGATCATTGTCGGAACCCCTGGAATTGCACGACTGGTCAGAAGCCTCACCATGGATATTCGTACCCGGGAATATATCCGGGCTTGTGAAACCCGGGGAGAAAATCCCTGGTATATTATGTTTGTGGAAATCCTCCCCAATGCGCGTGGTCCCATTATCATCGATGCTATGTTACGTGTGGGATATGCCATTTTCGCCATGGGAACACTGGGGTTTCTGGGTCTGGGGATACCCCCGCCGTCTCCGGACTGGGGCAGTATGGTTGCAAAAGGACGGGAGTTCATTCTTTCCGGAAACCCCTGGGCCTGTCTATGGCCTAGTTTGGCAATTGCCACATTGGTGGTCGGCTTAAATCTGTTGGCCGATGGGTTGCGGGAAGAATCCATGCGCTACCAGTAATTTCCGTCTCAAATGACTCTTTAAAGTCGTCAAACGATGTTATTACAAAGGTGATTTGATGAACACAAATGATGATGCGCCACCGAGACCCGTCATCCAAGTCGAAAACCTTCAAATATCCTATGAAACACGAACAGGAGATGTGGAGGCCATTGAAGGGGTATCCTTTTCGGTCCATGAAGGTGAAACCCTTGGACTGGTGGGTGAATCCGGATGCGGCAAGAGCACCATCGCTTTCGGCATTGTCAACTTTCTGGGTGTGAACGGGAAGATTGTCGGCGGGAGCATCCGGTTTCAAGGACAAGAATTGGTCGGCCGCTCCCAGAAAAAGCTCAAGCAGCTTCGGGGTGACCGAATTTCAATGGTCTTTCAGGATCCCATGCAGGCGTTAAATCCCTCTCTTAGACTCGGTGAGCAGCTTTCGGAAGTTCTGACTTGCCACCACAAGGACGTTTCCCACAAGGAGGCCTGGGAGCGATCCATCGAAATGCTTCAGCGGGTCAATATGCCGGATGTGGCAAATATTATGATCCGGTACCCACATCAGATTTCCGGTGGTCAGCAGCAGCGTATCGTTATCGCCATGGCCATGCTTAATAATCCGGCCCTCATCATTATGGATGAGCCGACCACCGCATTGGATGTGACTGTGGAAGCCGCGGTGTTGGACCTCCTCGAGGAGCTCAAACACGATTTTAAGGCCGCTAATATTTTCATTACCCACAACCTGGGGGTCGTCGCTCGGGTGAGTGATTACCTTTGCGTAATGTATGCGGGCCAAATGGTGGAAAGCGGACCGGTAACAGATATTTTCAAAAACCCGCGTCACCCGTATACCAGAGGACTTTTGGCATGTGTGCCGCGGCTTGGGGAAAGCAAGGAAAGTTCCATACTTCAACCCATCAAAGGCCGGGTGCCGCCGCCGACTGAACGATCAAAAACCGAGTGCATTTTCGCGCCGCGCTGTGATTTTGCCACCCAGGAGTGCCGCAAAAGACGACCTGATTTTACACAAATAACATCGAATCATACGGCACGGTGCATATATGCTCTGGAGATCGAAGATCGTGCATCCGCTATGGAAAAAAGCCGCAAAACCAAAAAAGTGGCTTCTGTTTCGAATCGAACTGAAGCTGTAAAAGAAAACCTGATCACTTTTGATAATCTCAAAATTTATTATCCATGGGAATCAAACTCGGTCATCAGCCTGTTCGGGCTAGGTGAAAAAAAGTATGTTAAAGCCGTGGATGATGTCAGCTTAAGGGTCGTCAAAGGCAGAACCCTGGGTGTGGTAGGTGAATCCGGGTGTGGTAAATCCACATTGGTCAAGGGGCTTATCGGCCTGGAACCGGTGACGGACGGTAAATTGGAATTTATGGGATTTGATGCCACGAAACGGGTAACAGAGCGTGATATAAGCATGATAAAAGAGATGCAGATGGTCTTTCAAAATCCTGATTCCACACTCAACCCGACTTTTTCGGTGGGCTCCCAGATCGCACGGCCGATTAGACGATTTAAAACCGCTGAAAAAAGTCAGATCAGGAAAGAGGTGATCAAGCTTCTCAATGCGGTACACCTGCCCAGCACCTATTATAACCGGCTTCCCCGGCAACTGAGTGGTGGTGAAAAACAACGGGTCGGTATTGCCCGAGCTCTGGCCAGCCGGCCCGATTTGATCATTTGCGATGAGCCGGTATCCGCCCTGGATGTGTCGGTTCAGGCAGCAGTCATTAATTTACTTCTTGAGATACAGCAGGTATTCGGATCATCCATGATTTTCATCGCCCATGACTTGAGTGTGGTTCGCTTTTTCTCCGACGACATTGCGGTGATGTATCTTGGACAAATCGCCGAAGTGGGTCCTGCCGATGCCATCTACGCCCCACCTTATCATCCCTATACCGAGGCGCTGTTATCTGCGGTTCCCATCCCGGACCCGGAGGCTAAACAGAAGGAAATTCGGCTCAGCGGCAATGTTCCCAGTGCTTTAAATCCACCCAGTGGGTGCCGCTTTCACACTCGATGCCCGCGCCGGGACATGGTTTCCGACGGCGGCAAGATTTGTGAAAAAGAGACACCGCCCTGGCGTACGACACACAAAGGCCACCGGATATTGTGCCACATCGAACTTGAAAAACTTCAAAAGATGAAGCCGGTTATAATGACCCACGCGGCTTAATGCGCGGCGTGTTTACAGACAAATTAGCGCCTGAACGAAAACTGTCTTTCTCACCCATATCTGTTTCTCGATGAACGGGATTTGTCAACAGCTCACATTTAAATTCTAAAAGTACTCAATTAGGAGTTTCAGGCGAGTACTTTAAGTAGAATCCGGCAACCAATAGCGATGCGCTTTAAAAGGCAGGCATAAAAATTCTGAAACCCGTGTGAGGTTATTGAAAGTTTTAAAAAATTTACTTAACGGTAACCACCGGACAAGCGGCATTAAGGATGACATACTGGGCGGATGAACCGAATATCAGCTTTCCGACCTTTGACTTTTTCTCAATTCCAATATAGATTGAATCCACATCATTTTCTTTTGCAAATTGAACCAGACCCTCCCCCGGAGAAACAAAACTGACCAGTACGTGAGATTCACATTCAATTTGATCGGCTTTTAAGTCATTGCATAAATGTTCCAGTTTCACTTCCACTCGATCGATATCTTCTTTTTCCAAAGTATGGCGCTGCTCCAGTGCCCTTACAATAAAAATATGTGCGTGAGATACTTTGGCATGCCGATGGGCGAGCCTCAGCGCTTCTTTGGCCGCGTTTGATCCGTCATAACAGACTAAAAATTTCACTGAACACCCCCAATAATCGATTCCGGTTTAAGCAAAAAATTATTCTTTATCCGATTGAACCAACCCAACTGCCAAATCTCTGGCCGTTTCAAAATCCAGCTTGGTGGTGTTTAACACCAGATGATATTGATCGGGTTGATCGTAACCGGTTTTACCGAATTTTTGATACAGGTTCGCCCGGCGTTTATCATCCTGGGTGACGGCCCGCACCGCCTGGCTATGGGTCAGTTCATATTTATCTTCAAGAAAATGGATCCGATCTTGTTCATCAGCTATGATAAGCAGGTGGAAAACATCGTTTCGATCTTCTAAAATGTACTGGCTCCCCCTTCCAATGATCACAGCATCTCCATCATCGGCAATCTCGTTGATGATCCGTTTTAGAATATCCACATATATCTCTTCATCGATGTAATCCTGCTTTCTACTGATCATCACATCTTTAAAACTTTTCGGCACGATATCCGAAAAAAACTTTTTGAACATCCCATCGGCATCCTTTTCCATTTCATCCACTGTATCTACGGATACCTTAGCTTGTGTTGAAACCTTTTGAATCACCTCATTGTCATAAAAATCAAATCCCAGCTTGTTTGCAACCATCTCGCCGAGGGTCCGGCCTCCGGCGCCGAAATGTCTGGCAATCGTAATTATCGCCATATTTTCCTCCTAGAAAGGTAGCCGTTAAATGAGTTTCAATATTAGGTCACACGCTTTGTTTAGGCTGATTTTATTCATATTGAGGACCAAATGATAGTGGGATGGATTGTTATAATCTTCTTTTCCGAACCGCCGATATAAATGGATTCTCCTTTTATCTTCCATGGTGACGCTGTTTACGGCATACCGATCCGTCACATCATATTTTTCTTTAATGAAATTAATCCGATAGTCCTTGTTTGCGACCAAAAGCAGATGCCTGGCATTTTTATCATTTTTCAGAATATACTGACTCCCCCTGCCGAGAATAACAGCGTTCCCCTCCTCAGCGATCTTTTTTACGATATCATGGAGCAGATCGACATATATCTCCTCATCAAGATAGCCCCGTTGATCATCCAAAATGCGATCAACCAGTCGCTGGGGGACGAGTTGAGAGACGAATCGCTGAAATTTCCCACCGGCCTCCTTTTCCATCGATTCCACCCAATGGGTTGAAACTCTCGCCTTCTTGGCAACCATTTGAATGATTTCATTGTCAAAGAAGTTATATCCCAGTTGTTTTGAAACCATCCTGCCCAATGTCAATCCACCTGCTCCGAATTGTCGCGATATCGTTATGACGGTCATACACAGCCCCTTTGATGTGAGAGTAAATTAAATATTTTACGACAGTGTATCTATATTAAAAAGTGTATCGATGGTCAAGTACTAATGTAAAAACCTGAAACCGTTTTTCGGAACAGATCCGAATGCTTATACCATAAATATAGCAAAACCGGAATACACAGGGCCCCTTAAAAACAATTCTCGACAAAAACGAAACAATAAATAATAATAAGGCTTGAATTTTATATTGGTTATGTTATCAAGGCATCCTTGATAAATTTTGAATCGGAAATATCATGCTTAACAGGCCGGTCAATAGGAATATGTTATTAAATTATAAAAAGAACCAAGCATGGACTGAAAACCTTACCATCGTCATGCAGTTGGGCCTTACAATGGCCGGTTGCATCGGTTTTTGTTTTTTCCTGGGTTTGATGATTGACCGATGGCTCGGGTTACGAGGGATTTTCACAACCCTGTTTATCATTTTGGGTGTCATCGGCGGTGCCGTTGTCGCTTATCGTCAGATTATGGAAATCATTGAGGAAAAAGATTCAAACTGATTAATTATTAAGCCATGGACCCCATTCGACAAACTCAAAAAAAATACTGTTCCCAAGCGATGTTAATCGCCATCTTCGGTGGGCTGGCGCTCATCCTGTTGGGTCAAAAAGCGATGGGTAAAGGGTTGGTTCTGGGGACGCTCTTCAGTGCCGTCAATTTTGCTCTGGCCGGAGAGTGGATACATTTCCAATTGGGTCACGGAAAAGCAAAAACATTTTTTCTCTCGATTGGGGCGGTCATCTTCCGATATGCGTTCATCGCTGTTCCGATCATCCTGTCTATAAAAATGGAGCAGTTTAATATATTGGCCACTATTTTCGGCATATTCATGATTCAAATTTTAATTGCGGGTAACTATTTAATTAGAAGCCTTTTACCAACATCGATTGATTAACATTTTCGGAATTCCCTTGGTATGGATAAACTCGGTCAAATACATCAACTGATCATTCCTATATTCGGGTATCAGGTCACCATCAACCTGGAGGTGATTTTGATGACCTGGATCGTTTTTGCGCTTCTCATTCTGTTTGGCTTTTTAGCCGGCAGAAAGAAAAATCTGCTTCCTCTTCCCCTTCAAGTCTTGGGAGAGTTGATTGTCTCAACATTCTATCAGCTCACCGAAGATGCACTTGATAAAGAAATGGCTAAAAAGTACAGCCCGCTCATCTGTGCGCTTTTTATGTTTCTGCTTCTCTCCAACTGGCTGGGCATCATTCCCCATCTCGATGAACCGACGAGAGATCTCAATACCCCTTTAAGCCTCGGTCTTATGGGATTTGCCATAGCACATTATGCCGGGATCCGATCAAAAGGCTTTAAAAAATATTTAAATGAATATTTTCAGCCGATGTTTTTTATGATGCCGCTCAATTTAATCGGCGAACTTTCAAAAATCGTCTCAATATCATTTCGACTTTTCGGCAACGTCATGGGCGGTTCAATCATCATCCTCGTGGTGTCCCATTTGACCTATAGCGTGATTCTCCCGCCACTGTTAAATGCTTTTTTCGGTTTATTTGTCGGAACCATACAGGCTTTTGTGTTTACGATGCTAACGCTGGTTTATATCTCGGTGCAGGTTAAATAGAATATGGATATTACTGTTGAAACATGGGTAAAACTGGCAGCCTACTTGGGCGCCGGCATGGCGATCGGTTTTGGGGCGATCGGTGCCGCCATTGGTGAAGGGTATACGGCGGCCCAGGCCAATATCGCTATATCCACAAATGTTAAACATTCGGGAAGTATCGTCAAAAATATGCTGGTGGGCCAAGCGGTAGCGGAATCAGCATCTATCTTTGCGCTGGTCGTTGCTATTTTACTGCTGTTTATCGATGTCCCCGTACCCACTATTACAAAAGCGGCCTCGCTTCTGGCTGCCGGCATCAGCATGGGTTTCGGGGCCTTGGGTGCCGGCATCGGATCAGGTATTCCCGGAGGGGACACCTGCTTGGGCATTGCGCGAAAACCCGAAGTTGCCGGCAAGCTGACAACCACCATGCTCATCGGTTCGGCTGTCTGCCAGACGCCGGCTATTTTTGCCATGGTAATTGCCCTGGTTCTCATGTTTATGGATTTCAGCGGAGGAGCCGTACATCTGACATGGGCCGCAAACCTGGGTGCTGGAATCTGCATGGGGTTCGGGGCCATCGGATCCGGCATCGGATCCGGATACCCGGCCGGAAAGGCCTGTCTTGGGATTGCTGAACAGCCGGAAGCCGGAAATCAGTTGACCACCAATATGTTGATCGGGTCAGCGGTGTGTCAGACACCGGCGATTTTTGCAATGGTCGTCGCTTTGATACTCATGTTTATGAATTTTGGAAACGCCCCTCTTAACCCGACCTGGGCAGCCCTTTTGGGCGCCGGAATAAGCACCGGTCTTGCTGCCATCGGATCCGGTATCGGGGGAGGGATGGCTGCCGGCGCCAGCTGTGAAGGCATTGCCAGAAATCCGGTCACTGCCGGCAGGGTCACCACAATTATGCTGGTGGGTCAAGCCGTATCCCAAACACCGGCCATTTTTGGTTTGTTGGTCAGTTTTATCCTGATTTTTAAAACGTTTCCGGAGTCATCTACATTAAGTGCGGCAATGGCACTTCTGGGAGCAGGAGTCTGCATGGGTTTTGGAGGAATCGGTCCCGGTATCGGCAATGGTATGACCGCAGAAAGCGCCGTGCGCTGGGCCGCTAGGAATGTGGAACATGCCGGCGACTTGATGCGGACCATGCTGGTAGGTCAGGCGGTTTCACAATCCACCGCCATTTATGCCATGGTGATCAGTCTGGTACTTATATTCGTAATTTAGAATTAAATCTATTTTTTGGAAGGAACTAAAATGTCTATTGAAGGTGCGGATCTCGTAAAAGCGGCATCGATGATCGGTGCAGGTTTGGCAATGGGACTCGGGGCGATCGGCCCGGGTGTTGGTGAAGGAATGGCGGCGGCAAAGGCTTGTGAAGCCATCGGCAAAAATCCGAAAGAAGCCGGATTGCTGACACGAACCATGTTGGTGGGTCAGGCGGTTTCGGAATCCACCGGAATCTACTCACTCGTCATTGCACTCCTGCTTCTATTTGTGGTTTAACCGTTTTCGGCTCCGACGGATGGGGACCACTTGAATCGTCATACCCAAACCCCATCGGCTTTGCTGAAATAACGATATATCTCTGGAATATGACCCATGCAAATCGTCAGTGTTGAAGCGCTGCTAAGTATCAATGAAACGATCATCGTTCAGCTGATCTCTTTTTTGATTTTTTTATTTATTATCAATCGGGTGATGTTCCGTCCTCTGCGTGGCTTGATGAAGCAGAGAGCGGATCATGTCAGTAAAATAAAATCCGATGTCTTGGCTGCCGATAATGAATACGAACAGATTTTTCATCAAATCAACGAGAAGAAAACGGCAGTCAAGTCCGAAGCCTTCGCGATGCAGGAAAATCTGGAAAAATCGGGTACCGAAGAAGCTTCTGAAATTATCGCCTCGGCGCGTCAGAACATTTCCGCTTTAAGGAAAAAGCTGGATATCGAACTCGAGAACCAGATTTCTAAAGCAAGCGTATTTTTAAAAAGGGAATCCGAATCTTTGGCCTCGAGTGTCATGGAAAAAATTCTGGACCGGAGGTTGAATTTTTGAAATTATCCAGAATCATCCCATTGGGGATTATCTTTTTATCTGTCACCGGCGTTGTTTTCTATTTGTTAACATTCAATGCTTTCGCTGCTGAAGGATCCAATACCTGGCGGCCCACCTACGACCTTATCATGAGATGGGTTAATTTTTTAATTCTGGCCTTTATTATTGTTAAGTACGGCAAAGGTCCACTGTTGAAAATGCTGCGGCAACAAAAGGAAGATTTACAAAAAGGGATCAACCGGGCTGAAAAGCAAAAAAATAGAGCGGAAGTCAAGCTTCAGGAGATCCGTCTGAAGCTCGATGCGAGTAGTGAACGGTTTGAAAAAATCAAAAGACGGATCATCCAGCAGGGTGAAAATAAGAAAAAAGGAATGATTGAAGACGCTAAAAAGGAGAGTCGCATTCTGATCCAGGAAGCCAAACGAAAAATGGACACCCAAATATTAAGTGTCCGAAAAGCGTTTCAGGCAGAAATGGTTGATGAGGCGATGAAAACCGTATTTCAAGAGCTTCCCCGATATCTGACTGAAAAAGACAACCAAAAGCTAATCGAACTCTATCTTACCCAAGCCTCTTCTGTGTAAAAAACAGGATCCATTTAATCAACTTTATAGCCCGCGGATCAATGATCCGGTGCTCTTCTCCCAACTCCCTTTTTCTGAAATTCGATTTGAACGACGGTTCCATGAATCCGTTCGATCTGCAATTTTCCGTTTAACTGTTTTTCAATGAGATTTCGGATGAGTTTAAAACCCAAAGTGCCGACGCTTCCAATGTTCAGATCCTCAGGGATGCCGCATCCATCATCTTTAACCTGAATGGAAATTGTGTTATCTTCTATCTGTTCAATCGTTATAATGATTTTACCTGTACCGCAGTTTTCAAACGCGTGCTTATAGGCATTGGTAATCAGCTCGTTTAACGCTAAAGCGCATGGAATGGCCTGGTTCACCGACAGGTGAACATTCCCGCCCCGGAGAAATGTCTCGATCTGATTGGCGCTGCTGTAAAGGTAACGGAGATGGTCGAACAGATTTTGGCAATAGATCCCCATATTGATTTCATCGAATCGATCGCTCCTGTATAGTTGGGTATGAATGAGAGCCATTGACAAAATTCTGGCATGGGCCATCGACAGGAACTCAATGGTTTCCGGTTGGTGGGCCTGTCTTTTGCTCATATCCAGCAGACTCGCAATGATCTGAAGGTTGTTCTTGACCCGATGATGGACCTCACTCAGCAGCACCTCTTTTTCATTCAACGAAATTTTAATTTGTGTCTCCGCCTGTCGCCGCTCTTCCACTTCTGCTTTTAAATTCACGTTTACTTGGGCCAGTTCCGCCGTTCTTTCGATGATCCGCCTTTCCAGTTCATCATGTGCGTTTTGCAGCGCAACCTCAGCTCTCTTTTTTTCCGTGATGTCCAAAAGCGACCCTTCATGGTAAACCACTTTTCCGCAGGCATCGTGGGAGATACGGGCGGATATGATAACCCATATTTTACTTCTATCCTTGCGATATATTTGGGTTTCAAAGCCGGATAACCATCCACTTTTTTTGAGCATCTGTAAAAATTTGCGATAGTCATCGGAGTTGACATAAAACCGTTGGACATGTTTGTTGTTTGATGACAACAACTCTTCGGGGGATTCATATCCCGTAATTCTGCAAAACGATGGATTTACAGCGATTAAACGACCATTTAGTGTGGTTTGATAAATTCCCTCAATCGCGTTTTCAAAAATACCGCGATACTTTTGTTCCGTATGGCGCAGGGCCAGTTCCGCCGCTTTACGCTTGCTGATATCGCGGGAATTGAAGACTACCCCGGATACCACGGAATCCTGGAGCAGATTGATACTCATGAATTCTAACGTTTTCCATGCGCCAAATTGATGCCGGAACCGGATTTCAGTGGGTCCGGTGATGCCTGAATTACGGCGTATTTCTTTAAAAAATATTTTAAAGCGGTTTCGATCGTCAGGATGAACAAAATCCAAGAAATTTTTATTTATCAGCGCCTCGGGCGAATATCCCAGTATTTTTTCGACTGAGGGACTTTTATATACGATGATTCCATGGCGATCCAAAATCGTAATAATATCCGTTGCATTTTCAATCAGAGATCGAAAATACTTTTCTTTCCGGCTTAATGCCGTGAGGGTCTCCTCCAGTTGAACGGTCATTGAATTGAACACAGTCGCCAGACGGCCCAGTTCATCTTTTGATTGCAGTAATATGCGCGTATCCAGATGTCCCTTCCCGATTCTTTCAGCTCCGGTTGTTAATGCTTTGAGGGGCGCTGTGAGTCGACGGGTTAAAAACATTAGAACCAGGGCGACAGTAATCAATGTCGCTATTCCCAGAAACAGAGTATACGGTTTCATACGGTCGATCATACTATAGACTTCACTCTCCGGATCGGTCGCAAACAGGGTCCATCCCCACGGGCGATAGTGGTCGTACATCGCCAGATAGCCGACCCCCTGGTAATGGAAAACAATTTGTCCTTTACGATCACCGGCTATTTTGTCAAACCAGTCTTCACCGCTCAAGTCCGTTCCGATCAAAGATCGATCGGGATGCACAACGATGTGGCCGCCGGCATCCACAACGAAAATATATCCCTTTTCTCCGATATTTATTGACGACATGGTAATCCCGGCATCGGATTTGGCTTTTGCCACACTTGCAAGTATTTTTTCCAAACCGTATCGTTGCAGGATGGTTTCCTGCTCCTGTGCCGCCTTCACTGCTTCAGACAGTCTCGTGGACAGCCAGGTTTCGGCAAGATTTCTGAGTGCGTGGTAAGAAAAATAATAACTGATACCCACTGCTGCAATCAAAGAGAATAAAACCAGGGGCATGGTCGTCAAGACGATTTTACCGTAAATTTTCATCAATGATACCTTTTTTTAACGTTTTCATGGATCGTTTTGGATATCGATGAATCTGGTTTTTTCCGTAATCTGGGGATAACCCGCCATAACTGAAATCAATTGGTGCCCGTAATCCACACCGGATCGTCGGACATAGGTTTGGATGGTCAGATAAATCGGATAAGCAACGGCATCGTTAAGAATCCTGATCTGAGCCTGCTGCCAGAGATTGATTTGCTTTTGAGGATAGATTTCAAGTCTGGCCTCCTCAATCAATTTGTCTATTTTGTCATAGTGGGAAAAATTGGTAACCGGCTTGATACCTGTTTTCACAATTGAATCAGAATGAAAAAATTGGGTGAGATACGCGTCGGCATTGGGACGCCAGGCAAAATAGATGACAATCGGACTAACTCCCCGGCGGATCAACTTGTGCATCGTGGGATGGGACACCCATTTTATTTTAAACTCGATTCCGACCTTTGCCAGCTGGTCCCGCATGTCTTCATATGCTTTTCGATAAATCCGCTTTTTTGAGGCGAGAATTTCTAATGAAAAGCCATTGGGGAATCCTGCTTCGGCTAATAATTGCCGGGCTTTCTCTTGGTTTTGGGCATAATCAATCCCATATTTCTCGACCTCTTCCTTTTTCAGCCCACCCGGCAAAAATCGTGACGGTACAGGTGAATAGACCGGCTCGGTAATATGTTTATAGAGAGTATCCAAAAATGCTTCCCGATTCAGTGCATAAGCAATCGCCCTGCGAACTCGAACATCGTCTAGGGGTTTCATCCTAGTGTTGAAATGAATCGTCCCTACCTCCCCAACGCCGTGCAGATCCTCAACAAAATCTCTATTCCGATCTAATCCTTTGTTTACCTTCTTCTTCCTCGGCCCGGTAACAACATCCAGTTGGCCGGCATACAGGCGGCCCAACCGTTTTTCAAGATCCGGAGCAAATTGAATTTCAACGCCGTCAAGATGGGGTTGACCCCGAAAATAGTTTTTATTGGCTCTCAAAATGACATTTCTGCCGGGTGTGTGGCTTTCAAACATAAAAGGACCGGTTCCGATGGGATGCACTTTAAAACCCTCATCTCCCATGGCTACCATGGCCTTTTTGCTAATGATAAACCCACCGCTGTAATCGGATATTTTGGGTAAAAAGAAAATAGATGAGAGAGGGTTTTGCACAATGATCCGGATGGTATAGTCATCTACTTTTTCGAAAGTCATTTGGGAATATTCACCGGCGAATCTGGAACGCGCGGGGTCGGCTGCTTTCTGCAATGAGTAGATCACGTCTTCAGCGGTTAGTTCATAGGCTGGAGTCAAAGGACCCGGGTGGAACATCACACCTCTGCGAAGTTTGAATGTCCAAACCTGGTTGCCGTTTTGGACCTCGGGCGTCGGGATGCTTTCCGCGAGATCCGCCTCAATTTCAGGTGCATTCCCGGGCACATAACGAAGCAATCCGTTGAAAACCATATCCGCGATGGCCCGATCCTGGGCACCGGTGGCAAAATGAGGGTCCAATTTTCCGATAGCGCTGACTTGGAGACCCAGCCGGAGTATATTTCGTTTGGAATTTTCAGCGATATTATTTACAGGTGTCTCGATACGATTAAAGACATTTTCTGCAGCTGCAACGATTTGTTTGTTTGTCGCATATGCTGATTCAAACCACGCACCCAACACAAAAACAGATATCAGAACAAGTGATGATAAACGCTTTCCTTTCATAACCAATCCTCCTGAAAAAATATTGTGTTGCTGAATTTTCCGATCCACATAAAAGATTAGAAACCCATTCTTACCCTCATGTTAATCTTATTATGAAATATTAAGCTCCGGGGTAACGCTGCCGAATACTGGATATTTACGGTTCACGCAGAAATAACTTCATATTTTTGCATCTTCGCGTCATCCCATCTTTGGCCGATACGCACTCGCAAAATCCGCGAAATAGATAGTGCCCATCCACAAACGGCATCTTTTGTCCCAGAGCGGCGTTTTCGCTCTTTTGAAATCCTCGAAATAGCCCGCTATCCCTGCGGTTTCAAAATTGCTCAAGCCTTGCTCTGAACCAAAATCTACCATTTGTGGACGGACACTAACTAACGATTGTTGAGGTTTTACTCTTTTGGTGCCCATCTATGACTTGAAAATAAAATTATGAAGTCTATCGATCTTCAAAGGCGCCTTGGCCCCTTCTTCGTCAGGAACCGTTATGCCTTCCTTTTTATAATAGTATGAATCCAGGGGAAAGTAAATGCCCACCAAAAGGGCCCCAACCATGAGCATATGGGGCATAATTTTAAACGTATAGAAAAAGCGGACACCATGCAAAAAACCAAAAAACAAGGGCGGTTTTCATTTTTGACATTGACATGTAGTTCATTAGCCCGTTAAGTGCAGTCGGTAATCATATAAAGCGATCCTGAGATGGGCTGCTAACTACTCGGATATTTATTCATTTGAAGGAGAATATATTATGAAAAAAATGATCGCAACCTGGATTTGTTGGACCTTTTTAACGGCACCGGCATGGGCGTTTATCGAAGTGGAAGGCTTTTTTTGGTTCATGACGCCCCAGGGGGAAGCTTCGCTGGGAATCGATGGACTCCAGGGGACCAAAGTGGATCTTGAAAATGATTTCGGATATGGTGATACGGAAAACGTGCCCGGTCTTCGGGTTGTTTTCGGCAACACCCACCAAGGTGTCTTTTCAATCTTCCAATTGGAAGCTTCGGCTGAAAACAACATCAACCGCACCATCCGGTTCGGTCAAAATGAATTTAATATCAATGAACACATCTCCTCTGCCATCGATTTGACGGTACTTCAGGGTTTTTACCGATTTAACATCGGCCCTGATTCGTTTCACGGCGGACTGCTCGCGGGTCTGGAATACATCGGTATCGGGGCTGAGGCATCTTCGCCCCGGCTGGGCAAAGCCCAAGGCAGTGTAGACACGGCGATGGTGCTCATCGGAGCCTTTGCAGAAAGCAATCCCTTGCCCTATTTGAGAATTCGCGGGACAATGATGGTCGGCACCTTTGAAATCGGAGATATGGAAGCCACTTATCTGGATATGGATTTCGCTGCTCTGGCCATCATTCCCCCCGGATTTCATGTTGGGCTGGGGTACCGATATATCGGTATGGACGCCGAGGATTCAAATCTGCCGCTTGAACTCGACCTCTCTTTCAGCGGCCCAACCCTGACTGTCGGTTTCGAATGGTAACTCACAGCGGACCGCTCGCGTTATCCATGAGTTTTTCAGCAACACTAGCTCTGAATCGTTGAAGGCAATCCCCTTTCGTGTTGGATCCGCTTATGGAGTTGGGAAAACCCTTTGGGTGACGGTTTTTTCGATCGACGCGTTAGGGTAATGGCCCCGGTGGGGCATGGTATGGCACAAACACCACATCCGATGCACCAGTTATGCTCGACTTTTGCCAGGTTGTCATCGATAACAACGGCATCGACCGGGCATATCTCTTCGCAGGCCCCGCATCCAATACAGGCGTCCGATTCCGTTACCCGCGTAAAATAGACATCCATCAGAACATCCCGGGGAATTTTTCTGCGTCTGATGATGCCGACGTTCCAGCAATAATGCCCGCAGCAGTTACACGTATGCTTAATTTCTCCCTGGACGTTGTCCACCATGTGTACCAACCCATCTTCTTCGCATTTTTTCAAGATATGGCGTGTTTCGTCTTTTGAAACCTCCCGAGCCAACCCCTTATCAATGACAAACTGAGCCATTTCATCATATTTGAAACAGACCTCAAGACTGTGTTCACAATCGGTCCTTCCCAGAATTTTGGCCGACATCCGGCAGGGACAGTGGGCGACCGCGATTTTGGTGGCAGATGCCACAATCGTTTTCATCTGTTCATGGGGCAACACCCCCTGGATGGGGATATCGATGGCCAGCCCGGCAGGGCTGTATTTGTATGTTTTTGTTTTGACACCGCCATAAACCTCCCGGGTGGTGGCAATGGTGAAATACTTCAAAACCAGTTTTGCCATACGCCGGGCGTGTTCGTCCTGTTTTCCCTCCCAAAAAAATGTCTGTGGCATGCCGTAACCGACCTGGAGCAATGAATAACCCCGGCCGCCATTTTTTCTTGAAGATGAGTAAATCATATTTTTTTCAGACAGAGACTTCAATGCCGTTATGACCGTTTGTGATGGCAGTTCACTTTTTTTAACGATGGTTTCGACATCCACAACTTGAAGCGGCAGTAAATGATTGGGAATAGCGACAGCGACTTGTGCTTCTACCGGGGTGTATGTCTCCTTGAGAAGGTCGATCAAGGCGTCGCTGAATGGATACCCCATGATCAGTTTTTCCAGATGTTTGGCCAGACGTATATAAATTTCTTCCATCAATATCTCCCCTGCGGGTTTTCGGCTTTAAATGCTTTGACTCTGCTTCAAACTGAAGTGATAAATTTCGTTGCCAAAATAATCGCTTTTCAATTTGATGTTGATCTTATCATGTTTCCAGCTTCTTTCATACCATTGTCAATGTCCTTATCTGATCCCTTTTTATCTTCTTGACACGCGACAGTCAGCGGGTAACTATAAATAACACCTGAACAAAAACCGTTTTTTTCGCTCATATCGGCACTGGATATACAATTGTAATCCTTAAAATACAGGCGTATGCCTGGGGTGAAAATTTTAATCCACCTGGATCTGAAGGATAAATCATAGTTAGTGTCCGTCCACAAATGGTAGATTTTGGTTCAGAGCAAGGCTTGAGCAATTTTGAAACCGCAGGCATAGCGGGCTATGTCGAGGATTTCAAAAGAGCGAAAACGCCGCTCTGGG